>ERZ1066138.198-NODE-198-length-20538-cov-11.080115_pt1 | contig 20538 bp, 17 predicted proteins | sample MGYA00382785_ERZ1066138 | MGnify/ENA primary metagenome ERZ1066138 (study PRJEB33369, sample SAMEA5778368) | biofilm metagenome | biome: Industrial cooling water; feature: Water cooling tower basin; material: Biofilm | place: United Arab Emirates | collected... | reverse complement strand
CCGAAGCCGCCGCCGAGCAGCGTGACGTGCAGCGTCACCGCGTCCTCGGCCACGCCGGCCACCCGCGCCGCCAGCGCGCGCGCCGCGGTCGGGTTCTGCGTCGGCACCCACAGCGTGACGCGGCCGGCCTCGACTTGCGCGGTGGCGTTGATCGGCTCGAGCGCCAGGTGCGCGAGGTAGGGCGCAGCGTAGGCTGCCTCGACCAGCGTGCCGCCGGCGGCCAGCGCCTCGGCCTCGGCGGCGAGCGCATCGCCGCGGGTGTGGAAGGCGAAGCCGGCGCCGCCGGCCAGCGCCTGCTGCGCGCGCGCCGCGAGCGCCTTCTCGGCCGGGGCCGAGTCGACCGTGCCGGCCGGCGGCGGCTGCCAGTCGATCCGCAGCGCGTCGACTGCCTGGCGCGCATGCCAGCTCGTCACACCGACCACCGCGACGCCGGCGGTCGAGCCGGCCGCCGGCCCGAGCCGCACCAGCCGCAGCACGCCGGGGCGGGCCAGCACCTCGGCCTCGTTGTGCACGACGCGCGGCGCGCCGCCGAGCATCGGGCACATGCGCACCGCCGCGAACAGGAGGCCGGGTGGCCGCACGTCGAGGCCGTAGACGGCACGGCCGTCGGTCTTGGCCGGCACGTCGCTGCGCGGCAGGCTGCGGCCGATCAGCGTCCAGCCCTCGCGCGCCTTCGGCCGCACCTCGCCGGGCGGCGTGGCGGCGGCCGCGGCGGCAAGTTCGCCGAAATGCGCCGACTGGCCCGAGGCCGCGTGCTCGACGCGGCCGAGGCGCACGCCGAGTTCCTCCTTCGGCTGACGCCACTGCAGCGAGGCCGCGCCGACCAGCTGGGCGCGCGCGGTCGCCGCGGCCAGCCGCAGCGGCTGCCAGGCGTCGGCCACGCTGGTCGAGCCGCCGGTGACGTTGATGCCGAGATCGCGCGCGACCTTGCCGACGAACCACTCGCCCCATTCGACCGCAGCCGGCGGCGGGCGGCGCTCGCGGTCGCGCGGGTGCACCGGCAGCGAGGCCACCAGCGTCGCGACGTTGCCGTAGATCGCGTCGGCGCCGGCGGGGATCAGCGCGACGCGGTCGAGCGCGATGTCGAGCTCCTCGGCCGCCAGCATCGCCAGCGCGGTGTGCACGCCCTGGCCCATCTCGCTGCGCGGCATCGCGAGCTGCACGCCGCCGTCGGCGGCGACCTTGATCCAGCCGTTCAGCGCGACCTCGCCGGCTTCGGCCTTCAGCAGCTCGCGGCCGCCGAGGCGCGAGCGCGGCGGCAGCAGCGCCCAGCCGACCAGCAAGGCGCCGCCGGCCGCGGCGGCGCTGAGCAGCAGCGTGCGGCGGCGCATCAGGCCGGGCCGGCGCGCAGCGTGCGCTGCTGGGCCAGGCTGCGCGCGGCGGTGTGGATCGCCGCACGCACGCGCGGGTAGGTGCCGCAGCGGCAGAGGTTGGTGATCGCGGCGTCGATGTCGGCGTCGCTCGGCCGCGGGTTCCTCGCCAGCAGCGCGGCGGCGGCCATCAGCAGGCCGCTCTGGCAGTAGCCGCATTGCGGCACCTGGTGCTGGACCCAGGCGCGCTGCAGCGCGTGCGGCGCGTCGGGCGTGCCGAGGCCCTCGATGGTCTGCACGGCGCGCCCGGCCACCGCCGACAGCGGCGTGATGCAGGCGCGCACCGCCTCGCCGTCGACGCGCACCGTGCAGGCGCCGCAGGCGCCGACGCCGCAGCCGTACTTGCTGCCGGTGAGCTGCAGCGCGTCGCGCAGCAGCCACAGCAGCGGCATCGAAGGCTCGGTCAGCTCGGGCGGCAGCGCGGTGGGCTGGCCGTTGATCAGCAGGTCCATGACAAGGGGGCGGGGGGCAAGGGGCTCATTCTGGCGTGGCGCGGGGCGAGGCAAAGAAGAAGGGCGCCTCGCGGCGCCCTTCGAGGGGGTGTGAGCCGCCTCAGGGCCCGTCGACGAGGTCGAAGACGAAGTTCACGTCGAGGTCGTTGTCGGTGCTGATGTCGGCCGGCAGTTCTTGCGCCGGCTCGCCGACGGCGTCCGGTGTGGCCAGGACGGTGTAGGCGCCGGCGCTGGAGGCGTCGTCGGCGAAGGCGTAGGCCGTCGTCCCCGAGGCCCAGGCGGAGCGCACCGGCTTGGCGGCCGCGAGCGAGAAGCTGTAGGCCACCGGCGCGCCGGTACTCACGGCGATCGGCTGCGCGGCGACCTCGATGGTCGGGCCGCCGTCCAGGGCCTGGCGTGCGGCGAGGTCGACGTTCAGCGCTTCGACGTCGGTCGTGATGTCGCCACCGACGCTGCGTGTGGCGCTCGGCGGCGCGACCAGCGGTGTGCCGGCCTCGCTGACGACGACGGTCGCCACGCCGTCGTCGGCCACCGTCACGCCGGTCAGCACCGCGTTGGCGCGGTCGGCGGCGGTGATGACGAGGTCGTAGGCGCCCGGCTCGACCGGCCACAGCACGAAGCGGCCCGTGCCGTCGGCCACGGTGGCCTTGACGCTGGCGCCACCCTGCTGGGCGCTGACGGTGGCGCCGGCCACGGTGTAGCCCTGGATCGCGTTGACCGCGTCGAAGTAGGCCGTGATCACCGGCTTGAGCAGGTACATGCCCGAGTTGCCGGCCCGCACGACCGACTTGCAGGGGTCGAAGTCGAGCACGAGCTCGGCGGTCTGGCCGGCCTCGATCGTCATGTTGACGTTGAGCTTCAGGCCGGTCTGCTGGGCGCTCGGCGTGGTCAGCGCCACCTGCGTGCTGTTCGCCAGGGTGAGCTGGTTCGCATAGGGCGGGCCGCCGGCGTTCTCGGCCAGCACCAGCCGCACCTGCTCGTAGGTGCCGGCGTCGAGCGGCAGCGTGCCGAGCGCCTGCGAGACGCCGTTGGACAGCGTCATCAGGTCCACGCGCAGCGGCGATACCGGCATCGGCACGGCGATCCAGCCGCCGTCTTCCTCGTCGGCGCCGGCGTCGCGGTGCACCAGCACCTGGGTGATGGTGACGAAGACGTCCTGGTAGTCGCAGGTCTGCGCGTCGGTCAGCGAGACGTTGAGCTGGCCGCCTCCGCCGCCACCGCCGCCGCCGCCGCAGGCCGCCAGCAGCGCGGCGGCGCCGAATCCGAGCGCGGCCAGGCCGCGTCGCCAATGGGGGAATCGTGATCGATCGTTCATGCTGTGGCTCCTCGACGTCCGGGCCGCCATCTGCGGCTCAGGCTTGCAGCGTGTCACGGCGGCACGCTCACAAGTTAGCTTGCCGGTTTCGAGTTGCAACGCCAGCCCCGCATTCGGGGCATTTGCCGGCCGTTTGTTACATCCGACGGGGTTCAGGCGTCGACCGGCCGGCCGTCGCGGAAGACCTTGAGCTCCCCGGGGGCGAAGGTCTGCCAGGTCTCGTCGGCGGTCAGCGGCTCGGTCACGACGACGGCGACGCGGTCGCCTTCGGCGGCGAACTGCGCGAAGTCGACCGTCAGGTCCTCGTCCTGCAGCGTCGCGCGGGTGAAGGGCGGCTCGCGCACCAGCCAGTGCAGCTTGGTCGAGGCGTGCGCCCACAGCGCATCGCCCTGGCTGAGCAGGACGTTGAAGCTGCCGTGGCGCGCGACCTGCGGCAGCAGCTCGCGCAGCGTCACGGTCAGCGCCTCGACGCTCGGCAGCGCGGCATGGTTCTTCGCCAGCTCCTGCAGCAGCCAGCAGAAGGCGCGCTCGCTGTCGGTGTCGCCGACCGGCCGGAAGGCGGCGTGCAGCTTGGGCTCGAAGCCCTTGAGGTCGCCGTTGTGGGCGAACACCCAGTAGCGGCCCCAGAGCTCGCGCACGAAGGGGTGGGTGTTCTCGAGCGCGACGCGGCCCTGCGTGGCCTTGCGGATGTGCGCGACGATGTGGCGGCTGCGGATCGGGTAGCGCTTGACCATCTCGGCCACCGGCGAGTGGCTCGCGCTGTGGTGGTCGACGAAGCAGCGCACGCCCGGGCCCTCGAAGAAGGCGATGCCGAAGCCGTCCTTGTGCTCGACCGCGCGCGTCGCGAAGCCGGTGAAGCTGAAGACGATGTCGGTCGGCGTCGCGCCGTTCAGGCCGAGCAGCTGGCACATGGCGGCAGGTCCTTCAGCGCTCGAACACCATGCGCAGGAAGCTGCGCGGCGTCACCAGGTTGACCGGCGCGTGGGTCTCGTCGAGCACGCCGCTCATCTGGCGCACGCGCCGCGGGCTGCGGCGCGCGCTCCACAGCAGCAGGTCGACGAGCCAGGGCCGCTCGTTGACGGTCCGGGCCTGCTCGTAGACGCGGAAGCGCGGCCGCAGCGCGGCCAGCGCCGCCTCGTAGCGGGCACGCGTCGCGGCGTCGTCCAGGCCCTCGCGGCGCGCCGCGGCGAGCGCGTCGGCGGCCAGCAGGCCGGTCTCGAGCGCCTTGCCGATGCCCTCGCCGGTCAGCGCGTAGGTGCTGCCGACGACCTCGCCGGCGGCCAGCAGCCCGGGCCGCGAGAAGCGCGCGCCTTCGAGCGTGCAGCGCAGCGGCGCGCCTTTCAGCGCGCCGAGCAGCGTGCCGCCGGCCATCAGCTCGCGCGCCGGGGCGTGCACCTCGCAGAACGCGGCGAAGGACTCGCGCAGGTTCACGTCGGGCATCGCGGTGCGGCCGCGGCGCGGCCGGCACGCGACGCTGACGCCGATGTTGAACACGCCGCCCGGGGCGGGGAAGATCCAGCCGTAGCCCGAGGCGATGCGCGGATGCCAGACCACCTCGAGCTCGTTGAGGCGGCCGACCATCGCGTCGTTCTTGACGTAGCCGCGCAGCGCCACCGCGCTGGGCGTGCGGCGCGTGCACAGGCCCGCCGCGAGCGCGGCCTGCGGTACCGCGCCGGTGGCGAGCACGACCCAGCGCGCGCGCAGCGCGTGCAGCGTGTCGCCGTCGGCCAGGCGCGCGCCGACGACGCGGCCGTCGGCGTCTTCCAGCGCCTCGACGAAGCGCAGCGGCGCGTGCATGCGCGCGCCGGCCTCGGCGGCGGCGCGGCACAGCAGCAGGTCGAGCTCGCGGCGCGGCAGCACCGACAGCGTGCCGGGCACGTCGAGCATGCCGCCGCGCGGCGCGACGCAGCGCAGGTGGCGCACCGCCCGTGCCCGCGCCATCACCTCGTCGAGCAGGCCCAGGCGTGACAGCGCACGGTGGGCGTCGGGGATCAGGCCGTCGCCGCAGACCTTGTCGCGCGGGAAGGCATGCTGGTCGACCAGCACGACGTCGAAGCCCTCGTGTGCGAGCTGGCGCGCCGCGGCGCTGCCGGCCGGGCCGGCGCCGACGACCAGCACCTCGCAGGCCGCGGGCAGCGCGGCGGGCGGCCGGTTCAGCAGCGCTTCGGCGGAGGTCGGGTCGGGCATCGGGCGGCTTTCGGGCGTGGCCCGATTCTAGGAAGCGCGGCCCGGGCCGGCGCTCACCAGATCGTCGCGCGCGCCTCGGGTGCCAGGTAGAGCGCGTCGCCGGGCGCGGTCGCGTAGGCGGCGTGGAAGCCCGGCTGGTTGCGCACCGTGCCGTTGGTGCGGCATTCGGCCGGCGCGTGCGGCCCGGCCTTGAGCTGCTGCAGCAGCGCGGCGTCGCGCTGCTTGGCGCGCCACACCAGCGCCCAGCCGTGGAAGAAGCGCTGCGCGCCGCTGAGCCCGTCGAGCGTGGGCGGCTCGGCGCCGCCCAGCGCGAGCTGCCAGGCGCGCCAGGCGATCGCCAGGCCGGCGTTGTCGGCGATGTTCTCGCCGAGCGAGAGCTCGCCGTTGACGCGGTGGCCGGGCAGCGGCTCGTAGGCGCCGTACTGCGCGACCAGCACGCCGGCCTTGGCGGCGAAGCGCGCGCGGTCCTCGGCGGTCCACCAGTCGCGCAGGTTGCCCTGGGCGTCGTAGCGGCTGCCCTGGTCGTCGAAGCCGTGGCTGATCTCGTGGCCGATCACCGCGCCGATCGCGCCGAAGTTGACCGCGTCGTCGGCCTCGGCGTCGAAGAAGGGCGGCTGCAGGATCGACGCCGGGAAGACGATCTCGTTCAGCGAGGGGTCGTAGTAGGCGTTGACGGTCTGCGGCGTCATGAACCATTCGTCGCGGTCGACCGGGCGCCCGAGCTTGGCGAGGCCGCGCGCGTGCTCGAACTCGCGCGCGCGCATCAGGTTGCCGACCAGGTCGTCGCCGCGGATCTGAAGGCCGCTGTAGTCGATCCAGCGCGACGGGTGGCCGATCTTGAGGTTCATCGCCGCGAGCTTGGCCTCGGCGGCGCGTCGCGTCGCCTCGCCCATCCAGTCGAGCGTGGCGAGGCGCTCGCGGTAGGCCGCCATCAGGTGAGCGACCAGTTCCTCCATGCGCGCCTTGTGCGCCGGCGGGAAGTGGCGTTCGACGTAGCGGCGACCGAGCGCCTCGCCGAGCGCCTCCTCGACCAGCGCGACGCCGCGCTTCCAGCGCGGCAGGTTCTCGGGCGTGCCGCGCAGCACCGTGCCGGCGAAGGCGAAGCGCGCCTCGACGAAGGCGCGGCTCAGCAGCGGCGCGTAGGCCGCCAGCAGCCGGGTGCGCAGGTAGGCGCGCCAGGTCGGCCGCGGCGTGCTTGCGAGCAGCGCACCGAAGGCCGCGAGGTAGTCGGGCTGGCGCACGACGACGACCGCGCTGCGGCCCGCCAGGCCGGTGGCGGCGAGGAAGGCCGCGGTGTCGAAGCCGGGCGCGAGCGCGGCCAAGCCGGCGGTGTCGAACGGGTGGTAGGTCTTCAGCGCGTCGCGGTTGTCGACGCGCGACCACTGCGCCCGCGCCAGCGCGGTCTCGAGGTCGAACACGGCCTGCGCGTCGGCCTCGGCAGCGCCGTCGGGGTCGCCGGCCAGCCGCAGCAGCGTCGCCAGATGGGCGCGGTAGGCCTCGCGCACCGCCGCGAGGTCGGCGTCGTCGGCGAGGTAGTAGTCGCGGTCGGGCAGGCCCAGGCCTTCCTGCGTCAGGTAGGGCAGGTAGCGCGTCGCGTCGCGGGCGTCGGGCCGCACGAAGGCGACCACCGGCATGCCGACGCCGATGCGGATCAGCCGCCCCATGGCCGCGGCCACGTCGGCCGGCGTCGCGAGCGCGTCGATCGCGGCCAGCTCGGCCGCCAGCGGCGCGATGCCGAGCCGCTCCATCGCCGCCTCGTTCATGAAGCTCGCGTACAGGTCGGCGATCTTGCCGGCGTCCGCATCGGCGCCCGCGGCGTCCTCGATCAGCGCGCGCAGCCGCTGCTGGATGTCCTCGGCCAGGGTCTCGAAGGCGCCGATGCGCGCCTTGTCGGCCGGGATCGGCGCCTCGCGCAGCCAGCGGCCGTTGACGTGGCGGAAGAAGTCGTCCTGCGGCCGCACCGACGGGTCGCCCTGGGCGAGGTCCAGGCCCGAGCGCGGCCGCGGGCCGCCGGCGGCCTCGGTCGGCTCGGCGCACAGCAGGCAGCCTTGCGGCAGGGAGAAGAACATCGCTCGCATCTCCGCGGCCGCGCGGTCGCGACCCTTGGTGCCACTCTAGCCGCACCCCCGCGGCCGGTCGGCCGCAGGGCTACAGCGGGACGGTGCGGCCGAGGTAGAGGATCGGCCCGGTCGGCCGGCCGATCGGCGAGCCGGCCTCGGGCTCGAGCGTCAGCTCGAAGAGCTGCTGGGCCTCCAGCGTCGGCAGGCGCTCGAACGGCAGCTCGGTCACCCGGCCGGCCGGCACCAGGCCGAGCGAGGTGGGCCCGGCGGCGCCCTCGGCCTTGGTCCAGAACTGCAGCGCCTTGCCGGGCGGCGGTGCGGTGGTCGAGCCGACCGGCACCAGCCGCACGCCGCGCGCGCTGGCCTCGACGATCCAGCCGGCGGCCTGGGTCTCGGGGTGCTGCAGCACGGCGAGGAAGCGCGGGCCCTCGGCCGGCGGCGCCGGCGCGCGCAGCACCAGCAGCGTGGCGAGCAGCAGCGCCGCGGCGGTGGCGAGCGCGCCGCCGAGTTGCCAGCGGCGCAGGCGCTGCCACAGCGGGTCGTTGGCGGCTTCGGCCTGCGGCGGCTTCGGCAGGCGGGCCTCGATGCGCGCCCACAGACCCTCGGGCGGCTCGACGGCGGCGGCGTGGCCGCGCAGCGGCAGCAGGCGGTCCTGCCAGGCGTAGACCTCGGCGCGCAGCGCGGCGTCGCCGGCCAGCGCGGCCTCGAAGGCGCGGCGCTCGTCGGCGGCGAGCGTGCCCAGCACGTACTCGCCGGCGGCGGCGCTGCGGTCCTCGGCGCTGTCGAGCGTCACGACAGGCACTCCTTCAGCGCCAGCAGGCCGCGGCGGATCCACGACTTGACCGTGCCGACCGGCGTGGCCAGCCGGCCCGCGATCTGCTCGTGGGTGTAGCCCTCGACGAAGGCGTAGACGATGCACTCGCGCTTGCGCTCGTCGAGGCGGTCCATGCAGCGCTGCAGCGACTCGGCGTCGCCGTCGTGCGGCAGCGCCTCGGGCGCGGACTGGGCGGCGTCGGCCAGCGCTTCGAGCTCGTCGCCGGCCGGCAGCTCGCGCTTGACGCGGCGCGCCTCGTCGAGCGCGCGGTGGCGCACCACGGTGTAGATCCAGCCGCGCGCCGAGCCGAGCGAGCGCTGGTAGCTGGCCGCCCGCTGCCAGACGAGCAGGAAGGCGTCCTGCAGCACGTCGTGGGCGGTGTCGCGGTCGCGCACGATGCGCAGCGCCACGCCGAGCAGCCAGCGCGCCTCGCGCTCGTAGAGCGCGCGCAACGCATAGCGCTCACCGCGCGCGCAGGCTTCCAGCGCGGACTCGTAGTCGAAGGCGTCGGCGGAGGCGGCGGGCATCGGCGGGGCGGGTCGGGCTGGAGGGATTCTAGGGACTCGCAGGCATTCACCCCCTCGACTACGGGTGGCGGGCCGCGGCGGATGCAGCGGCGGCGTGCATCCGCCGCGGCCGCGGCGCCGTAGTGCAGGAGTCGACCGCGATGTCGCGGCGCCAACCCCACTAGGAGACTCCGATGCAAGCTTCCCTGGCCGCCGGCCTCGTCGCCGGCTTGATGACCCTCGCCGCCCCGGCCCTCGCCGCCGGCCCGGCCGACTGCAGCAGCGGGCCGATGGCCAACGCCTCGCGCACCGACGGCTACTCGCTGAAGCGCATCCTGCGCATCGCCGGCCTGACGGCCGACGGCCAGCTGGTCTGCCTCGACGACCGCAAGCCGGGCAAGGTGCGGATGGTCGGCAGCATCAACGGCCTGAGCGGGGACACCCGGCTGGTCGGCATCGACTACCGGCCGCAGGACGGGCTGCTGTACGGCGTCGGCGACGCCGGCGGGCTGTACCGGGTCGACACCGACACCGCGGTGGCGACCATGGTGGGTCAGTTGAAGGACGCGATGGGCGTGCCGATCGCGCTGGTCGGCACCCGGTTCGGCGTCGACTTCAACCCCGCCGCCAACGCGCTGCGCATCGTCAGCGACGCCGGTCAGAACCTGCGCCAGTCGTTCGGCAACCTCGGCACCGGCAACCCGCTGGCGGCGACCGCCGTCGACATGCCCCTCGTCGGGGCCGCCGGCGTCATCGCGGCGGCCTACACCAACAACGACCTGTCGCCGCTGACCGGCACGACGCTGTTCGACCTCAACGCCACCCAGGTGCTGCTGCAGTCGCCGCCGAACAACGGCAACCTCGCCGCGACCGGCTCGCTGACGGTCACCGCCGACGCCGGCACCGACGCCGGCTTCGACATCTACAGCGTGCTCCGCGGCGATGTGACGGTGGCGCAGCGCGCGCTGGCGGCGCTCACGGTCGACGGCCAGGCGATGCTCTACGAGGTCGACCTGCTGACCGGCAAGGCCAAGGCGCGCAGCCGCATCGGCGCGAACGTGGTCGACATCGCGGTGCCGCTGACGCAGTACTGAGCGCCCCAGGGCCGGGCGATGCCCAGCCCGCCCCCCACGGGGGTCAAGGCAACTTGGGGCGGCCCGGCGTTTCCTCGAGGGCGGGCCCCGATGAGCCGAAGGCCACGGTCGCGAGACCGTGGCCTTCTTGCGTGGGGCGAAGGCGCGTGGAGCACGGCGCCCGTTCAGAGCTCCTCGTACAGCGGCAGCGTCAGGAACTCGGCGAACTCGTCCTGGGTGCTCATCTGCTCGAAGATCTGCGCGGCGCGGTCGATCGAGCTGCCCTGGTAGCCGGCTTCCTTGATGCCGGCCAGCTCCTCGGCGACCATCGTGCGCACCATCTCGGCGGTGACCTTGCGGCCGTCGTCGAGCACGCCCTTGGGGCTGCGGATCCACTGCCAGACCTGCGAGCGGCTGATCTCGGCGGTGGCGGCGTCTTCCATCAGGTTGAAGATCGGCACGCAGCCGTTGCCGTCGAGCCAGCTGCCGAGGTAGTAGATGCCGACGTTGATGTTCATCCGCAGGCCGGCCTCGGTGATCGGCGTCTCGGGCTTGAACTCGAGCAGGTGCTCGGCCTCGATGTGGGTGTACTTCTTCTGGCGGTCGAGCTGGTTCGGGCGGTCGCCGAGCACGTCGACGAACTCCTTCATCGCCACGTCGACCAGGCCCGGGTGCGCGACCCAGCCGCCGTCGTAGCCGTCGTTGGCGTCGCGGCGCTTGTCCTTGATGATGCCGGCCATCGCGACGGCGTTCTTCTCCGGATCGTCCTTGATCGGGATCAGCGCGCTCATGCCGCCGATCGCCGGCGCGCCGCGGTGGTGGCAGGTCTTCAGCAGCAGCAGCGCGTAGGCGCGCATGAAGGGCGAGGTCATCGTGACGTTCTTGCGGTCCGCGAGGCAGAAGTTGCGGTCGTTCTTGAACTTCTTGATGCAGCTGAAGATGTAGTCCCAGCGGCCGGCGTTCAGGCCGGCGCTGTGCTCGCGCAGCTCGTAGAGGATCTCGTCCATCTCGAAGGCGGCGAGGATGGTCTCGATCAGCACCGTCGCCTTGATCGTCCCCTGCGGGATGCCGATCTCCTTCTGCGCCATCACGAAGATGTCGTTCCACAGCCGCGCCTCGAGATGGCTCTCCATCTTCGGCAGGTAGAAGTAGGGCCCGGCGCCACGGCCGAGCTGCTCGAAGGCGTTGTGGAAGAAGAAGAGGGCGAAGTCGAAGATGCCGCCCGAGACGCGCTGGCCGTCGACGGTGACGTGCTTCTCGTCGAGATGCCAGCCGCGCGGGCGCACCTGCAGCGTGGCGATCTTCTCGTTGAGCTTGTAGGTCTTGCCCTTGCTGCCGAAGGCCAGCGTGCGGCGGATCGCCTTGTAGAGGTTGATCTGGCCCTGGATCTGGTTGCTCCACTTCGGGGAGTTGCTGTCCTCGAAGTCGGTCATGTAGCTGTCGGCGCCCGAGTTGAAGGCGTTGATCACCATCTTGGCCTCGACCGGCCCGGTGATCTCGACGCGGCGGCATTCCAGCGCCTTCGGCAGCGGGGCGATCTTCCAGTCGCCGCGGCGGATGTGCGCGGTCTCGGCCAGGAAGTCGGGGCGCTCGCCGGCGTCCAGGCGCTTGGCGCGTTCGGCGCGCGCGGCCAGCAGCTCCTTGCGGCGCGGCTCGAAGGTGCGGTGCAGCTTGGCGACGAGCTCGAGCGCCTCCTTCGTGAGGATGCTGTCGAAGCCGGGCAGGATCGGGGCGCTGATCTGCATGCCCTCGGGTAGGTTCAGGGTGGTCATGGCCATCTCCTCGGTCGGGAACCGGTACGTTCAGGGGTGGGTGGGGAAGAAGTCCAGCACCTCGCGCAGGCTGTGGCCGGTGCGGGTGGGTTCGGGGTCGAGCGCTTCGGGCGGCAGGCGGCCGCGGTTGACCCACAGCGTGCAGTAACCGTACCAGGTGGCGCCGAGGGCGTCCCAGCCGTTGCTCGACACGAAGAGGATCTGCTTCGCCGGCTTGCCCAGCGCCGCCGGGCCCAGCGCATAGGCGGCCGGGTCGGTCTTGTAGCGCTGCACGCTGTCGACGCTGAGCAGGTGGTCGAGCAGGCCGCGGCCCTGGTCGTCGACGTAGCCGGCGCTGCGCACCGCGATGCCCAGCATCTCGGGGTCGCCGTTGCTGAGGATGCCGGTCGGCACGCCGCGTGCCTTGAGCGCCTGCAGCACCGCCAGGTTCTCCGGGAAGGCGCTGAGGTGGCGGTACTGGTTCATCAGCGCGGCCTCGCGCTCGGCGTCCAGCGCCAGCCCGAGCCGCGCCGCGGCCCAGCGCAGGCCGGCGCGGGTCAGCTCCCAGAACGGCCGGTAGCGGCCGCTCATCGACGTGAGGCGCGTGTACTCGATCTGCTTGTCGCGCCACAGCTGCGCCAGCGCGGCGCCCTGGCCGGGGAAGAGCTGCTCGGCCAGGCTGCCGACGCTGTAGACGTCGAACAGCGTGCCGTAGGCGTCGAAGAGCACGGCCTGCACCGGGGGCAGGGCTGGAGGCTTACGCATAGCAACTCGACTGTATTCGGAACTTGGTTGACAATTTCGGCGGGGTTCGGGTGCTGATCTTTTACTCCTGCGCCATGAATCCCAGCTTACAAACCCAGAGCGTCGCCCGATGGACCGCCTGAAACAGATCGAATCCTTCGCCGCCGTGGCGACCAAGGGCAGCCTCACCGCGGCGGCCCAGGCCGAGGGCGTGGCGCCGGCGGTGATCGGCCGGCGCATCGACGCGCTGGAGGAGCGCCTGGGCGTCAAGCTGCTGCTGCGCACCACCCGGCGCATCAGCCTGACCCACGAGGGCAGTGCCTTCCTCGAGGACGCCCAGCGCGTGCTGGCCGAGCTGGCCAATGCCGAGGCGAGCGTCAGCGCGGGCGGCGTCAAGGCCAGCGGGCACCTGCGCATCACCGCGCCGGCCGGCTTCGGCCGCCGCCACGTCGCGCCGCTGGTGCCGCGTTTCGCCGAGCAGCACCGCGACGTCAGCGTGTCGCTGAACCTGAGCGACCGCATCGTCGACATCGTCAACGAGGGCTACGACTGCGCGGTGCGCGTCGGCGACCTGCCCGACTCCAGCCTCGTCAGCCTGCGGCTGGCCGACAACCGCCGCCTGTGCGTGGCGGCACCCGCCTACCTCAAGCGCGCCGGCACGCCCAGGCACCCCGGCGAGCTGGCACGCCACCAGTGCCTGACGCTGAGCTCCAACGCCAGCCAGGCGCGCGGCTGGGCTTTCACGATCGACGGTGCGCTGACGCATGTGCGGCCGAGCGGCCGCTTCGACTGCTCCGACGGCCAGGCCCTGCACGACTGGTGCGTCGCCGGTCACGGCATCGCCTGGCGCAGCACCTGGGAGGTCGAGCGCGAGATCGCCGAGGGTGCGCTCGTCACCGTGCTCGACGCCTACGCGGCGCCGCCGAACGGCATCTACGCAGTGTTTCCGCAGCGCAAGCACCTGCCGCTGCGGGTGCGGTTGTGGCTGGATTTCCTCAAGCACACCTACGGCGAGCCGGGCTACTGGAGCGCCGCGGCGTGCTGAAGCTCAGAGGATGCGGCGCGGATGCGCCAGGGCCTCGTGCGCCACATGCAGGCGGCGCACCAGCACGCGGATGAAGGCCTCGTCGAACAGGTGGCGGCAGTTCGCGCCGAGCCGCGCCATCCCGTCGGGGGTGAAGGAGACCATCGTCGCCGGTTCGACCACGATCACGTCGGTGCTGTGGCGCTTGAGCTCGGGGTTGGGCGCGAGGTAGACCATCTCGCCGACCGAGGTGCCGGCGCCGAGGTGGGCGACGCGCTGGCCGCCGCGGTGCACGTCGACCGCGCCGGCGGCGATGATGTGGAAGGTGTTGCCTTCCTCGCCCTTGCGGTAGATCAGGTGGCCGAGCGGGTAGCGGCGCCAGGTCGCGCGGTGCACCACCTCCCACAGCTCGACGTCGCCGAAGTGGCTGAAGAATTCCAGCGTGCGCAGCAGGTTGAAGCGCTCCGAGTCGAGCACGCCCTGCAGCTGGCCGCGCGGCACCTGGCGGTTGGCCACCAGCGCCGACAGCGCCTGCGCGAAGGCGTCCCAGTCGGCGTGGCGGTCGGCCGGGTCCTTGGCCAGGGCGCGCTGGATCACCGCGTCGAGCGCCGGCTCGACGCCGGTGCGCAGCCCGGTCAGCGGTTCGGGCGTGGCGGTGACGATCTGCGTCACCAGCACCGACTGCGCCTGCGCCTCGAACGGCGGCCGGCCGGCGATCAGGTGGTAGAGCACGGCGCCGAGGCTGTAGATGTCGGCGCGCGCGTCGAGCGCGCCGCCTTCGAGCTGCTCGGGTGCCATGTAGGCGAGCGAGCCGACGCCGACGACCTGGGTCGTGTCGGCGCCGAGGTTCAGCACGCTGCCGAAGTCGCTGACCTTGACGTCGGTGACCGCGCCGCCCTGGGTGATCGCCAGCAGGTTGGCCGGCTTCACGTCGCGGTGGATCAGGCCCTGGCGCGACACGTAGCCGAGCGCCATCGCGCACTTGAAGCCGATTTCCACCACCTGGTCGAGCGGCAGCAGCTGGTCGGTGCGGCAGTAGCTGCGCAGCGTCGTGCCCGGCACGTACTCCATCACCACGTAGGGCTGGGCCGGGTCGGCCACGGCGTCGTAGAGCTGCACCACGTTGGGGTGCTGCAGCCGGCCGACCAGCGCGGCCTCGGCGTCGAAGAAGCGCGTCAGCAGGCGCTGGTGGTCGGCGTCGGCCAGCGCGCCGGGGCGCACCCGCTTGACGGCGACGTCGCGCTCGTTGAAGTCGTCGCGGCAGAGGAAGACCTCGCTGGTCGCGCCGGCGCCGAGCGCGCGCAGCACGCGGTACTTGCCGATGCGGGCGGGCGGCGAAGGGTCGGCGGGGGACGTCATCGGAAGGGTGCGGCGGCCCCCGCATGTTTCCACCCTGCCGCGGCGGCGGCAAGCGCGGGCCTTTGGGGTTGCGACCGGATGTGACGGGCCGCGCCCGGGGGGGCCCCGTAAAATCGATCGATGATCCTTGTCCAGCACGAGTTGCAGCAGGCCCTCGGCGAGTCGCTCGCCGAGCTGGCGCCCGGCCAGGCCCCGGCCGCCGCCTTCGAGAGCCCCAAGCAGGCGAGCCACGGCGACCTCGCCGTCACCGCCGCGATGCAGCTTGCCAAGCCGCTGAAGCGCAACCCGCGCGAGCTGGCCGCCGTGCTGGTCGAGTCGCTGCAGCGGCGCGCCGCGGTGCAGCGCTGGGTCGAGGCGCTCGAGATCGCCGGCCCCGGCTTCATCAACCTGCGCCTCAAGCCCGCCGCCAAGCAGCAGATCGTGCGCGAGGTGCTGGCCGCCGGCGAGGCCTTCGGCCGCGTCGCGCCGCGCGGCGATGCCGCGCAGCGGCTGATGGTCGAGTTCGTCTCGGCCAACCCGACCGGGCCGCTGCATGTCGGCCACGGCCGCCAGGCGGCGCTGGGCGACGCGATCTGCCGGCTGTTCGAGTCGCAGGGCTGGCAGGTGGTGCGCGAGTTCTACTACAACGACGCCGGCGCGCAGATCGCCACGCTGGCGGCGTCGACGCAGGCGCGCATCAAGGGCCTGAAGCCCGGCGACGCCGGCTGGCCCGAGAGCGCCTACAACGGCGACTACATCGCCGACATCGCCGCCGACTTCCTCGCGAAGAAGACCGTCAAGGCCGACGACCGCGCGTTCACCGCCTCGGGCGACCCGGACGATCTGGACGGCATCCGCCAGTTCGCCGTCGCCTACCTGCGCCACGAGCAGGACCTCGACCTGCAGGCCTTCGGCGTGCGCTTCGACCACCACTACCTCGAGTCCAGCCTCTACACCAGCGGCCGCGTCGAGGCCACCGTCGCTCGGCTGGTCGCCGCCGGCAAGACCTACGAGGAAGGCGGCGCGCTGTGGCTGCGCTCGACCGCCTACGGCGACGACAAGGATCGCGTGATGCGCAAGTCCGGCGCCGGCGGCGAGGGTGGCGGCTACACCTACTTCGTGCCCGACGTGGCCTACCACATCGCCAAGTGGGAGCGCGGCTTTCGCAAGGTCGTCAACATCCAGGGCAGCGACCACCACGGCACCATCGCGCGGGTGCGCGCCGGGCTGCAGGCCGCCGACGTCGGCATCCCGCCAGGCTGGCCCGACTACGTGCTGCACAAGATGGTGACGGTGATGCGCGGCGGCGAGGAGGTCAAGATCTCCAAGCGCGCCGGCAGCTACGTCACGCTGCGCGACCTGATCGCCTGGGCCGGCCGCGACGCGGTGCGCTTCTTCCTGATCAGCCGCAAGGCCGACACCGAGTTCGTGTTCGACGTCGACCTCGCCCTGAAGAAGAACGACGAGAACCCGGTCTTCTACGTCCAGTACGCCCATGCGCGCATCGCCAAGGTGCTGCGCGACGGCGCCGGCGCACGGCTGGAGGCGGTGGTGCGCGAGGCCGACCTGTCGCGGCTGACCGCGCCGACCGAGGCCGCGCTGATGCTCGAGCTGGCCGCCTACCCCGGCGTGCTCGCCGCCGCGGCGGCCGACCTGGCGCCGCACGATGTGGCCTTCTACCTGCGCAAGCTCGCAGGGGCCTTCCACAGCTACTACGCCGCCGAGCGCTTCCTCGGCGACGACGTGGCCCTGACCGGCGCGCGCCTGGCGCTGCTGGCCGCGACCGCGCAGGTGCTGCGCAGCGGCCTGGCGGTGCTGGGCGTCGGCGCCCCCGACGCGATGTGAGCGGAGCGGCGATGCGAACCTCTTCCCTGCGCCGCCAGCACGGCGGCTTCCTGGTCGGCCTGGTCGTCGGCCTGCTGCTCGGGCTGGCGATGGCGCTCGGCGTGGCGCTGTACGTCACCAAGGTGCCGATCCCCTTCATCGACAAGGTGCCGCAGCGCACCGCCGAGCAGGACGCCGCCGAGGCCGAGCGCAACCGGAACTGGAACCCGAACGCGCCGCTGGTCGGCAAGGACGGCATGGCGGCCGCGTCGGCGCCCGGGGCGGGGGCCGTGCCGGGTGCGTCGGCCCCGCCCGGCGTGGTGTTGCCGCCGCCTTTCCCGGTGCCGGCGGCCGACGCCGGCAGCACGCGCGACCCGGCGGCCATCCTCGCCGGCCGGGCGCCGACCGCGGCGTCCACCGCGGTGCCGCCCGAAACGTTCGTCTTCTATGTCCAAGCCGGCGCCTACGCGCGCACCGAGGAAGCCGAGGCGCAGCGCGCCAAGCTCGCGATCCAGGGCTTCGAGTCCAAGATCAGCGAGCGCGAGCAGTCCGGCCGCACCGTCTACCGGGTGCGCGTCGGGCCGTTCAACCAGCGCAGCGACGCCGAGGCCGTCAAGGCCACGCTCGCCGGCGCCGGCACCGAGTCGGCGCTGGTGCGGGTGGCCGCGCAGTGAACCGCGGCCCGGCGGACCGACTCCACCCGACACCTTCTTCCACCGTGCCCGTGTCTTGCCGAAAGGATGCCCATGAACCGTCGTGACTTCACGACCCTGTCCGCCGCCGGTCTCGGGGCGACGCTGTGGCCCGCCGTCGCCCGCGCCCAGGGCGGCCCCGTCGAGGGCCGCGACTACGTCAAGCTGAGCCAGCGCCAGCCGACCCAGGACCCGAAAAAGCTGGAGGTGGTCGAGTTCTTCTGGTACGGCTGCCCGCACTGCCACCGCTTCGAGCCGCTGCTGGAAGCCTGGCTCAAGAAGCTGCCGGCCGACGTGAACTTCCGCCGCATGCCGGTGGCCTTCCGCGAGGTGCCGTTCGTGCTGCACCAGAAGCTCTATTTCGCGATCGAGTCGCTCGGCCTGCTCGACAGCTTGCACGGCAAGGTCTTCGCGGCGATGCACATCGACCGCAACCGGCTCGACTCGCCCGAGGCGATCGGCGAGTTCGTCGCGAAAAACGGCGTCGACAAGGCCAAGTTCCTCGACACCATGAACTCCTTCGGTGTGCAGGGCAAGGCGCGGCAGGCGGCGGCGCTGTCGGCCGGCTACAAGATCGACGGGACGCCAGCGCTCGGCATCAACGGCAGCTTCTACACCTCGGGGACGCTGGCCGGCTCGAACGAGCGCGCGCTGGCCGTCACCGATTTCCTGCTGGCCCAGGCGCGCAAGGGCGGCTGAGGCCCGCGGCGGGCGTCGTCCGCACGGCGGTCGCGGCGGCCGTGCCGGGCGGCCCGGCCGCCGTTAAGGATGCACGGCGCAGGATGACTGTGGCGCCGGCGCCGCGGTCCGCGGCCGAACACACCCTAGAATCGCCGGCAGCAAGATTCATGCCGAAGCCTTGACCATGCCGACCGCAACCCCCCTCCCTCCCGTGCTGCGTCGCGCCCTGGCGCCGCCGGCCGGCGTGTTGCTGGCCGCCTGCCTGTGCGCCGGCATGCTGGCGCCGGCGGCCGCCGAGAAGGCCGACCGCAACAAGCCGCTGGCCTTCGCGGCCGACAGTGCACGGGTCGACGAGGTGAAGCAGCTCAACGTCCTGACCGGCAACGTCGAGATCACCAAGGGCTCGATCGTCATCCGTGCCCACCAGGTCGAGGTGCGGCAGAGCCCGCAGGGGCACCAGTCGGCCGTGGCGACCGGCCGGCCCGACCAGCGCGCCACCTTCCGCCAGAAGCGCGAGGGCCTGGACGAGTACATCGAGGGCGAGGCCGAGCGGCTCGAGTACGACAGCCGCACCGACACCGTCAAGCTGGTCAACCGTGCGGTGATGCGCCGCTACCGCAACGGCACGCTGGCCGACGAGGTCTCGGGCAACACGATCTCCTACGACAACGGCAGCGAGGTGTTCCAGGTGGTCGGCGGCGCCGACCCGGCCGCGCCCTCGGGCCGGGTGCGCGGTGTGCTGACGCCGCGCGAGCCGGTGCCGGAGCCGGGCGCCGGCGGGGGGCGTCCTTGAGCCGCGACCTGCGCGCGGACTCGACCCTGCCCCCGCCGACCGCCGCCGGAGGGCGTGCGTGAGCGAGAGCCGGCTCGAGGCCAGCGGCCTGCAGAAGAGCTACGGCGCCCGCAAGGTCGTCAAGGACGTGCACCTGGCGGTGAGTGCCGGCGAGGTGGTCGGCCTGCTCGGGCCCAACGGGGCCGGCAAGACGACGAGCTTCTACATGATCGTCGGCCTGGTGCGCGCCGACGCCGGCGAGATCCGCCTCGACGGCGCGCCGATCGAGCGCCTGCCGATCCACCAGCGCTCGCGGCTCGGGCTGAGCTACCTGCCGCAGGAGGCGTCGATCTTCCGCCGGCTGACCGTCGAGGAGAACGTGCGGGCGGTGCTCGAGCTGCAGCGCGACGAGCGCGGCAAGCCGCTGGCCAGGCCGCGTATCGACGAGCTGCTCGACGGCCTGCTGCACGACCTGAGCATCGAGGGCCTGCGCGACAGCCCGGCGCCGGCGCTGTCGGGCGGCGAGCGCCGGCGCGTCGAGATCGCGCGCGCGCTGGCCACGCAGCCGCGCTTCATCCTGCTCGACGAGCCCTTCGCCGGCGTCGACCCGATCGCGGTGATCGAGATCCAGCGCATCATCGGCTTCCTGCGCTCGCGCGGCATCGGCGTGCTGATCACCGACCACAACGTGCGCGAGACCCTGGGCATCTGCCACCGCGCCTACATCATCAGCGAAGGCCGGGTGCTGGCCGAAGGCACGCCGAGCCAGATCGTCGAGAACCCGGATGTCCGCAAGGTCTACCTGGGCGAGCACTTCAGGATGTAGCGGATGAAGCCGGGCCTGCAGCTGCGCTTCTCGCAGCACCTCGCGCTGACGCCGCAGCTGCAGCAGTCGATCCGGCTGCTGCAGCTGTCGACGCTCGAGCTCCATCAGGAGGTCGAGCAGATGCTCGAGCAGAACCCCTTCCTCGAGGTCGCCGAGGAGGCGCCGAGCGCCTTCGACGCGCCGCCCGAGCGCGCCAGCGCGTCGGAGCGGCAGGCCGACGAGGCCTGGGAGGGCAGCGGCGGCGACGCCGCGGCGTCCGACCCCGAGCCGGCCCCGGTCGACGCGGCCGAGTTCGGCACCACCGAGCGCGAGGACTGGGAGAACGGCACCGAGCGCGAGGATTTCGACGGCATCCGCGAGACGCCGGCCAAGGCCGCCGCCTCCGACGGCGACGAGCTCGACCCGATGGAGCGCAGCAGCGTCGGCCTGAGCCTGCAGGAACACCTGCACGAGCAGCTGCGCGGCATGCGGCTGTCGCCGACCGACCGCGCGGCGGTGATGGTGCTGATCGAGTCGCTCGACGAGGACGGCTACCTCGCCGACGCGCTGGAGGAGATCGCCGAGCGGCTCGCCGACGGCGACGCCGAGCAGGCCGAGGAACTGCTCGACCGCCTTCGCTGCGCGCTCAAGTGGCTGCAGAACCTCGACCCGCTGGGGGTCGGCGCGCGCGACCTGTCCGAATGCCTGCAGATCCAGCTTCGCGCCGGGCCGCGCTGCGAGGCGCAGATGATCGCGATCCTGATCTGCAAGCACCACCTGGAGCTGCTGGCGCGGCGCGACCTGAAGAAGCTGATGGCCGCCACCGGCGCCGACGAGGAGCTGCTGAAGGCCGCGCAGTCCCTGATCGTGCACTGCGAGCCCAAGCCGGGCCGGCCCTTCGCCAACGCCGAGGCCAACATCGTCGTGCCCGACGTGATCGTGCAGAAGGCCGGGCGCGGCTGGAAGGTCGTGCTGAACCCCGACGTGATGCCCAAGCTGCGCATCAACGACCTGTACGCCCAGGCGATCCGCCAGCAGCGCGGCGCGCGCACCGAGTCGGGCGCGGCGCTGTCCTCGCGGCTGCAGGAGGCGCGCTGGTTCATGAAGAACATCCTGCAGCGCTTCGACAC
>ERZ1066138.197-NODE-197-length-20680-cov-9.424388_pt1 | contig 20680 bp, 21 predicted proteins | sample MGYA00382785_ERZ1066138 | MGnify/ENA primary metagenome ERZ1066138 (study PRJEB33369, sample SAMEA5778368) | biofilm metagenome | biome: Industrial cooling water; feature: Water cooling tower basin; material: Biofilm | place: United Arab Emirates | collected... | reverse complement strand
GTGGCGTCAGCATCAGCTGATCCTGCGCCCGCCGATGCCGCACGAGCTGCATAAACCCGTTGATCGCATCGTCGGGGCTTTCAAACGACGGATGCCCTGCCGCGCGGAAGGCTGCTCGCCCCGGCTCTGCCGCACCGTTGCCAAGCCAAACGCTGAGAATGGGCCGCTTTCGCCCGTCAGACTGATGCGCCTTCACGGTCTCGATCACGGTCTCCGCCGCTTGCGTACTATCTGCCAAGGCCGTGGGGCAGTTCATGACCAGAATGGCGTCGGTCCCCTTGTCGGACAGAACCGCTTCGACAGCCTTCTGATACCGTTCAGGCTTCGCATCCCCGATGATGTCGACGGGATTGGCGTGCGACCAGGTGGGTGGCAATGCCGCATCGAGCTTCGCGATCGTTGCGGGATCGAGGGTCGCCAGCGTGCCGCCCCAATCCGTAAGACGGTCGACGGCAAGGACACCGGCTCCGCCGCCATTCGTGATGATCGTCAGACGTTCGCCTCTGAGACGCCCGACACGTGAGAGCGTTTCAGCCGCATCGAACAGCTGCTCTATTTCACGCACACGCAGAACGCCGGCGCGGCGGAAGGCCGCTTCGTAAGCCTTGTCGGATCCGGCAAGAGCTCCCGTGTGTGACAGCGCTGCTTTTGCGCCCGCGGCATGGCGGCCGGACTTGATGACGATAACCGGCTTGGCCCGCGCCGCGCGCCGCGCGGCCGATAGGAATTTCGGCGCATTGGTGATGTTCTCAATGTAGAGCAGGATCGCCCGGCTGGTGACGTCGCCGGCGAGATAGTCGAGCAGGTCGCCGAAATCTACGTCGAGCATATCGCCGAGCGACACGACATGGCTGAACCCGATCCCGCGAGAGGCCGCCCAGTCGACGATGCTCGTGATTAGCGCTCCCGACTGCGAAAGAAATGCGAGGTCGCCGCTCAAGGGTGCGCGATGCGAAAAACTGGCATCCAGCCCGATCTGTGGGAGCATGATACCGAGACAGTTGGGACCTTGAACGCGCAGGCATCTCGGGCGTGCGGCGTTCAAAACCGCGATCTTCTGTTCTGCCGTCAAACCTGCCGTGATGACGACGGCGGCGCGCACCCCTTTTGCCCCCAGTTCTGCAATGATGCTTGGGACAGTGTCGGGAGGTGTAGCCACGATGGCGAGGTCTGGCACCCCGTCGATCTCGCGAACCGACGTTGCGCAGACCTGGTCTTCTACGCGAGGGTGCTTTGGATTGACGAAATGGATCGGCCCTGAAAATCCGGCTCGGAGCAGATTTCGCGCGACGATGTTGCCGACCGAACCAGGTGTCGGACTGGCACCGATCAGCGCCACCGATCTTGGCGTGAGGAGAGCTTCTAGATTTCGTGTCGTCATGGTGGACCGATGCTCGCATGCAAATATGACAATGCCGTGCGGAGCGTTTCCTCAAGCGGCCCGCTGGCGTCGAGTCGCGTCCATTCGAGCTGGCCGAGATCGTAGGACATTTGCCGCTCGACGACCTGCGGCGTCGCGTCCGACGCGTCATTTTTGCGGTTGGCAACACGTTCGAGAAGGATCTCGCGAGGAGCCTCCAGCCAGAACGTATGCAGACGGGCACCCATTCCTTCAGCGACAGCGGCCATTGCAGCGCGTTCTGATGGATGTGCGTGCACGGCATCGGCGATGACGCAGTAACCAGCCCGCAGCGCCGATTGAGCTTTGCGCAGCATGAGTTGGTACACCGCGGCCGTTGCGTGTTCGCTGTAGGCAGCTTCAGGCAGTCTGTCGAACTCCTGGGCCTTGAAGAGCGCTTTTCGTTCAAGATCGCTACGCAGATGCACCGCACCGGGTGCCCGCCCGAGACACGGAGCAAGCGCGGCTGCAAGCGTCGATTTTCCAGAGCCCGACAAGCCACCGACAAGAACGAGTGCCGGGACACTCTCGCGCAAATACGTCGCGGCCCGAACAAGATAGCTGCGCGGCTCCGTCAGCTCATCGCTTGCAAGTGCCGCTTTCTGTGCCCCCACCATGGCGCGAATGGCAGCCCTAAGCGCCAGGAACACCGGCAGCGCCGCAAGCCCTTCGATATCGCTGATGTCTTGCGTGCGCCAGAGATAGCGATTGAGCACGACATTGGCCGTTGGACGCTGGCCGCGCTTGTCGAGATCCATCAACAGGAAGGCCAGATCGTAAAGTGTGTCGGTCGTCGCCAGCGTCTCGTCGAATTCAATGGCATCGAAGAGTGTCGGCGCGCCATCGAGCAGAACGATATTGGCCAGATGGAGATCGCCATGACAGCGCCGCACATGTCCTTCCGACGCGCGGTGCGTGAGCAGCGGCTGCACGTCGGCGACGAGGGCGGTCAACCGCGTCGCAAGGGCCTGTATTGCAGGCTGATCCGGCGGATCAAACAGCGACGGGAGCGCGGTGAGCACATCAGCAGCGATGTTCGCCGTTGACGCCTCGCGCGGAGGCTTCGCGATCACAGCAGCCTGAAGATGCGAAACATAAACCGCATCCGCGAGTAATTTTGCTTCCTCTATCGTGAGCGGGGAGCGGGCAATCCGGTTGGCGAGCACGTCCCCTTCCCGGAACCGAGCCATCTGCACAGCCCACTCGACGACGTCGCCGCGTCCATCGAAAGCCAGTCGTCCATCTGCTTCGCGCGTGATGGCAGCGAGCCGCTTATAGATTTTCGGCGCGTTAGGAGAATTGATCTCAAGTTCCCGCCCGCATGCCGTATGCCGCTTCTCCAAGGTCGAAAAATCAAGATACGGATATCGCACCGCCCGCTTGATCTTGAAGACGTCGCCATCAGTGAGAAACACCTGTGCGCCGTGCGTTTCGATCCGCTGCACGTTGGCAGAACGTGGATCGTACGAGGCGGGGTCGCTCAGAAACGCGATCACGTCTCCCTGGTCGTCGATCATAGCGTCTGATGCTGGCACCGGGGATATCCTGCCGACTTCCAAGCCAGCGTGCGCTTGAGCCCTGCAGATGGTCAACTACGCAAACACGCCGATCAAGCCATCAGCTGAGCATGGCCTTGTGCGCGTGCTGCAAGGCTTGTCAGATCGCAGACCCTGATGCCCCGGCGACGGCCCGTGGCAATGACGCCCTCCGCCTTCAAGGCGGCGAATTGGCGGCTGACGGTTTCGAGCCGCAAACCCAGGCATTCGGCAATTTCTGTTCGCGAAAGGGGCAAAGCAAATTCCAGATCCGACACTGACGCCGCATCGTCGGCCGTGTCGCCTTTAAGTTTGCCGGCGATCAGCACGAGCAAGCTGGCAACGCGTTCCTCGGCCGTTTTACGCGCGATCATGAACATCCACCGGCGGGCCGCGTCGAGATCATCGAGCGTACGCTTGAAAATCGTCCGCTCGAGATCCGGGTGCGTCTGCATCAGGGTCTCGAACGCGCTACCCGAGAACGCGCACACATCAAGGTTCGTTGCGGCTTCAGCGATCAAGCCGGTATCGTCAGCGAAGGGCCGGCCGACGAAATCAGACGGGAACTGCAATCCGACGATCTGGTTGCCGCCATCCGGCTGCATGTTGACGAGTTTCACCACGCCATCGACGATGATGGAGAATGTCTTCTGGTGGTCTGCGCCGCCATACAGCACCTGACCGGCAGGTATCCGCCGCCGGTGCACGATCCGCGACAGTTCGTTGGCTGTCTCCGTCGTCAGAGCACTGCACGGCCCGGTACGGCGGACGGCACATTGCACACACTTGATACGGGTCGACACGGCAAACCTCGGCGGATGCTTCCGGACCAAATCAACATACGGTCTGCCCAGGGGGCGCGAGTTGATAGAAATCAAGTGCTTATTCGAATGTCGTTCAGCCACACCGGCTCCAGCAGCGGTCAGGATGACCGTCACTTAAGCTGGCAAAATGCGCCTGTCCCACGCTGCCACCTTGCCCCCTGCGCCGGCGACAGCTACCAAGCGCCATGAGCGCCGCCCCGCATACCTTCTGCGTCGCCCCGATGATGGACTGGACAGACCGGCATTGCCGGTTTTTCCATCGCGGGCTGACGCGGCATGCCTTGCTCTATACGGAAATGGTGACAGCGGAAGCGATCCTGCACGGCAATCGCGAGCGGCTTCTGGGGTTCGATCCCGCCGAACAGCCCTTGGCGCTGCAACTGGGCGGGTCCGACCAGGCCAAACTGGCTGAAGCCGCACGCATCGGCGCCGAAGTCGGCTATCGTGAGATCAATCTCAATGTCGGCTGCCCCTCCGATCGCGTGCAGGAGGGCCGCTTCGGTGCCTGCCTGATGGCGGAGCCCGATCTCGTCGCCCTGTGCTTCAAAACGATGGCGAACGCCGTTTCCGTACCGGTCACCGTCAAGTGCCGCATCGGCATCGACGACCAGGACGCGGAGGCAGACTTCCAGCGCTTCATCGATCGCGTCGCGGACGCCGGCTGCCGCACGTTCATCGTGCACGCCCGCAAGGCCTGGCTGAAAGGCCTGTCGCCGAAAGAGAACCGCGAGATTCCTCCGCTCGATTATGGGCGCGTCTATCGTCTGAAGGCGGCTCGCCCGGATTTCACCATCGTCATCAATGGCGGCATTGAGAGCCTCGACGCGTGCGAGCAGCACCTGCGCCATGTCGATGGCGTGATGCTCGGCCGAGCGGCTTATCACAATCCCTACATCCTGGCCGATGTGGACCGCCGCTTCTTTGGCGCCAGCGAGCCCGCCGTCACCCGCCGCGCCGCGCTCGAACGCCTGCTCCCCGTCATCGAGCGGCATATTGATCGCGGCGGACGACTGAACAACATCACGCGCCATGTCCTCGGCCTCTATCACGGCCGACCGCGCGGCCGGCTTTTCAGACGCATCCTCAGCGAAGAAGGCCAGCGGCCGGGAGCAGGTGCGGACGTGCTGCAAAAGGCGATCGCCGCGGCGGAAGGCGAGAGCGCCATCGCGCTTTCCTCGGCAGCCGAGTAATGTGCGATCCGCATGCCGGACATTTTCGCTTCCCTGATCGACTACGCTCCCATGATGGCGGCACTCGCAGCAGCGGGGATAGCGGCGGGCTTTCTATCGGGCCTTTTCGGCATCGGCGGCGGTTCCGTTCTGGTACCAGTGCTCTACACGGCCATGGGTGCTGCCGGCGTGCCCGAAGACATCCGCATGCAAGTGACGCTCGGCACCTCGTTTGGCGTCATTGGCCCGACAGGCTACCGCTCCTACCGCGCCCATCGTGCCCGAAACGCCGTCGACATGGCGGCGCTGAAGCGACTGGGCCCGGCCGTCTTTCTCGGCGTCGTCGTCGGCGTTGTGATCGCAAGCGCGATGTCGAGCGAGGCCTTGCGCTGGGTGTGGGTCGTCGCGGCAATCGTGATGAGCCTCAAACTATCTCTCGGCCGCGATGATTGGCGGCTCGGAGATGAACTGCCCTCGACGCGGTTGCTCGAGGTCGCAGCATTCGCGATCGGCGTTCTCTCGGCTCTGATGAGCATCGGCGGCGGCTTGTTCATGGTGTCGCTGCTCATGTTCTTCGGCTTCCCCGTGCTGGCGGCGGTGGCAACGTCCTCCGGCTTCGGTCCCATTATCGCTGTAACGGGAATCGCCGGGTATATCTGGGCGGGATGGGGAGCTGAGGGCTTGCCTCCGGGCTCACTCGGCTACGTCAACGTTCCAGCCGCCCTCGTGATGCTGCCGACGAGCATCGCGCTGGCTCCGGTCGGCGTGCGGCTTGCGCATGGTTTATCCAAGCGCGCCCTGGAACTTGCCTTCGCCGCCTTCCTCGCCCTCGTCGCCGTGAAGTTCCTCTGGAGCCTCTATGGGTGAGGATCGGACCCTTTGAGGATAGCGCGCGAGTGCGAGGCGAAATCGCGACGCGCCAGGATGAGCACGACCCACGTCGCCGCGATCATGAAGGCCACTGGATGGAAAAACCACATCAGTCCGGCAATGGTGTAGTAAAATGACCGGAGACCCAGGTTCGCGTGCCATCCGACGAGGCCCAGCAATTCCGCCGTCCGGTTCGCATGATCGAGGCGGGCGGCGCTATGGGATGAATCGTGGGCCGGCGTGGCACCCATCATCATCACGGTGTAGTGCGACAGCCGGAACGCCCACGCGAATTTGAAGAACGCGTAGATCATGATCATCATCAGAAAGATGACTTTGATCTCCCACAGCGCCGTCGTCGAATTGGCGGCGTAGGGCAACGCTTCGACGATCTCGCGCGCTTTTTCCCCGTAAGACAGAAGCGCTGCCAAACCACCGATGACGATGACAGAGGTCGAGGCGAAGAAGGCATTGGCGTTGACGAGCCAGCCCAGCAGTTGCCCGTCGACGATCCGGTTTTCGCGCTGGCTCATCTCAATCATCCAGTCGCGGCGGTGGTTCTGTACGTAGTGGGCGATCGACTTCTGATAGACGCCCGGCCGCGTAGAAATGAACTCGTAGGCCGCGATGATGGCGACAAACCAGCCGAGCGCGGCAAGGTCGAGGACGGGAAGCAGATTGAGCATCAAAGCGAATAGTCTCGCGTGTGGGTGGGGAAACGGATGAGAACCTTAGACCGGTGCGGACACTGGCAGAAGCCATATCCTCTCGAACCCGGTCCGGCGTGAACAGGACCGCTTGATTCTCCCGTTTTCTAATCCAGATCAAGGTCTGCATCGGCTGACCGCGGGCGTGGCGCTGCTCGTCTTGGCACCGCTGCTCGGCACACGCGCCGCGGGAATGGCCTGAAGAGCCGGTCACTCGCAATTCGGCCACCCGTAGCCCCAACGCCAGGATAGACCGGTGCATGGTGCGCCGCCGATACGCACTGCGCCGTACATGGCTTCGGCCAGTCCGTTATACAGTAAGCGCACATCTTCCTCGCCGAGGCCGTACTCCGCCGAAAGTGCGGCCACACGTTGCGCCCCTGCCTGCCGCACGCACTGGCGCAAGCCTTCGTCTGCTAGCAATCGAGCATCGAAGCTTTGAGCCGCGTCCGCGCCCGCCGGAACTCCCGCATGGTAGAGACGGTCGTGAGCCACACAGCAGGCCGTCCAAGGCGGCTCCGAACCATGCCGCTTGGACATGCTGGCAATGGCTCCAGCCGCCATGGTCCAGGTGGCGGACATGCCCCCGCTGCACCCGTCCGTTGTAAAGGGAGCCAGAACAGAGCCCGGTGCCGATTGCACTTTCAACAGTCTCTCATGCTGGGTGATTTCGAGATCGCGCATCGCGCCGTCGATGAAGCCCGTTGACGTCGCGACATCCTCAGCGATCGAAAGTTGGGCGCCGGCGAGCACCGCCGCCACCACGCTTAGCGCTTGTCGCCTGTGCTGCATCCTACATCTCGCCAACGGCGTTCCATCCCAGGATATACAAGACGAACCACCCTAGATCACGTGGGCGCGACGGCTATTTCAAAACCCGGGCAAACCGGGGGCGGGGCGGCGCGAGAGCCGCTCTGATTTTGTAGTTGGTGCGGCCCTGAAGCCGCCCCGCGCAGGATTTCTGGCATATGATCGACGTTTCAGCGCGTTCTTCGCAGCCTGCGTTCCAGCAGGTGGCCGATCCGAGCCTCGCCGAGAGCCGGTGCGTGCCCAACCGTCGGCGACTTCTGCACCCCGTCCCACCTCACCAAGACGCCTCTTAAGCGACGCCCCCTTCTCCAGGACGGAGTAGAGCCAGTGTAGAGAAACCCACGAACGCGGGGATAAGTGGCGCAATTATTTTTTGCGGCCGAACCGATCCTGATAGCTGGGCAACGCCTGCGGATAGGGCAGGGCCGTCGCCTCGAACACGCCACGAGCGATCGCGCGGGACAGGCAATGAGCGGCGACATGGCCAATGTCGGCCCGTTGACGCAAATCGGGCGTGCGTCCGCTGACGCCCGTCGCCGCAGCGAAAACGAGGTCGCCATCGAGCGGCGCATGCGACGGCCGGATCGCGCGCGCCATGCCGTCGTGCGCCATGACGGCGGTGTGCTTCAATGCCGACTTCGGCATCACCGCATCAGTCGCAACAAGCGCAATGGTGGTATTGGCGCGCGGATGTGCATCGCCCTTGATGGCGGGTGACCGAGCGGTCTCCGGCACGTGAACCATCGCACCCAGTCCGCCGAACTCCGCGCCCACTTCATCGGCTGCCGCCCAGAAGTGACCCGTGTCGCCGATCGTGACCGTCCCCACGGCGTTGACGACAACAATGGCTCCGACCGCGAATCCGGCAGCGGTAACGGCGCTGGCCGAACCGAGACCGCCTTTCAGGTTGGCGACCGTGGCGCCGGTGCCGCCACCGACGCTGCCCAGCGCAAAGGAACGAGCCGCGCTTGCGGCCGCCTGGAAACCCAATTCCCACCAAGGCGGTGAGGGGCCCCACGCGCCACCGCCGACGGCGAGATCGAACACGCTGGCGCCTGGAACAATTGGCACGCGCACGTCGCCGACCTGGAAGCCGCGCCCGATCCCCGCCAGATGCGCCATCACCCCGCCAGCGGCGTCGAGGCCGAACGCGGAGCCACCGGACAGCACGATGGCATCGACCGTCTCGACGCTGGCCTGCGGTTCCAGGAGCGCCGTATCGCGCACCGCCGGTCCGCCGCCGTGTATGGCGACGGAGGCCGCGGCGGGTGCGTCGAAAACAATGACGGTGACGCCGGAGGCGACGGCGGTGTCCTGCGCGTGACCCACCGAGAGGCCCGGGACATCGGTGATGAGGTTCTGCATGGACGGGAGGCTAGCAACAGCCGCGCGCGTTGGCGAGATGCCCCCCCGCTAACGCTGCATGAGATCGGAGTGCCGCCAACGCGAAATTGGCGTTAGGCTGGCCGCTCCAACTCAGGGGGATCTCCCAATGACGCGCTCAGGTTCGAAGGCATGATGTCGTATCGCAACCTCCTGACCCTCGCCATCGCAGCGCTCGTCGTCTGGGCCGCCGTGGCCTACCTCCTGATGCCGGCGTGGTGGGAACGATACACACGCAGGCACCCTGCGCTGGATGATGTGCCGGGCATCACACAAACAGGAAGCGGCATCCCAGGCGATCCGCTCAACGTCGCACTCGCAGGCACAGAACAGCAGGTCCGGGCGATCTTCACCGCCGCCAAGTGGAACCCCGCCGATCCGCTGTCACTGAAAAGTGATGTCGAGATTGCTGCCGGAGCGGTGCTCGACAGACCCTATGCGGATGCGCCTGTGAGCAACCTCTACTTGTTCGGCCGCAAGGAAGACCTGGCGTTCGAGCAGGCTGTTGGATCCTCTCCGCGCGAGCGTCATCACGTTCGTTTTTGGCGGACACCCAAAGCGCATGCGTCAGGCGCGCCGCTTTGGATCGGTTCGGCTTCGTTCGACCGCAGCGTTGGCCTCAGTTACACGACGGGCCAGATCACACACCACATTGCCGCCGACATCGACGCCGAACGCAATCATGTGATTGCCAGTCTCAATGCAACGGGCAAACTTGCCGACATCGTGCCCGTCGAAGACTTTCACACCGTGCGCGAAGGTCGCAACGGCGGTGGCGATACGTGGCACACTGACGGAACTCTTGTTCTTGGTGTGATCTCCGACTAACTACGCTACGTATTCGAACCATTAATACCATTCACTGCCCAGAGCTTGAGCGCGAGGTCGGCTGCTGCTCATATGCAGTCTGCTCGTATAGCGCTAAATCAAGCAAAGCCGTGTTTGTTCACGTGCTCGGAGTTGTCTATCATGCGGCGATTACCACTTGTCGTGTTCATTCTCGCCTGCAGCGTCTCGCATGCGGCGCGGGCCGATCGCGCTGCCGGCGACGCCTGTGCGGCCGCATTGCCATCCCACTCCCAGCAAATCTATTCAGCGACGGTCGCTCTCAAGCCGAAGCCAGACGCGGCGCGCAGTGTCGTGGTTGCAGAAACGAAGAAAATGGTCCGCGCTGGTGCGCTGAGCCCGCTCAAGGCGCGGTCGGCAGCAGAAGCCGCCGGCCGTTGTCTGGCGATGATCACGAAATGACGTCAGCTCAAATCTTTTGATTGTACGCGCCGACTTCCGGATGCTTTGCGAGCCGCGCCTCGATGTCACGGAACATGGCAATCTTGTTCGCCTCCGACACCGGGCTCTCGACCACGATTACCAGTTCCGGCTTGTTGGATGAGGCGCGCACGAGCCCCCACGTGCCATCCGCCAGCGTCACGCGCACGCCGTTCACCGTCACGAGATCGCGCACGCCTTGACCGGCGATCGTGCCGCCCGACTTCGCGATCCCTTCGTATTCGGCGACGATCTGATCGACAATTGCATACTTCTTCTCGTCATCGCAGTGCGGCGACATCGTAGGTGACTGGTAGGTCTTCGGCAGGGCGCGGCGCAGATCCGCCATTGACTTGTCAGGCGCCCGGTCGAGCATGTCGCAGACCGCGAGCGCCGCGACGAGCCCGTCGTCATAGCCCCGCCCGAGCGGTGGCTGGAAGAAAAAATGCCCCGACTTCTCGAACCCGACGAGCGCCTTCTGCTCGAAGGTGTAACGCTTCATGTATGAATGGCCGGTCTTCCAGTAGAGCGCTTTGGCGCCGTTCGCTTGCAACACTGGATCGGTCATGAAGAGACCGGTGGATTTCACGTCCGCGACAAATGTTGCCTTCGGATACTGGGCCGAGATATCGCGTGCGAGCATGACGCCGACGGTATCGGCGAAGATTTCATGGCCCTCGTTATCGACCACACCGCAGCGGTCACCGTCACCATCGAAGCCAAGTCCCACATCGGCCTTATGTGCCAGCACGGCTTCTGATATGGCGTGCAGCATTTTCATGTCTTCGGGATTGGGATTGTAGCGCGGGAAGGAATGGTCGAGTTCGCAGTCGAGCGGCACCACTTCGCATCCGATCGCTTCCAGAACCTTGGGCGCGAACGCGCCCGCGGTTCCATTGCCGCACGCCGCCACGACTTTTAGCTTGCGCGTGAGTTTCGGCCGCTCCGACAGCGCTGCCATGTAGCGCTCGGCCATGTCGGGCACGAAGATATAGCGACCGCCTTCGGCTGTTTTGAAGGCGCCAGACAGGACGATCTCTTTCAGGCGGCCCATTTCGTCCGGACCGAAAGTGAGCGGACGCGCTAGGCCCATCTTGATTCCGGTCCAGCCGTTGTCGTTGTGCGAAGCCGTGACCATCGCCACGCCTTCGACATCGAGGTCGAACTGCGCGAAGTAGGCCATCGGCGACAGCGCCAGCCCGATATCATGCACTTCACATCCGCCGGCCAGCAGACCAGTGATCAGCGCTTGCTTCACGCTGCCCGAGTACCAGCGGTAGTCATGGCCGACGACGATGCGCTTCGGCACGCCCCGTTCGGCAAACAACGTCGCCATGCCGAGCCCGACGGCGTTGAGACCCATCAGGTTGATCTCTTCCGGGAAAAGCCAGCGCGCGTCGTATTCGCGAAAGCCCGTCGGTTTCACGAGCGGGAAACGCTCGAAGTCAGCCGTGTTGGGCGTCAAATCGGCGCGAGGGCGAGGGAGCATGAGCAACCTATGTGTCTATGAAAGGATGTGAAGCAAGAACTTACGCCATCACCGGCGCGACCGCGCTTTGCCCGCATATTATGGCGGCGCGCGGGCCGGGCCACGGATCAACGTCAATCTTGGAGAATAAGTTTCCCAGACCGCATATCAACCCGGTCGAGTTCGTTGAGGAAGGTCATGCCGAGCAGCGAAACCGTCATCGCGCCGGCCTCGGAGACGACCCCCCGCACATCGCGGACCGTGATGTCGCCGATGGAGACGCGGTCGAGGGTGACGGGTGCAACACGGGCCGTGCCATTTGCCGTCTGGATACGGTGCGTAAAATCCTTGTCGGTGACGAAGATGCCAGCGGCCTCTGCATCTTCGGCCGTCAGCGCCACGATGGACGCACCGGTGTCGATGAGGACCTTGATGGTGCGGCCGTTGATTTCGCTGTCGGCATGGTAGTGCCCGTCGGATCCGATCGGCAGTTCGACTGTGTAGCCGCTCGCGACGGCCGCCGGTTCAGACGGCTCAGATGAGGCGCGGGCGGCGGAAAATTTGCCGACGTCGGTGCCCAGGAGCCGATGCGATAGAGCCTTCAACTCGTCAAAATGGGTGACGGCTACGACAGATACCGCCGCAAAGAACACCCACGAGGCGACTTCACCGAAGAGCGTGCGTTGACCGGAGGACATGAGACCCACTCGCGCGAACCAATCCCGCGGAAGCCGCCGCGCGCGATTTCAGCCGCGCAACGTCAGGAAGTCTCCGCTGAACTCATAGGAGCGCAAACGCCTTAAGAAACTCATACCGAGCAAACTTTCGTTAAGATTTCCCGGCTTCGCGACCAGGGCTTCCACATCGTCCAGCACGATGCTGCCGATGCCGAGCGCCCGTAGCCGCACGGGCGCTGCGAATGTCATCCCATTCGCGGTGTTGACGGGAGTCGAAAACGTGAGAGCCGACACATCGATCCCCGCCCGTTCCGCGTCGGCCGGCTTCAACACGACGGTGGAGGCGCCGGTGTCGACCAGCATCGAAATGGGCGCGCCGTTCACGGTGCCCCGCGCTAGAAAATGTCCGCTCTGATGTTTGCGAAGGCGCACGGCGCGATCGCCGATCTCTCCGGCGGCTTCTGGCAGCGGTGTTCCCGCCGGGAGCAACTCCCCGCCCACACGGCGGGCGACCTGGCTCAGATCGTCGCGATACGAGTAGGCGGCAATCAGCGCGAAGAACAGCCCGACCCAGATCCCCGCGTGGCGTAAGGCGTGCAGCGCCCGGCCGCGATAGTCGCCGGCAAGCGACACGACATAGAGAAGGGCGAGCGCACCGAACACGGCGAGCACGGCCAGCTCGCCGCCTTCGAGTGAGGCCAGGGGATTGTCGCGGCCGGACAGCAGGTAGAACAGCCCTACCAGGGTTGCCAGCATCACCATCAGCCAGACGAGCATGTGATCACGCCTTGTTGAGGCGCCCCAGCCGCTTCGGCAATTCGGCCATGATGCGGCGCCGGTCATCGTTGGTGTAGGTCGCCCAGGCGGCAATTTCATCGAGCGTTCGCCCGCATCCCCCGCAAAGGCGTGTCGCCTGGTCGATGACACAGACCTTGATGCAGGGAGATTCGATGCGAGGCATTTCCATGCGACGGCGTCCTCTTTGGCGTATCCCTGGGTCGGCCGACACGCCGAGCCATTATGTACCGCCCCAGATTAAGTAAAGGCGCGGCGGGAGAGCCGCAAGGGTCCACGCGCCGCACGTTTCCCGCAGCCGGCGGGGATAGATAGGGCAACGAAAGCAGCGACTACGACGCCAACGCGCGCAAACGCCCGTGTCGGCCATGCCGCCCAGAGGTATTCCTGCCGCGGTGGCGTTCCTGCCCGAGCGGCTGGAGTGGCGGCACCGCGGCAAGAATGCGCTGCTTCGGCAGGGTGATAATGGCCTCGGTGCCCTTGCGAAGCTCCGAGAGGAGCTCGAAGGCACCACCGTGCAATTCGATCAGGTTCTGAACGATCGGCAGGCCAAGCCCGGTGCCGCCTTCCGCAGTCTCGTGCGCCAGCGACCCCTGCCCGAATACCTGCAAGACCTTCGGTATTTCCTCGGCGGGGATACCAGGACCCGTATCGAGCACGGAGAGATATTGCCCGCCGTCCGTCGTCGCGCCGACTGTCAGTGTGATGCGGCCGCCTTTTGGCGTGAACTTCAGCGCATTTGAAAGCAGATTGAGCGTGATCTGTCGGATTGCACGCTGATCGGCCCAGACCTGCGACAGTGATTGATCGTAATCTTCGATGAGTTCAATGTCTTTTGACTGCGCGCGAAGTTTCAGGAGGCGCACGCAATCCTCCGCGATGTCGGCGAGGCGCAGCGGTTCCTCGTGCAACTCGTAACGCCCGGCTTCGATGCGCGAGAGATCGAGAATTTCGTTGATGAGGTTGAGCAGGTGTTTGCCGCTGTCGTGAATATTGCCGCAGTATTCGCGATACACTGGGTTTCCGATGGGGCCCATCACTTCGCCCTTCATCACTTCCGAAAAGCCCATGATGGCGTTGAGCGGCGTCCTCAGTTCGTGGCTCATCGTGGCGAGGAACCGCGACTTGGCTTTGTTGGCCGCTTCCGCACGGCGGCGTGCTTCGTCCGACAAGAGCCGCGCCTCTTCCAGTTCTGAAATGAGCGCATCCTTCTGCGCCCGGAATTCCAGCATCGCGAGTGCCGTCGAGTGCAGGCCCTTGGCGAGGAAAATGAAATAGACATTCACGCCGGCCGCCATCGATGCGAGCGCCAGATAAAAGGGATCGCCGAGCATGAGGAGCCGCGCCACCACAACCACCGTCATCGGCAGGGTGCCGGCGTAGAGAATGCCCATCACCGTCGATCCGAAGCTCATGCGTATGGCAAGGATGACGATAAGCGTCGCGAACAGGAAAACGTGCGACGTCGACATAAGCCCAGGGACGACCGGGTCAGCATCACCGACGCCGACGAGTGCAAAGCCGGCCCATGTGGTGCCATTCACAAGTTCTGAGAAAATGAGCAGCCGTCGCCACGTCTCGACGTTGAGCTGCTCGCGCGGCTGCGCCAGGAAGCGGCGGCAGGTTTCGATCAGCACGACCTTCGCGGTGATGACGAGCCCGAGCCACACTACGGCTTCGGCCATCGGTGCCCAGAACATGGCGGCGAGAGCGAAAATGACCGACAGCGCGGGCATCGTGACGGCCGCACCCACTTCATTGCGGGCGAACATCGCCAGCAGTTCATATTCAAACTCGGGCTTGATGTTTGCGGAGCCGCTCAGCCGCTCACGAGCAGCACGAATGTCGTCGGAGCTACGCTTACGCGTTGCCCGACGTTGCCGCTGTTTCTCCAGCTGGTCGACCGTTGGGTTTTTTGTCATTCCCGCCGCCACTGGCCCCGCCGCCACCGGCACGAGACGCAGAGCCGGTGCGGCTCTTGCGCAGACGCAAGACGAACCGGCGGCCATCGCTTTGGTGCCAAATCATCGTTAACTTCGCAGTCATTCGCTAACGTTGCGTTTATTGCACGTTGAATCGGGGAGATATCTCATGGGCTTCGGACCGCAGTGGCCGAAGGGCGGGGGCCACGCTCAACGCCGGCCTCGGTCGCCGGCCTCGCTCCGACCCAATCGCAACGTGGTGCGAACCCTCGGTCTGCTGCTGCTTGGCCTCATCGCCGCCATCGCTGCACGCTGCGCGCCGCAGGTCGTTCAAGGTACAGTCGAGGGCCGGCCCCGTCTCATCGACGGCGACAGCTTCTTCATCGGTCAGACGGAAGTGCGTATGCAAGGCATCGACGCGCCGGAGGGCCGCCAGACCTGCACCCGGGATGGCCGCGACTGGCGCTGTGGAGAAGACGCCCGCCGCTCGCTCGAACGGCTCATCGGCGGACGGCCGATCCGCTGTGACATCCATTCGACGGATCAGCACGGCCGCGGACTTGCGACCTGCTACAACGCTTCGGGCGACAACCTTAACGCGCGCATGGTGGCCGACGGCTTCGCGGTGGCCTTCGGCGCCTACAAAGGCGAGGAAGCTGAGGCCCGATCCGCCCGTCGCGGCCTTTGGGCGTCCGAATTCGAACGCCCTCAGGATTGGCGCCGCCGCGACAACGCTCGCTCCTGACCGGCGCGGCAATCCGGCCGGGGCCGTTGCCCTGATCAAATCACACTGTTACGTCCGGAACAGAACCGGCCCAGTGCCAAGGCTAATCTGCGCGGTTCGCGGCTTAGAGGGCTGACATGCAACTTACCGTCATCGGCAGCAGCGACGCCTTCGGAAGCGGAGGACGCCTGCAGTCGTGCTACCACGTCGCCCATACCGGTGGCTCGTTCCTGATCGATTGCGGCGCGACGACGCTGATCGGTCTCGAGCGCGAAAAGATCGACCCGAACAGCATTTCGACGATTTTTATAACCCACCTGCATGGCGACCATTTTTCCGGGCTCGTCTGGTGGCTGATCCACGCCATCCACGTCGCCAAGCGCACGTCCCCTCTCGTCGTGACCGGACCGATAGGAATTGAGGAGCGGTTTTGGCTGGCGGCGGAAGCCCTCTTTCCAGGGTCGTCGAAGACGCCGCGCGGCTTCGAACTCATCTTCCGCACCTATCAGGAGCGGGTCTGGCTCGAGGAAGGCCCCGTCGCCGTAAAACCCTTCGAAGTGAGCCATCCCTCCGGTGCGCCACCGTATGCCTTGCGCTTCGAAGTCGAAGGCAAGGTGATCGCCTTCTCCGGCGACACCGAATGGGTGGAAAGCCTTGCCGACGCCGCGCGCGACGCCGATCTTTTCATCACCGAATGCTACGGCTTCGAGAAGCCCGCGCGCTACCATCTGAACTGGCGCACGCTCGCCGCAGAACTACCGAAAATCAACGCGGGCAGCGTTGTCTTGACGCATATGGGCCTGGACATGCTGATCAACCAGCATCTGGTGTCCTATCCTGGCGTGAAGTTAGCCGTTGACGGGATGAAGCTTTCGCTCTGAACCCAGGAAGCGCACGACGACACCAAAGGCGATCACGAGCCATGCCACAGGCGCTCGATCGGTTGCTCGCTGAGATCCGAGCTTGCCAAGTCTGCCGGACGCACCCCCGCGGCGCACCTCTTGCTCATGAGCCGCGCCCGGTCCTGCGCGCCTCCGTGACCGCACGCATCCTCATCGTCGGTCAGGCGCCGGGAACGAAAGTCCATGCATCGGGCAAACCCTTTGACGACCGGTCGGGCGACCGCCTGCGCGCCTGGATGAATATCCCACCGGACGTCTTCTACGACGAGACACGCATCGCCATTGCTCCCATGGGGTTCTGCTTCCCCGGGCAGGACGCAAAGGGCGGCGACCTGCCGCCCCGCAGAGAGTGCGCACCGTTATGGCGCCCGCGCCTGATGCAGGAGCTTGCGGCAGTTGATCTTGTGCTCCTCGTCGGCACCTACGCCCAGCGCTGGTATCTGCGCCCCAGGGCGGCAGCTTCCCTCACGGAGACGGTCAGGGCCGGACCCCGCTCTCTACCAGGCGTCAGCGGTGCGCTGGGAATCCCTCTCCCGCACCCATCATGGCGCAACACAGGCTGGCTGAAGGCCAATCCCTGGTTCGCCTCCGAGGTCCTGCCGATGCTTCGCAGCAAGGTTGCCGAACGCATCTAATCCGGCACTCTGTTTTCCGATATGGACATCGAACGCGGATAACTTTTCACACGCTTCCATTTCAGCCATACTATTCGGAATAGATTTTCCCGCTTCGGAGGACCAATGCTGGACGAGATGGACGTGAAGATCCTGTCGATCCTGCAGGAAGACTGCACCCGCCCCGTCGCCGACATCGGCAAGGAGGTCGGGCTGTCGACCACCCCGTGCTGGCGCCGCATTCAAAAGCTCGAGGAAACGGGAGTCATCCGCAAGCGTGTGGCCGTTCTGGAGCCCGAAAAAGTCAACGCCGGCGTCACCGTTTTCGTGTCAATCAAAACCGACAAGCATTCGACGGCCTGGCTCGACAAGTTCCACAAGGCCGTGGACGATTTCCCCGAGGTGATCGAGTTCTACCGCATGTCCGGGGAGGTCGATTACTTGCTCCGCGTCGTGGTGCCCGACATCCGCGCTTACGACGAGTTCTACAAGAAGATGATCTCCCGCATCGAGATCGCAAAGGTCTCATCCGCGTTCGCGATGGAGCAGATGAAGTACACGACCGCACTGCCGCTTCAGTTTGCACGCGCCACGCGCACGGGTGAAACCTCCTGACGCTCCGCCAAAAATAAAAAGGGCGCGCCGGTGAAATCCGGCGCGCCCTTTGATTGACGAGGCGAGAGGTTCAGGCGACCGCGATCCAGCGGCCAGCCACATAGCCGTATGCTACGGCGTCGTTGTTGTCGTTCTTGACCGAGCGTTCCAGCTGACGCTCGTCGAGAATGACGACGAAGGGCTTTTTAGGCGCTGTCTCGGACGTTACTGTTTCAAAACCACTGAGCAGGATGATTTCCCGGTTGTCGATCGATACCGTCGGCAATGCCATGGCGTCCTCCTGTTGCGCTCCGCATGTCTCCCCAACGCAGAGCCATTTCCGCTGACCTCCCCGTCTCCCTAGTAAGACCCTACTTTCGTCGGATGTCGAGAGTGTGACACCAAAGTTTTGTTGCGAAACATTGCAAAAACCGCGTGCGCCTCATTGGTGCGCCGCACCTACGTCTTCTGATCATCGAGACGCAAAATAAGACTTGATGTGTCGTAACGACCGCCGCTGCGGGATTGAATTTCAGCATAGTAGCCATCGACGAGCGTGGTCACCGGCAGTGCTGCACCGCAACGTTGTGCTTCACTGAGACATATCGCCAAATCCTTGCGCATCCAATCAACCGCAAACCCGAAATCGAACTGCCGCGCATACATGGTCTTCCACCGGTGCTCCATCTGCCACGACTGCGCCGCGCCCTTCGAAATCACGCCGATGACGTTCTCCACGTCGAGCCCCGCGCGCTCCGCGAATGCGATCGCTTCCGATAGACCCTGCACAAGTCCGGCGATGGCGATCTGGTTGACCATCTTCGTCAGTTGACCTGACCCTGCCGGCCCGATCAGCTTGGCGAGCTTGGCGTAGGTTTCGATGAGCGGTCGCGCGCGTTCAAAGGCATCAGGCTCACCGCCGCACATGACGGCGAGTTGTCCGTTCTCGGCGCCCGCCTGGCCACCCGAGACCGGCGCATCGATGCAGTGCAGGCCCCGCGCTCGCGCGATGGCATCGAGTTCGCGTGCCACCTCTGCCGATGCGGTCGTATGGTCGATGAACACTGCACCCGGCGCCATTGTCTGGAACGCACCGTCAGCGCCGATAGACACAGCTCGGAGGTCATCGTCGTTGCCGACACAGGAAAACACGAACTCGGCGCCGGCGGCGGCCTCTGCAGGCGTGGCAGCCGACCGGCCGCCCGGGAACTTTTCCACCCACGCCGCCGCCTTGGAGGCCGTACGGTTGTAAACCGTGACGTCGTGGCCCCCTCGAACCGCCAAATGCCCGGCCATGGGAAACCCCATTACGCCCAGCCCGATAAAAGCGACCTTCGCCATACGTAATCCCTGTCTCTCGCTCTGATGTCCGTGTCAGATGTCCGTCTGGCCGCGATATAATGGATATCAACCGCGACGTCTCGCCCAAGGCCGCGGGCGGCACCTTTCAGAATCAGCGCCCGGATCGCATGGTCGGTCGACGGCCGCATCTGGGCCATGGGAGCGGGCGATGACTGTGAATATGGATCAGCGGGCTGCCGAGATCGACCTCGCGGCAATCGAGGCCGCCGCGCGCACGCTCAAAGGATCGATCGTCGAAACTCCGTTCGCCCATAGCCGGACGCTCTCGGCCATGCTGGGCTGCCAAATTTGGCTGAAGTTCGAGAACCTGCAATTCACCGGCGCCTACAAGGAACGCGGTGCTCTCAATAAGCTGACAAGCCTCTCGGCAGCCGAACGCACGGCCGGCGTCATAGCGATGTCGGCCGGCAACCACGCGCAGGGTGTCGCCTATCACGCGTCGCGGCTCGGCATTCCGGCCACGATCGTCATGCCGGAAGGCACGCCTTCGGTGAAGGTCGAGAACACGCGCGCACTCGGCGCCACTGTCATCCTCGAAGGCGCGACATTCGAGGACAGCGCCCGCATCACCCGCAATCTCGCCCGCGACAAGGGCTACACCTTCATCCATCCGTTCGACGATCCCAAGGTGATCGCAGGGCAGGGGACCATCGCTTTGGAAATGCTCGGCGCCGTGCCGGATCTCGATGATCTCGTTCTGCCGATCGGCGGAGGCGGCTTGATATCGGGCATGGGCACGGCCGCGAAGACGATCAATCCGAAAATCCGCATCATCGGCATTGAGGCCGGTCTCTACCCATCGATGTACAATCTGGTGAAGCACGCAAGCCTGCCCATCGGCGGGGACACGCTCGCGGAAGGCATCGCGGTGAAAGAGCCCGGCGCACTCACCCGATCGATCATCACCCGCGTCGTCGACGACATCATGCTGGTCAGCGAAGCGGAGATCGAACGCGCCGTGTCCATGCTCATCAGCATTGAGAAAACCGTGGTCGAGGGAGCCGGTGCGGCGGGGCTCGCGGCGATCATTGCCGATCCGCACCGCTTCAGGGACCGCAAGGTTGGTCTTGTGCTCTGCGGTGGCAATATCGACAGCCGCCTCCTGGCCAGCGTCTTGACCCGCGAATTAGCCCGCGACGGCCGCCTCGCGCGGCTCGCCATCGACATTCCCGATCGACCGGGTCAGCTCGCCAGGGTCGCCGGCGTCATCGGCAGCGCGGGAGCCAACATCGTCGAAGTCTATCACCAGCGCGTCTTCACCGACCTGCCCGCCAAGGGCACTGAATTGAACCTCGTCATCGAGACTCGCGATGCAGGTCATCTCACGGCCACAGTGACCGCGATGGAAAAGGCCGGCTATCGCGTGGTTCTGAAGCGTTCGGCCAATGACAGTTAGTTGATGCTGCGTCCAAAGGGCCAAAGGAATCGCCGACCTGTGCCGCCGCCGACACGTCTCTGTGACCGACTCACCGCTAGTGTCTGGGGATCAGGCAAGCGCGGGGATTGCTCAGATGACCAACACGGCCGGCGGGATAGCGGCAGAACCGAAATCGGGCGGACTGCTTGTGCTGCTTGCCGGCCCCGTCGCGAGAGGCAAGGATCTCCTCATCGCCTCGGCCCGACGCCGCTATGCCGGCGACCCGCGCATCGAATTCCCCG
>ERZ1066138.196-NODE-196-length-20717-cov-8.129078_pt1 | contig 20717 bp, 19 predicted proteins | sample MGYA00382785_ERZ1066138 | MGnify/ENA primary metagenome ERZ1066138 (study PRJEB33369, sample SAMEA5778368) | biofilm metagenome | biome: Industrial cooling water; feature: Water cooling tower basin; material: Biofilm | place: United Arab Emirates | collected... | reverse complement strand
GTCCTGCAGGGCACCAGCCACGATCTCGGAGGCCGAGGCCGAGCCGCCGTTGATCAGAACAACGACCGGCTTGCCGTCGGACGTGTCGCCAGGACGGGCTTGCGAACGCTGGGTTTCCTCGTTGTTGCGCCCCTTGGTCAGAACGATTGCACCCTGATCGAGGAAATCGTCGCTGACAGAAATTGCCTGATCGAGAAGGCCGCCGGGATTGTTGCGCAAATCGATGATGTAGCCGCGCAGTTTCGAACCGATTTCCTTCTTCATGTCATCCATCGACTTCACGAGCATGGCGTGGGTCTGCTCGTTGAAAGTGGAGACCTTGATGTAGGCGATATCGTCCTCGGCGCGAGCCTTGACCGGGTTGATGCGGATGATGTCGCGCGTGACCTTGACGTCGAAGGGCTCTTCGCGGCCTTTGCGGATAACCGTCAAACTGATTGGCGTGTTGACCGGGCCGCGCATCTTCTCAACGGCCTGCTCGAGTGTCAGGCCGTTGATCTGCTCATTGTCGAGATGCGTGATGAGGTCGTTGGCCAGAATGCCGGCTTTGAAGGCCGGCGTGTCGTCGATGGGCGAGACGACCTTGATGACGCCGTTTTCCATCGTGACCTCGATGCCGAGACCACCGAATTCGCCGCGCGTCTGAACCTGCATATCCTTGAAGTTTTTGGGGCTCAAATACGAAGAGTGCGGATCGAGCGCGCTCAGCATTCCGTTGATCGCATTCTCGATGAGAAGGGTGTCATCCGGCTTCTCGACATAGTCGGAACGAACGCGCTCGAACACGTCGCCGAAGAGGTCGAGTTGCTTATAAAGTTCGGCATTCGGCGAGGTCGCGGAATTCCCGCGAGTTACATTCATCACCGTCGTGATGCCGGCGAGTCCCGCCATCATCAGGAATGTCCAAAACGCGAATTCGGTCTTGCGCATTAGCCTTGTGCCTTCTGAGGAATCGAGACCCACCAGGGGTCTGGATCAATGGGCTGCCCATCCTTACGGAATTCTATGTAGAGTACCGGTGCGGTGCCTGCCGCGCCAGCCGGTTCTTTCTTCACCGTCATCATTGTACCGATGGGCTCAGCCGCGAGCACGAACTCGCCAGGCCGGACATCGATTTGTGATAGCCCCGCCAATACAACATTGTATCCGCCGCCTGCATCGATGATCAAGAGTTTGCCGTAGCTCCGAAACTCGCCGGCGTAGAGAACCCAGCCGTCGTTGGGAGATGTTACCTGAGCTCCGGACCGCGTCTCCATTACAAGTCCTTTAGATTGGGAGCCGTATTGCGTACGCTCGCCGTAGTTGAGTACGCGCTTTCCGGATGCGGGCAGCGGCAGCTTACCGCGCGCTTGTTGAAAAGGGATCGCAGGCTTTATGCGACCCGGGTTGGACATCACTGCGGCGGTTTCAACCGGCGCGAGTACGACGACGTCGGCCGATTCCGGTGTTTCGCCAGCGGGCAGATCGGCCGTGACCACGGCCGGGGTGGCCGCAGCGGGCCCACCAGGGTTAGCGCGAACTTCAGCGTCGTAGGCACCAAGGCCGGTGTTGTCCTGGACGGCCTTACCAATTTTGGCGATCAATTCGTTGAGGTCGGTTACATTGTTGGCAATTTCATCGGCCGCGTCCCGGACTTTGCGCAATTCATCCTGCCGCTCGATGATCGACCGGCGCTTGGTCTCCATGAGACCCGCCAGTTCGGTTTTCAGATCGTTCAAGCGCTTGCTCTCGGCCTTTTCTTTCTCCGCCTGCGCCCGGCTTTCGTCGACGACCCGCATCAGTTCGCTGAGCTGATTGGCCAGTTCCAATGCCTGCGTGCGCATGCCAGGAAACGCGGCCGCAAGCAGCATCGCACTGCGTACCATTTCCAAGGCGTCTTCACGCTTCGTGACTATGACGGGCGGGGGATTGCGGCCCATGCGCTGGAGCGCGGCAAGCAAAGAGGAGATCTGGCCGTGGCGCTGAGCAAGCGAGCCGCGGATCATTTTGTTTTGAACGTCGAGTTCCCCCAGGCGAGCCTCGATCACGGTTAGCCGGCCTTCGCTGTCTTGGATCTGGCCGGCGGTTTCCTGGAGCCGCTGATTGATCTTGCCGCGCTCCTCGGCGAGCTTGGCCACGTCCTGTTCAATGGCGCCTGCCTTGTCCAAGGTGGATTTCAGTTCCTCGCGGCGCGCGTCGAGGGCCTTCTTCACCTCCTCGGCGGTCGGTGCCGGTGCCTGGGCTAGCGCATGCGGCTGCGCGGCCGCGAAAGCGGCAATCAGGGCCAAAGCCGCAGACAAGGTCTGCGTCTGGCACCAAGGCCTGCGCCGTATCGAACTTTCGCTCCCGGCCGTCACTGATCCCGTTCTCTCACCTGCCGGCCCCTCTTCAAGTCTATCAATCAGAACCGATGCGTCTCGCTAAAAGGCGACCTTTTGTGGACAGCGGCACGGGGGCACGCCATGGCCAATTGCCGCCAACCCGGTCTCCGGGATCGGTCCTTGGCCGCCAATAGGGCCGTGGCTGCGCGCTTTGGCATTTGCCGAGAGCGGCCTCCCACCCTATCCTGGCAGCGAAAGCCCACCGAACCGTTACATACCCCGGACCCGGCACGAACGCGATGCCACGCGCGGCGTACTTTGGTCCCTAACCAATCGTCGAGGTTTCCCGCACTATGGAAGGACTGCTTTACCACCTGACAACGATCGCGGTCGCGGCCGTGTTTCTGGTCCTGTGCCTTGGCCTGTGGACGATGTCACGCGGCACCGCTCCGAATTTGAGCCAAAAACTGATGCGGTGGCGTGTCGGGCTGCAATTTGCCGCCATTGTGATCATTATGCTGTTTGTTCTCGTCACCAAGCAGCAGGCCGGCTAGACGAAGCCAGCAGGAATATCTCCGTGGTAAAACTGAACAAGATTTATACGAAGACCGGCGATGCCGGTACGACCGGTCTCGGCACGGGTGAGCGCGTGGCCAAAGATGCCGCGCGCATCGCCGCCTACGGAACGGTTGATGAGGCGAACTCCACAATCGGCATGGCGCGCATTCATCTGGGCGGCGGTCACCAAGGCCTGGACGCGAAGTTGGAGCGGATCCAAAACGATTTGTTCGATCTTGGGGCCGACCTGTGCGTGCCTGATCGCGGCGAACCCCTTTCCTATGAGCCGCTGCGCATGACCGAGGCGCAAGTCGAGCGGATCGAAGCCGAGATCGACGAACTCAATGCGGAGTTGCAGCCGTTGAAGTCATTCGTTCTGCCGGGAGGGTCGGCCGCGGCGGCCGCGCTGCACGTCGCGCGGACTGTCAGCCGGCGGGCGGAGCGGGACATGGTGACACTCTCGACGTTGCCGGGCGAGACGGTCAGCCCGGCGGCGCTGAAATACATCAACCGGTTGTCGGACTTTTTGTTCGTGGCCGGGCGCTATGTGAACGATCGCGGGCGCAGTGATGTGCTTTGGGTGCCGGGCCAGAATCGTTGACGAACCGTGCGGAACGATCAGGGGGACTTAGATGTTCGTGCCGCTTCATGATGACAACGCTCTGAAGTCGATCCAACTGCAGTACGTTACAATCGGTCTGATCGCGGTGAACGTGATCGTGTTTGCCCTCGAAGTCCTGATCCTGCAGGAACCGGCGATCGCGAGCTTTGCGATTGTTCCGGCGGAACTCGTTTCGACAGCCGGTATGATAATACCGGCCGATATGCCTTTTCAGAGCGTGCCAGTACCGGAGCGATTGACACTCATTTCCTACATGTTTTTTCACGGCGATGTCTTTCATCTGGCCGGCAACATGCTGTTCCTCTGGGTGTTTGGCGACAATGTCGAAGATGCGATGGGGCACATAAAGTTCCTGGTGTTTTATCTTCTGTGCGGGGTCATCGCGGGACTGGCGCACACCTTCATGATGCCGGGGTCGCCCAATCCGCTGATTGGGGCGAGCGGCGCCGTGGCAGGCGTGATCGCAGCCTACCTGATGCTGCATCCGCGCGTGCGCGTGTGGGTTCTGGCGTTTCAGTTCATCCCTCTGCGCTTGTCGGCGGCGGTGGTATTAGGGGTGTGGATCTTGACGCAGTTCATCATGGTTCTGGTGCCGGAAATCGGGCCGGTTGCGTGGTGGGCGCATATCGGCGGGCTGGTTGCCGGAGCCGTCTTGATCGTGTTCATGAAGCGCCCCGACGTGCCGCTTTTCGACCGGGGACTGACCGTCGCCTGAAAGGCCCTGCGCGATGCCGTAACGGCTGGGCATCATTCGGGTTAATTGCGCCCACTTCGTCGCGGTGGGGTGACAATTGACTCGGCTTCCGGGCACACTTACTGTGCAATCTCGCAGTTGCGAAAAACCTCAGCAGGCCGGGCGTTCTGGACCTTGCCGTGGTTGCGCGTGGACGGCCGCGATGCGCGATGGAGCCCAGGGGCTCGTGGTCCTGAAGAAACAAGACGAAACCCAGGGCTGTTGGGGAGCGCCGCAGGAATGAAAATACTCGTCGCGGTCAAACGCGTCGTCGATTACGCCGTCAAGATCCGCGTCAAAGCGGACGGGTCGGGCATCGAACTGGCCAACGTAAAAATGTCCATGAATCCCTTCGACGAGATCGCCGTCGAGGAAGCGGTGCGTCTGAAAGAGAAGGGCACCGCTAGCGAGGTCGTGGTGGTGTCGATCGGTTCCACCAAGACGCAGGAGACGCTGCGGACGGCGCTTGCCATCGGTGCCGACAGGGCCATCCTGGTGGAGACGGCCGAAGGCGCGCTGGTGGAGCCGCTTGCGGTTGCGAAAATCCTGAAAGGTGTCATCGCTGACGAACAACCGCAGATGGTCATCATGGGTAAGCAGGCCATCGACGATGATTGCAATCAGACGGGCCAGATGCTGGCGGCACTGCTGGGCTGGCCGCAGGGGACATTCGCGTCGAAGGTCGAACCTGCCGGTGACTGCGTGAGTGTGACGCGCGAAGTCGACGGCGGCCTGGAAACGCTGAAGCTGAAGCTGCCGGCAATCGTCACCACGGACTTGCGCCTCAACGAACCGCGCTACCCGTCGTTGCCCAACATCATGAAGGCTAAGAAAAAGCCGCTCGACACGAGAAAGCCGGATGATTTCGGTGTCGATATTGCGCCCCGCCTGCAAGTGCTCAAGACTACCGAGCCTCCTCAGCGCAAAGGCGGCGTCAAAGTTGCCGACGTCGCTGAACTCGTACGGAAGCTGAAGACCGAGGCGGGGGTTCTCTGATGGCTGTTCTGGTGCTAGCCGAGCATACGAATTCGGCACTTGGGTCGGCGACCGCGAAGGCCGTTACGGCCGCCCGGCAACTCGGCGGCGACGTGCATATTCTCGTGGCCGGCAGCGGTGCGTCATCTGCAGCGGCCGAGGCTGCAAAGATCGACGGCGTCGCAAAGGTTCTCGTCGCCGATGCACCGCATCTGGCGAATAGGCTGGCCGAAGAGGTTGCAGCACTCGTGGTGCCCCTGATGAGCGGCTACGACGCCTTCGTCGCCCCGGCGACCGCTTCGGGTAAGAACATCGCGCCGCGCGTGGCCGCACTGCTCGACGTGATGCAGGTCTCCGATATCACCAAGGTCGTCGAGCCGGATACGTTCGAGCGTCCGATCTATGCGGGCAATGCGACCCAAACCGTGAAGTCGGGCGAAGCGAAGAAAGTCATCACCGTTAGGACGGCGAGCTTTGCCGCGGCGGCGCAGGGCGGTTCGGCGGCCGTGGAGGCGGTTACGGCTCCGGCAGCGGCGGGTTTGTCCTCGTTCGAAAAAGCTGAGCTTTCCAAGTCGGACCGGCCGGAACTCACCTCGGCACGCGTCATCATCTCCGGTGGCCGCGGTATCGGCAATGCGGAGAATTTCAAGACGTATATCGAGCCGGTTGCCGATCAACTTGGCGCAGCGATGGGGGCCTCGCGCGCCGCCGTCGATGCGGGCTTCGCTCCGAACGATCTGCAAGTGGGGCAGACGGGCAAAGTGGTGGCGCCGGAACTTTACATTGCCGTCGGCATCTCGGGCGCTATTCAGCACCTGGCCGGGATGAAGGATTCGAAGGTCATCGTCGCAATCAACAAGGACGGCGAAGCGCCGATTTTCCAAGTCGCGGACTACGGGCTCGTGGGGGATCTATTCCAGGTCCTGCCCGAACTCGCCAGCGAACTTGGCAAATCCGGCGGCTAGCAGACATTGAAGTTGACCGGTGCGCCGGTCAGGGGAAGGACGCCATGGATGTGGCCGTGAAGTCTTCAGACCGGGCGAAGGCAGCCGTACAACCGGTCACCGAAATCAAGAAGGTTGGCGTCATCGGCGCAGGACAGATGGGGTCGGGGATCGCGCATGTCGTGGCGCTTGGAGGCTTCGATGTTCTGATCAACGATATCAAGGCAGACGCGGTCGATCGCGCCGTCAAGTCGATCGAGAAGAATATGCAGCGTCAGGTCGCCAAGGGTATCATCAGTGCCAGCGATATGACGGCGGCGCTGGACCGCATCAAGCCTGCGGCAAGTATCGACCACCTGGCGCAATGCGATCTTGTCATTGAAGCTGCCACCGAAGACGAAAGCGTCAAGCGCAAGATTTTCGCCGAACTCTGCCCGCGTTTGAAGCCCGGTGCGCTGGTCGCGACGAACACGTCGTCCATCTCGATCACGCGGCTGGCTGCGACGACGGACAGGCCGGAACTTTTTATCGGCATGCACTTCATGAACCCGGTTCCGCTGATGGAACTCGTGGAGGTTATTCGGGGGATCGCGACCGAAGACGAGGTGTTCGCCACTGCGCGCGCCTTCGTCGATAGCCTGGGCAAGAAGACCACAGTTTCGGAAGATTTTCCGGCATTCATCGTCAACCGCATCCTGCTGCCGATGATCAACGAGGCGATCTATACGCTCTATGAGGGCGTGGGAACGGTGGAAGGCATCGACAAAGCGATGAAGCTCGGTGCGCACCATCCCATGGGGCCGCTGGAGTTGGCCGACTTCATCGGCTTGGATACGTGCCTGTCGGTGATGCAGGTGTTGTATGAGGGTTTGGCGGATTCTAAGTACCGGCCCTGTCCGCTGCTCGTGAAATACGTGGAGGCCGGTTGGCTTGGCCGCAAAACCAACCGCGGCTTCTACGACTATCGCGGCGAAAAGCCGGTCCCTACGCGCTAGTCCGCGCGGCGGTATCCTGAGGTTTCCGAATGGCTGCAATTCCGCGCGTTGCGATTGTGACCGGCGCGAGCAGCGGCATCGGACGCGCCGTTTCGATCAAGCTGGCCAACAACGGCTACCTCGTCGTGCTGGCGGGGCGGCGCAAGCCCGAGTTGCAAGAGACGGCGGCGCAGTGTCCCGACGGGTCAACACTGGTTGTCGCGACGGATGTGACCGATCCGGTGTCCGTGAAGGCGTTGTTTGCCCGAACGAAGGATGCTTACGGCCGCCTTGACGTCCTGTTCAACAATGCGGGCATGTTCGCGCCTCAGGCCGCATTCGAAGATCTCACCTTCGAACAGTGGAAGAGCGTCGTCGACGTGAACTTGAACGGCGCGTTCCTGTGCGCCCAGGCAGCGTTCCGAATTATGAAGGCGCAAGATCCGGAAGGCGGTCGGATCATCAACAACGGCTCGATTTCGTCCAACGTTCCGCGGCCGAACGCGGCCCCTTACACGGCAACCAAACATGCCTTGTCGGGGTTGACCAAGTCGCTGGCCCTCGACGGCCGGGCCTACAACATCGCGTGTTCTCAGATCGATATCGGTAATGCTGCGACCGAACTGGCCGCGCCGATGGCGGCGGGAATCCGGCAGGCCGACGGGTCGATCAAACCTGAACCGGTCATGGACGTCTCGCATGTGGCGGATGCCGTACTGTACATGGCAAACCTTCCGCTCGAAGCCAACGTACTGTTCATGACCCTCAAGGCGACAGCGATGCCCTACGAAGGCCGCGGTTGAGGTGTGGCGGCCACTGTCATGGATTGAGAAGGCTTGCTATATCAAGTCGCGCTCGTGCGGCGGATTGAAGAGCGGTTTAAAGGGAACCGAGATGATTGGCACCAGATACATGACTGTTTTGTCGGGAGAAAATCCGATTTTTCAGACGCAACGCCGCCCGTCGATGACGCTAGCGGCCGTGCTGATCGGTACGGCAATGGCCTGCGCGATCCTTCCCGCCCGCGCGGATAACGTCAACCTCGACGGAGCCTGGAGCGGCGGTGGTTCGGTCAAGTTTCCGTCCGGAGCCAAGGAAGCGGCAAGGTGCCGGGCGAACTTCAAGAGGCGGGGCGCGGAAAGCTATCTCGTCAATGCTCGGTGCGCGAGCGCCTCGGGCAAAGTCGAGCAGTCGGCCTTGCTGACGCATGTCGGCGGCAACCAGTTCTCCGGCAGTTTTTTCAACGAAGAGTTTAAGGTCGACGGTACAATAACGGTAACGGTCAGCGGCAACTCGCAGAGTGTGTCGATATCGTCGCCGGCCGGCAGTTCGGCCAATTTCAGGCTGACCCGCTAAATTCGCGATCCCGGTTCGCCTGGACTGTCCTCAATTGCAATCGCGCGCAGGAAGGCCGTCAGGTCGTCCGTTAAATGATGCACGTGGTCGGGGAGCGCCGTCCAATTGAGCATGTCGCGCTGGATCGGGTGGTCCATGTAGGACGAGTGGACAAGAACGGTCGCCATACCGAGCTTGTGGGGGACTTCCAGGTTCTGCGGCATATCTTCAAACATCACCGCGGCGGATGGCGCGACGCCATGGTGGCGAACCATTCTGTCGAAGGCCGCGGCCGAGGGTTTGGGTTCGTAGCCGCACGAGGCGATGTCGGAGATCCCTTCGAAGAGGTCGAGAATGCCAAGCTTGCCGGCGACGCGCTCCGCATGAGCCTTCGAGCCGTTGGTAAAGATGAGCTTGCGGCCGGGAAGGCCTTCGATCGCCGTACGAAGCTGCGGTGCGTCGGGAACGACCGACACGTCGATGTCGTGGACGTATTCGAGAAACGGTTCGGGCTGCATTTTGTGGACGCGCATGAGGCCGGCGAGCGTGGTGCCGAATTGGCGATAGTAGCTTTTCTGCAGATGACGGGCGTAGGCAAACGGAACGCCAAGCTGTTTGGCGATGAATTCGCCCATGCGCTGGTCGACCTGCGCAAAGAGGTTGCACTCGGCGGGATAAAGCGTGTTGTCGAGATCGAAGATCCAGACACCCTTGGCTCCCAGAACGACGGGTGACGCGGCCCCCTTCAGCGCGCTATTCAGTGTGGGATATGATGTCTTACCGGAATTGACGGCGTTCATTCGGCCGCCTTTTTCACTTTCGGTTTGCGGCGGCCTACCAATGTGCCGGCACCGTGGTCAGTCAGGAGTTCGAGAAGGACGCAGTGCGGAACCTTGCCGTTGATTATGACAACGGCTTCGACGCCAGCTTCTACGACCTCGATGCAGCCTTCGATTTTCGGAATCATGCCGCCGCTGATCGTGCCATCCCGTATCAAATCTTGGGCCTGATCAACGCTCAATTCCTCAATCAGATTGCCGCTGGTATCGAGGACGCCTTCGACGTCGGTTAAAAGCAAAAGGCGCTTGGCCTTCATGCGGGCAGCGAGCGCGGAAGCAAAGCTGTCGGCATTGACGTTCAATGTCTCCCCGTCACGCGAAAGAGCGACCGGTGCGATAACCGGGATAAGATCCGACTTGGAAATCACTTCGACGATGTGGGGGTTCACCTGCAGGGGATCGCCGACGAAGCCGAGATCAACGCTGCCAATGATCCCGGTCTTGGGGTCGGGCATTTCGGTAATCTTGCGCGCAATCATCAAATTGGCGTCCTTGCCACAAATGCCGACGGCCTTGCCGCCCTGGCGATTGATGGCGGTGACGATCTCCTTGTTGATGGCTCCGGCCAGCACCATTTCGACGATTTCGACGGTCGGCTGGTCGGTCACGCGCAGGCCGTGCACGAATTCCGATTTGATGCCGTGCTTCTGCAGCATCTGGGCAATCTGTGGTCCTCCGCCATGGACGACGATGGGGTTCACGCCCGACTGCTTCAGGTAGACGATGTCTTGCGCGAATGCGGCGGCAAGCGCCGCATCGCCCATGGCATGGCCGCCGAATTTCACGACAACGGTCTGCTCGTCGTAACGCAGCATGTTGGGCAGGGCTTCGGCCAGGATGCGCGCCTGGACATGGGCACTGAGCGGCGTCATTTCGCTGTTGGCGCCGTTGGACGCCGGATCGGTCGGCTTCTTCGTCATCTGGTCGGGAAAACCCTGGCAATGGTTGACGGGTAAGACCAAGGGACGGCATTCCGGCAAGGCGCCCCGCGGTGCCCGCCAGGGTTATATCCGTTGTGGTCCTGGCCTCAACGGATTTCCCTCACAATCAGGTGTTAGTTGTAATGAAGAAAGGCGGATTTCTGGGGCTCTGATGCGGTATGGCGGCTTGCCCGCCAGGGCCGGATCACGTTCTATCTCAACGCAATACGGTGAGGGCGCAGCGCACGGACGCCGCTTGGGGCGGGTCGCGGGCCAGAGCATGGTTTGGGCGGATGATAGTCGAAGATCTCGGGCGCATTCCCATGTCGCAGCACCTGGCTGCGACGCTTGCGCGCGCCGCGAGTTATGCAGATGCCCAGCAGCACCCGGAAGTGACGCTGGAGCATCTCCTGCTGGCGCTGACCGAGGACCAAGATGCCGCGGGAGTCCTGCGCTCGTCGAACGTGGATCTAGCGCGGCTCGCCGGAGAGATTTCGTCGCATATCGGCCAGATCGCTGAACGTCGCAATCCGAACGGTCCTGCGCAGGTTTTTATTTCGCAGGATCTGAAAAGAATTCTCGAAGCGGCTGCCGCGGCGGCTCGGCAGGGCCGCCGGCCGGAAATCAATGGCGCGATCGTGCTCGCCGCCATCGTGGGGGATGGCAAGAGCACCGCTGCAAACCTGCTGCGCATCCAGGGCCTGACGTTCGAGCAGGCAATCCGGGCCTTGCAGCGGGCGGCATCTGCTCCGCCTGCCAGACCGGATTTAGCGACGCAGCAACCGGCAACGGGACCAAAGGCGCCGCCGACCGGTTCGACGGAAGACATTCTCGCTTCGGCGCGCGAGAGAGTGCAGTCGCGGTCGGCGCAGCCCGCGCCAGCGCCAATCTCTCCTGCTCAGCCTGTGCCGCCGCCTCCTCAACCGACTTCGCAGCCCGCGGCGTACGGCGAAGTTTTCGGAAACGCTGCGCCGCAGTGGGAGCAGGTTGTGAAACCGCCGCCCACCGAGCGTGAGACACCAGTCACGCAAACGCCGCCACCAAGGACGGGACCGCCACCCGCTCCGCAACCGTCGCCGTTTCAGGTGCCGCCTACCCAGCGGACGCAGCCGCCACCGGGACCGCAGCCCGGTGGGATGCCGGGGCCTCCGCTGCCCGCGCAGCGGTCGGCGCCTCCGGCTCCATTTCAAGTCCCGCCGTCACAGGTTGGGATGCCTCCTCCGCAAGGCCGAATGGCGCCGCCGCAGCAGCCGCGTCCGCCGCAGCAGGCCGGCGGTGGCATGCCTCCGATGCCAACGCGCCAACGGCGGCCAAGCAAAAATGTCTGGGTGGCCGCCGGCCAGTTCGTCGAGAACATTCCACGCAAGATGCGCGTTGGCGTGTCAATGGTCGTCGAGGCGCGTATTGGTCGCCGAGACGTGAAAGCCATAGCCGAAGGGATGGACAACGGTGCAGCCGTCGTTCGTCACGAGATCACGGTGACTAAGGCGATGTCGGTCCGATTGAGGTCGCCGGACGGCGGCTTTTTTATCGAGTCGTCGTCGCCGGAAACCCAGTGGATTGAAGGGGCGCCCGGCTTTGACGCCGATTATGCGAGCTGGCGCTGGACGATTACGCCGCGCGAACGCGGGAAGCGGCGGCTGCAGTTGATCGTATCCGCCCGAACCGTGGGCGATGACGGGTTGACCGCTGAAACGGCGCTTCCGGATCAAGTCATCGAGGTCAAGGTCGGCGTGAACGTTGCCAAGACAGCGGCGCGCTGGGCGGGGTGGATGACGGCGGCGGTCCTGGGCGGAATACTCGCGAGATTCGGCGAGGGGCTGTTTGAGCCGTTGATCGCAATTTTGCGCGGCGGAAGCGGAAGCTGAGTAAACTCGTTCCAGGCGTCTATGCGTGCTCGCGCGCGACACGCGCGGCTTGCGCCCGCAAATCATCAATTCCTTCGCCCGTTTCAGAAGATGTGGCGATGACGAGAGGGTAGGCGGCCGTGTGGGTGGCAAGTGTCGCGTGCGTTTTCTTGATCAGGGCTGCAAGAACGGTTGGTTTGATCTTATCGGACTTCGTCAGCACGACCTGATAGGAGACGGCGGCTTCGTCCAGAAGGCCCATGATGTCCTGATCGACTTTCTTAATACCGTGGCGTGCGTCGATCAGGAGAAAAACGCGGGCGAGGCGCTGGCGGCCGGCGAGGTAGCTTTTAACGAGCTTCGTCCAGGCTTCGACCTTGTCCTTGGGAGCTTCGGCAAAACCGTAGCCCGGCATGTCGACGAGGAACGGTGCGCCGCGCTCCGGTACGAAGTAATTCAGCTCCTGCGTGCGGCCCGGCGTGTTGGAGGTTCGGGCCAGCCCATTCTGGCGAACGAGCGCGTTGATGAGGCTCGATTTGCCGACATTCGAACGGCCGGCGAACGCGATCTCGACCGGGCCGGAAGCCGGTAGATGCTCAAGCCCAACCACGCCTTTGACGAAGGTCCAGCGCTGTTCAAACAGGGCGCGCCCGTCCGCATGGTCTTCGGTCGAGAATGCATACGGATCGGCCGAGGCCATCATCCCTTCGACTCGCTGCCCATGCCGATCCACTTCAGCACGGGATTGAATGTCCGGCGCAGGTTGGCCATCAAATGGATTTCAGCACCCTGTTTCTTGGTGATGTACCATTGCTGCAGGATCGAGAGGATGTTGTTCCATGCCCAGTAAATGACGAGACCGGCGGGGAACGTCGCGAGCAGGAACGTGAACACCAGCGGCATCCAGCTGAAAATCTGCTGCTGAACCGGATCGGGCTGGGGTGGATTGAGCTGCATCTGAACCCACATCGACACGCCCATGATGATCGGCCAGACGCCGACCAGCAAAAAGTCCGGGACGCCCCAGGGGAACAATCCGAACAGGTTGAAAATGGACGTGGGGTCGGGCGCCGAGAGGTCTTGAATCCATCCGACGAAGGGTGCGTGGCGCATATCGATCGAGGTATAAAGGACTTTGTAGAGGGCAAAGAACACTGGGATTTGGACGAGGATCGGCAGGCAGCCGGCGGCCGGATTGATCTTTTCCTTCTGGTAAAGCTGCATGAGCTCCTGCTGCATGCGCGGCTTGTCATCCTTGAAGCGTTCGCGCAGGGCCTCCATTTGCGGCTGCAGCTTCTTCATCTTCGCCATGGATTCATATGACTTGTTGGCGAGCGGATAGAAGATCAGCTTGACGATGACGGTGAGGGCCAGAATGGCAAAGCCGAAGTTGCCCAGTATACCGTAAAGCCAGGTGAGTGCGTGGTTCATGGGCTTGGTCAGGAAGTAGAACCAGCCCCAATCGATCATGAGATCGAATTTCTCGATGCCGAGATCGTCCTGATATTTCTCGATGATGGCCGCCTGCTTGGCGCCAGCGTAGAGGTTGGTCTTGACTGAAGCGACGCTGCCGGCGGCAACGACGCTGGGTTCGGTCTCGAATTCGGCCAGGAACATCGGCAACCCGGTGGCGTCCTTGGCAGCTTCGCCTTCCAGCGTCGCAGCGTAGGACGTCTTCTGATCCGGGATGATGGCCGAGGCCCAATACTTGTCGGTGATGCCGATCCAACCGCCGGTCTTGCCCGTGAACGTGGCGGCAGGTTCGTTGATGGCGTCGTAGAAGGTGATTTCCTGGAGACCCGCGTCGCCGGGTACGCCGAGCAGGCCTTCGTGTTGAATCCAGACCGAGGGGGTGCTGGGGGCTCCGAAGCGGAAGATACGAGCAAACGGTTTCAGGGCGACATCGCCAGCGGTTTTGTTCTCGACCTCGTCGTTGATCGAAAACATGTAGTTTTCGTCGACGGTGATGACGCGGCGGAAGGTGAGGCCTGCAGCGTTGGACCATTCAAGCGTGACCGGGGACGACGGCGTCAGAGGGCCCGCAGATTTCGCGGTCCAAACGGTCTCGCTGTCGGGAAGTTTGATTTGCTTGCCAGGTGAGGTCCAACCGAGACGGGCAAAATAGCCACCCACTTGCGAAAGCGGCGAGAAAAGAACGATGTTGGGGCTCTTGGGATCGACCGTCTCATGATGCTTCTTCAGGGACAAGTCGTCGAATGTGGCGCCCTTCAAGGCGATGGAGCCCTTGAGGGAGGGGGTGTCGATGGCAACGCGCGGCGAGGCGGTGATGGCCTGCTCACGCGAAGCCGGTTTCACGACGGCATCTGCGGAGGCTGACGGCAAAGCGCTTTCGCTGGCGGCGCCGGCTTTTGAAGCCGGTGAGTCGGCGGGTTTGGAAGCCGCCGTCTGGCGGATTTTGTCGGCCTCGAGCTGTGGCCCGGCAATAAAGTAGCTCCAGCCCAATAGGACCGCCATCGACAGAACAATGGCGATCAGGATGTTGACCTGATTGTCGGGCTGTTGGCTCTTCATCGTGGCCTCGGTTGGGCGGTGTGACGGCACTTGCAGCCGTGTTCGTTCAACATTCGGATTGCGGCGCTTCTGCCTGTCATAAATGTGGCGCCGCGGCAAAGGGGACATGCGGTCACTGCGGTGTGACCGCGAGGTGGCCGTACGCTCATATCAGCCGGTCTTGTCACGGTTTTTTCGACCGTGGCTTGGCTGCGGTGGCGTGATGCACGCGATGGAAGGCGCGTTCAAGGTCTTTCTTGAGGTTGTCGAAAGGCATCTCCAGCGCGACCTGACGCGCGATCAGCACATAATCATGCCCCGGCCGCGCCGAGGCGTCCGACACGGCCGTCACTGCTGCCTTCAGTCTGCGGCGGATGCGATTGCGTTCCACCGCGCCGCCCATGGCCTTGGTCACGGTGAAACCGAAGCGGGGAGGAGCGGATGCGCAAGCAGGTTCGGCGCGAGGCTTCGTTTCGAGAACGAATGGCGGCGTGGGGCATCGGGCCCCACCGCGAATGCGCAGAAATTCCGATCTCTTCTTGAGGGTGGTGATTTTCATCGATCCCACCCAGGTTCGCGGCGGGAATAGTCGCGCCGGGTCGCTACTAGGCCGACAGGCGCTTGCGGCCTTTGGCGCGGCGGCGGGCAAGGACTTTCACGCCACCTGCGGTTTCCATGCGCTTGCGAAAGCCATGGCGGCGCTTGCGCACAAGCTTGCTGGGTTGATACGTGCGCTTCACAATAAACTCCGTCTCTCGTCAGTCCGCTCTTGAGGCCGGGGCCTATTTGAGGCCGTCCGCCGAGCGATTTGGTTGCAACTTCAAAGTGCTGCCGAATGCGGCGTAGGTGGCCGCCGCAGCCGCGACAAGCCTTCGCCCGTTCCGGTAGGAATGGAATTGGCGTTTCTATAAGGCTCAGTGTGGGGCAAGTCAATCGGCGGTGCCGGACGAAACTCTGGCAGAGCCGTGCCGTAAAGCATGACACGATCTTGCAAAGTCATCGACCGATGGGCCCCGCAGCATGTATGTAGATGCATCGATAGGCGTTGGCACGCGTTCCGTTCTGGTGAGCGTCTGTTTGGCCGCCGTATTTCTCCTGCAGGCCATGGTCAGCACCGGCGCGCGTGCCGAAGATTTTGCGGCGCACTTTGGCCGTTCGACCGAGGGTAGCGGGCGCGCCGTCGATCACAGCGCGTTTGGAGACCTGCTCAGCAGGTATTCGACCACCGGACCGGACGGCGTCGTGTACGTCGACTATGCGGGTCTAAAGGGCAGCGATCACGCAGCATTGAAGGCATACATCGACCGGCTTGCGGCGATGGATGTCGCGGCGCTCTCCCGCCGCGAGCAATTTGCGTTCTGGGCCAACCTCTATAACGCAAAGACATTGGACGTCGTGGTCGACCACTATCCGGTGGAGTCAATCAAGGACATCTCACTTGGCGGGGGCGTTATCGCAGCCTTTACCGGAGGACCATGGAAGGCCAAGGTCGTGACGGTTGGTGGCGTCGCGCTCAGTCTGGATGATATCGAGCACGGCATCATGCGGCCAATCTTCAAGGATCCGCGGGTGCACTATGCCGTCAATTGCGCATCGATCGGCTGCCCCAATCTGCCGCGCGCTCCGCTGACCGGCGAACAGCTTGAACAACAACTCAACGATGCCGCGCGTTCGTATGTCAATCATCCGCGAGGCGTGGCTGTTGGCAGCGACGGCGCGACAGTTTCTTCTATCTATCATTGGTACAAAGCGGATTTTGGCGGTACCGACGAGGGACTGCTGGCGCATCTGAGGCGCTACGCCGAAACCCCGCTTCGCGAGAAACTCGATGCGGCCAGCGGAATCGCCGATCATCGCTATGATTGGTCGCTCAATGACATCTCTAGAAAGCCTTGATGACCACCCGTCAGGAGAAGTTGTGCCGTGACACGTTCTGAAACCAACTCCGGCAATGCCGTGAAGCGCTGGATGCCGTTGGTGGTCCTCCTCATGGTCATGGCACTCGTGTTCGGCATGGGTTGGCACCGGCTGTTGTCGTTTGAAACGCTGGGCCGGAATTACGCTGAACTCCGGCAGTTCATCGAGACGAACCTTGCCGGGGCGTTGGGGCTCTATGTCTTGCTCTATATTGCCGTGGTGGCGCTGTCGCTGCCCGGCGGTCTCGTGATGACGCTTGCCGGCGGGCTGCTGTTTGGTTGGCAAATTGGCGCCGCTGCGACCGTCTTTGCGGCGACGGTGGGTGCCACCGTCCTTTTCATGGCAGCCAAAACGTCACTCGGCGAGACGCTGGCAGAACGCGCCGGACCGTGGCTGGCGCGGCTGAAGGATGGTTTTCAGAAGAACGCGCTCAGCTATCTGCTGTTTTTGCGGCTCGTGCCGGTTTTCCCCTTCTTCATCGTCAATCTGGCCCCGGCGCTGCTTGGCGTACCGCTTGCAACTTATGTCATCGGCACGTTTTTCGGCATCATTCCGGGAACCGTTGCGTTCTCGGTGGCGGGATCAGGTCTCGGCAGCGTGATCGAGGCGCAAAATGCTGTGCATGCCGCTTGTCTCGAACGTCAAGCGCGCGAGCCAAATCTCGACTGCCCCTATACGATCGATACCGGTCATCTCATCACCGGCGAATTGATTGCGGCCTTCGTTCTTATCGGATTGGTTGCGCTCATCCCGGTCGCCTTTAAGTCATGGAGCGCGCGCAATGAAGCCCAATGAGGCGATGCCGGCGGAGGATCGTGCTCCGGGGACGACGAACGTCGAGGCAGATATTTGCGTCATCGGGGCGGGGTCCGGAGGGCTTTCCGTTGCGGCGGGCGCGGCGGCTTTCGGCCGGCGGGTGGTGCTGATTGAGAAGCACAAGATGGGTGGCGATTGCCTGAACTACGGGTGCGTGCCGTCGAAGGCACTAATCGCGGCAGCGCGGCGGGCGCACATCATGCGGTCGTCAGAGCCATTCGGAATTGCAGCCGTGGAACCCGCGATCGATCCGGTTGGCGTCAATCGTCATGTTCGATCGGTCATCGCCGCGATCGAGCCGAATGACAGTGTAGAGCGCTTTCAGGGCCTCGGCGTTCAGGTTATCCAAGCGGCGGGGCGATTTCTCGATCACCATACGGTTGCCGCCGGCGACTATGTGATCACCGCGCGGCGCTTCGTGATTGCCACCGGGTCCTCGCCCGTGGTGCCGCCTATCCCCGGTCTCAACGATGTCAGCTATTTCACGAACGAGACGCTGTTCGACAACACGGTTCGGCCGGAGCATTTGATAGTGATCGGGGGTGGCCCGATCGGCATGGAAATGGCGCAGGCGCACCGGCGGCTCGGCAGCCGCGTGACAGTCATCGAAGGTGCGAAGGCGCTCGGCAAGGACGATCCCGAAATGACGGCGCCTCTTCTCGATCTCATTCGCGCCGAGGGCGTCGAGGTTCGAGAAGGATTAATTGCCGAGGCGGTACACAAAACCGCTGATGGTGTGCGCGTCGACGTGAAGGGACCGAACGGCCGTGAAAGCATTGATGGCTCGCATCTTCTGCTAGCCGTCGGACGACGGCCGAATATTGGCGATCTCAATTTAGCCGCCGCGGGCATCCAATTCGAGAAGGGCGGAATCACCGTCGATAGCGGACTTCGGACCAGCAACAAGAAAGTGTTTGCCATCGGTGACGTCGCCGGCGGACCGCAGTTCACGCACATCGCCAACTATCATGCCGGGATCGTCTTGCGCCGTGCATTATTTCGGCTGCCCGCGAAGGTCGATCGAAAACTTTTTTCCTGGGTCACGTTCACCGAGCCCGAGCTTGCGCATGCGGGACTGAGTGAGGCCGACGCAATTGCGGTCAAATATAGGGTCAAGGTTCTGCGCTGGCCGTTTCATGAGAACGACCGCGCTCAGGCGGAGCGGGAGACGCACGGTCACGTCAAGGTCGTGGTCGACAAGAAGGGGCGAATTCTGGGTGCGACCATCCTAGGGGCGCATGCGGGCGAACTTATTCAGATGTGGTCACTCGCCATTTCGCAAGGGATGAAAATCCGTGCCATGACCGGATGGATTTCGCCATATCCCACCTATAGTGAAGTGAACAAGCGGGCGGCATACCGGAACTACGTCGATAGTGCGGGTAGTCCGTTGTTGCGTCGCATTATCGAGTGGTTGGCCAAGCTCGGCTGAGAGCCGGCGGCGGAGCGGCCACACTCCCTTGGCGTGGCGGCGAATAAAGCTTATCTTACCAATCAGAAAACCGCTTAGGGCTAACCCGGGCGAGCGGCTGACAAGTTGCTCCCGAAGTGCCACATTCCCGGCCGCAACGGGAAGAGGGCCCTGACGACAGTGCTGCAAGACCTGGAACGTCCAAAGGCTATCGACGGAGAGGCTCAGGCCTTGCCGGAGACGCCGCTTGCCGGGCGCTGGGCTGGTTCATTGCGCCAGGCCGCAGCTTGGTTGGCATCGCACATTCGGTTCAGCCTGCCCGTCAAGCTTCTCGTGATCACCGGCGTGTTCGTGATGATCGCGCAGATCCTGATCTTCCTTCCGGCACTCGCGAGCTTTCGCGTCAACTGGCTCAACGACCGTATCAATACGGCACTTGTTTCCGCACTTGCGGCGGATGCCGTGCCCGGTCGGGAAGTGCCGCCGGCGCTGCGCAACGAGTTGCTCCGTACCGCTTTGGTGCGCGCAATTGCGGTGCGTCGAGGCGGTGCGCGGCGCGTGATACTGCCGCCGGTGCAGGAAATTTCGATCGATGTCACCTACGACATGCGGCAGCCGACACGTTTGTCGTTCTCGGAGCAAATCGGTCTCAGGCTGGTCAACATTAGCGACGCACTTGAAGTGATGCGCTCCAACGGCGAGCGAACCATGCGCGTGATCGGTCTCGTCGGCCCGCGGTTCGACGACGTTATCGAGATCGTTATGCCGGAAGATCCGCTGCAGCGGGCCATGTGGCGCTACGGCACGGAAATATTCTGGCTGTCGCTGTTTGTGGCGTTGACGACGGCCGCGCTGGTTTATGTCGTCATCAATCAGTTGCTCGTCAAGCCGATCCGCAAGCTGTCGCGCAATATCGTCGACTACAGTGCGAATCCGGAGGACCCCTCGCGCGTCGTGGTTCCGTCGAGCCGTTCCGATGAAATCGGACGAGCGGAAGAAGAGCTGGCGCAGATGCAGCGGCAGCTCTCGCAGCTCTTGAAGCAGAAGACGCGACTGGCGCAACTTGGCCTGGCGGTCTCGAAGATCAATCACGATCTGCGCAATATGCTGGCCAATGCACAACTCATCTCCGACCGCCTGGCCGACAGCTCCGACCCGACGGTGCAGCGTGTGGCACCAAAGCTGATTGCGTCGCTCGACCGGGCGATCAACTTCTGCAACGAGACATTAAGGTTCGGGCGAACGGAAGAAGCATCGCAGCGGCGCGAGTTCATTGCATTACAGCCTCTCGTCGAAGAGGTTGCCGACACTTTGAATGTCGGGCGCGGAGGGGGTATCGAACTCTCCATCGATGTCGATCCTGCATTGAAGGCCGATGCCGACCGCGAACAGCTCTTTCGAATATTCTCGAACCTCACGCGAAACGCCGTCCAAGCCATCGAGGCGCGTGACGAGGGGCCGGCCGGTGGCCGGGTGGAAATTCGCGGTTGGCGCGAGCGAGATACGGCAATTGTCGTCGTCAGTGACAATGGTCCGGGCGTGCCGGCCCGTGCGCGCGACAAGCTTTTTCAGCCGTTTCAGGGTTCCACCCGGCGTGGCGGAACCGGGCTCGGCTTGCCGATTTCGGCGGAGCTGGCCCAGGCCCATGGCGGCAGCCTGAAGCTTCTGGATACGGACGAGGGGGCCGCGTTTGAGTTGCGAATTCCGGATCGTCCGCAAGCGTAGGCCGATGCCGTTGGGGCAGCTTTGATCCTTGGACTTCGAGGCCAGCGCATCGGTCGATCTTATCGCCCCAAGGGTTGCAACCTTCTGATATTGCGACGGCCATTGGGCGCGACCTTGGCGGCATCGGGTGCCCCTTGCGCCGGGCGGGCTCTGCGATTAGAAGGGGCGCTCTTGCCGCTCTGGTCCGTGCCGGGTCTTCGGACCGAGGCCGCCAAAGCACACACTGGCAGGTCACGCGCCCGTAGCTCAGCTGGATAGAGCACCAGACTACGAATCTGGGGGTCAGAGGT
>ERZ1066138.195-NODE-195-length-20753-cov-5.985602_pt1 | contig 20753 bp, 18 predicted proteins | sample MGYA00382785_ERZ1066138 | MGnify/ENA primary metagenome ERZ1066138 (study PRJEB33369, sample SAMEA5778368) | biofilm metagenome | biome: Industrial cooling water; feature: Water cooling tower basin; material: Biofilm | place: United Arab Emirates | collected... | reverse complement strand
ATAAGGGAGGTGACGATCCAGAAAATAGCAGCCCCGCTTGGGTGCCGAGATCGGGACCATCTCGGCTTTTCCCGGTCTTTCGCGACATCGTGACCATTGTCACCGCTCGGATCGACCGTCAGCACTAATTTTAGGAGGACGCTTATCCAGCTTGGATGGCGTAGCGCGATGGACCTGATCACCAACGGTGTACTGATAGTCGCTGCAGTGTGCTTCACGCTGGGCGTTATCAATCTGCGTCTTTGGTTCGGGCAGCGTGCGCGTCCGGACCTCCTGGCGATGGCGGCGGTCTGCTTGTCTGGCGGGACGTATGCTCTGTTCGAGATCGCATGGCTGAAGAACACCTCGCCCCACGAGTTTGGGGAGATCGCACGATGGAGCCAAATTGCGAGCTGGGGGGCGGTAGTATCAATAGCGATCTTCCTCCGCCTTCATTTCCGTGCCGGAAATCTCTGGTTGCTCTGTACAGTCATAGGGATCAGGACGTTCGGTTTGGGCATTAACTTTGTTATGCCTGTAAATATTCATTTTCTCGATATGCCTGCTTTGGAACAGGTCACGATCCTTGGCGAGAATTTGTCCTACCCGATCGGGACTCCCAATCCGTGGCATGCGGTTCAGGCCCTTTCGCTGATCGCGCTGTCCGCGTTTGCCGTAAATGTACTGGCAGCTAGCTGGCGACGGGGCGATCGGCGAAAAGCCCTGATCTTTGGCTGTGGAGTAGCTTTTCTGGGTTTAACGTCGCTCGCGATAGCAGGAACGATCATCTGGCTCCATATCGAGTTGCCTCCCGCTGCCAGTCCAGTGTTCATGTTCATTATCGTCGGAATGGCCCTCGAGTTTGATTATGATCTGAGGCGGTCTAATCGGCTTGCTGTTGAGCTGACCAATAGAGAGGTCGAACTAACCGAGACCCTGGAGCGATTGGATCTATCCGCGAGCGCCGGGGATGTCGGCGTTTGGACCGTTGAGATTGGCACGGGCAAGCTGTGGTTGAGCGATAAAATGCGTGAACTTTTCGAGTTTGAAGATTCAGAACCCGCAACAGTCGAGCGTTATTTACAGAGGGTTCACCCGGACGACCGCGAACGACTTGAAAGACTGCGAAACATGGCGATAGAAGGCAATGAAACTTACGAGGCAGAATATCGCGTTGTGTTGGGCAACGGCGACATTCGCTGGATCCGTTCAGTTGGAAAAGTTTCAACCCAGGCCAATGGAACGAAATTGTTCCGCGGAGCCTCGGTCAATATAACGAGAAGGAAGCGGGCAGAAGAAGAAGCTTATGAATTTGGCCACAGACTGATAGATGCTCAGGAGAGGGAGCGCGCCAGGCTAGCTCGCGAACTGCACGACGATCTGAGTCAAAGTCTCGCCATCCTGTCGATCCAGCTTCAATCTCTCCGTGCCAAGTCCGATGACGCGAAGGAACTCAACAAGCAAGTCGACAAGCTAACAGATCAGATCGAGCGGCTTTCGTCCGATTTGCACAGGATCTCGCACGAGCTTCACCCATCTAAACTCAGTCAGCTAGGATTAGAGTCCGCATTGCGAGGCTTCTGCCGTGAGGTCAAAGCGGCCCACGGCTTGAAGATCGGATTCAATGCGGTGAATGTGCCGGTTTCGCTTCCGAATGACATCTCGTTGTGCCTTTACCGTATCGCGCAAGAAGCATTGCACAATGTCGTTAAGCACAGCGGCGCCAGCATCGCGAACATTGCTATTGAATTAAAGGACGGCGTTATTCGTTTGGCTGTTTCGGACAACGGAAACGGTTTCGATCCGAGTGGGGTCAAGGGTAAAGAATCGCTGGGGCTAATCAGTATGGACGAACGCATTCGAGCTGTGGGCGGCAAATTGACCGTTCAGTCAGTCATCGGTTCTGGTTCGAAAATTGAGGGCCAAATTTCTCTATTGAAAAGTTGATCGCCACTCCAATTCAAGTTGCTAATAAGCCAATTACGATTCTTGCAAGTCTATGAAATGAGAATCTTCAGTTTTTTGGTACTGAGGACAGATGAATTGCGACTTAATTTTAGTAAAACACTCGCGAACCGTTACTTTGATACCTGTACGAAATGACAGTTTCCTGCCACGCGTCTTGCTCGTATTCTCGTCACACGGAGCGTTTTAGCCACGCCCAGCCAAAAGTTACTAAGGAGAACTGCAATGACTACAGAAACTCAACGAACTACTTTCGATGCGGCAGCGAGCGGCGTCAAAACCGGCGTGGAAATTAGTCTTGAAGAAGTCCGAGCGATCGCGAAGGAGGCGTTTGTCTACGGATTTCCAATGGTTGATAGCTACCGCATTGAGTACGCATATTTTGTCGATGAGACGGGTCCGGAATTCAAAGCCCATTGGAACGAGATCCGCAACGTTCCACGTGTCTACACGCCTGAGGACAAGGCCGTGCAGACGCCAAACTCGGACACACCATATTCCTTTATAGGAATGGACCTGCGCGTTGAGCCCATTGTGCTCACCATGCCCGTGATCGAAGAGAATCGATATTTCAGCGTTCAGCTGATCGACGCCTACACGCACAACTTTGACTATGTCGGCACGCGCACTACGGGCAACGACGGCGGGAACTTCCTTATTGCAGGGCCTAATTGGAACGGAGAAGCTCCGGCGGGGATCAAGAAGATCATCCGTGCGGAGACCGAACTTGTGATGGGAGCTTTTCGAACCCAGCTCTTCAACCCCGATGATCTCGAGAACGTAAAGAAGGTTCAGGCAGGCTACAAAGCGCAGCCGCTCTCGGAATTTCTGGGCGAGCCGCGCAAGGCCGTGCCGCCGGTCAACTTTATAAAACCGCTCTCGCCGGCCGACCAAAGAACTTCGCTCGAGTTTTTCAATATCCTGAACTTTGTCCTGCAGTTCACGCCAACGGTGCCCTCAGAGATCGAACTGATGAACAGGTTCGCGATGATCGGCGTCGGTGCGGGGAAGCACCTGGACATCGTCCAGCTTCCGGTTGACCTAAAGCAGGCTCTAGAGGACGGAATGTCTGACGGCTTGCGGGAATACGAGGAATTCAAGAGAACCAAAGTGGACACCGGTGAGGTGACCTCAGGTGACATTTTCGGCACCAGAGAGCATTTGAAGAACAATTATCTGTATCGCATGGCGGCATCGATACTGGGTATTTACGGCAATTCAAAGGAAGAAGCGATGTATCCCACATACACCCTGGATTCGAATGGGAACCCGCTCGATGGACGCAACCACGCGTATAGGCTGAGGTTCAAACCCGGGCATGAAAAGCCGGTCAATGCATTTTGGTCGCTGACTATGTATAAGCTGCCTGAAAGCCTGCTGGTTGCTAACCCGCTCAACCGTTATCTGATTAATTCGCCGATGCTGCCCGACCTGATACGTGACGAAGACGGCGGTGTGACGCTGTATATACAACACGAATCTCCGGGTGCGGATAGGGAGGCAAACTGGCTTCCCGCACCGGACGGCCCGTTCTTCATGGCTCTCCGTCTTTACTATCCGACCGAGCACATACTGAGGGGCGAGGGACATCTACCGATATTGGAAGCAGTTCGATAAAGCGAGTAAACGGCGGAAACCGAGTTACCCGGCATCGACCTTGAGTTTCGCCCGATCTGGATCTTCAGAAGACCTGTCAGTCAATGAAGATCACAGGCCGGGCTTTTTTGCTTGACCATCTGTCACGACCTGCCGGCGTAATAGGCCGATTCTCTGATCCGAAACGCAAAATGCTAAACAAACGAGCGACCTGTAACTTCTGACAGTTCCGGGTTTGGGCCGAAGGCGGGATTCTGAATACCAAACGGAATCTCCCGCAGACCGGAGGATAAAGTAATGAACAAGAAACTTAGTTTGCTAAGCGTTGTCATCTTCGCGATCCTGGCCGGGTCGATGGCGACAGGCGTTTGGGGCCAGGAGGAACCTAAAGGAACATCAACCGAAAGAGCCGAAGCGACGGGATCGGTAAATGAGCCCGTCAAGGATAAGCAGGAAAAGAAAAAGGCGGAGACGGTCACCGGCGCATCCCAATGGGATCGGGCTGCTCTCTACAAGCCGACTTTTGATCCGAGGCTGCCGGGCGAGGAACCAACTTTCCGCGGCGGCGATCGGCAAACCCCGCAGGACGATCCGGCGGCATTGGCAAAGAAGCTGTCCAATCCCGTCTCGTCGCTTATAAGCCTGCCGTTTCAAAGCAACTGGGATTTCGGTATGGGCCCGAATGGCGATGGCTTTCGCCAGACCTTGAATGTTCAGCCCGTGATCCCGATAACACTTAACAAGGACTGGAACCTCATCTCGCGCACCATCATTCCGATCATCGGCCAAAAGGATGTGGTCGCTGACGGTTCAAGCCAATTCGGGCTTGGTGACATAACGCAGGCATTTTTCTTTTCACCGAACAAGACCGATCCGGTCATCTGGGCGGTCGGGCCGCAAATGATGATCCCGACGGCAACGAACCAATATCTCGGCAGCAAGAAGTTCAGTCTCGGGCCGACGTTCCTGATCCTGAAGCAGCAAGGGCCGTGGTCGGTCGGAGCGTTGGCGGGTCATTTCTGGTCCGTGGCTGGCAGCGACACACGGCCGTCGGTAAGCCTGACCAATCTTCAGCCGTTCGTTTCCTACTCGACGAAAACAGCCTGGACCTACACGCTGAATACTGAGTCCACCTACGATTGGAAAGCGAAGCAATGGAACATTCCGCTTCACTTATCGGTCGCGAAACTGGTTCGTTTCGGAAAGCAGCCGGTGAGCATCGGCGGCACCGTGCGCTGTTGGGCCGAGAGCAGTGCGACCGGCCCGGAGGGATGTGGATTCCGCCTGACGGTCACGCCGCTCTTTCCGCGGAAGTAGTCGGCAGGCATCGTCGCGATCGGTTTCTGCTCAGCCTTAACAAAAATGCTACGACCTGTAAGTTATTACAGTTACCCGTGCTTTCGAGTATTGAGAAGATGTTCCCAGGGAGACCCCCAAGCAGCCCTTAGATCGGTTTGGGGAGGTAATGCAATGAAAAAATATTCAACAATATTGTGTTTAGTTGCGGTCGCGGCGGTATTTGCAGCGACCGTCGCGGGTCAGGAAAGGGGTCAATATTTAGCGGGTTCTCGGGGACTGAATACCGCTGATCAACCCGCGGAGGGTTTCACTTACGCCAACCTATTTTTCGTCTATCCCACCGACAAGTATAAGGACCGCAACGGCAACGACGCGCCGATCGACTTTGACTTGAATCTTGTTGGGGATCTCAACGTGTTTGCCTACACCCCGAAAAAGAAGATCTTGGGAGCGACCTACTCTGCGTCGGTTGCAATTCCTTTTGTGACATCGGCGGTGACGATTCCGCGCATCGGATCAGACATCAGCGGCGGCGGCATCGGTGACATCTACATCGAGCCGATCAGCCTAGGCTGGGCAATGAAAAAGGGCAAGGTGAGAGCCGCCTATGGTGTGTACGCACCTACAGGAGTCGACAGCACGACTTCCGACTACTGGGGACACCAGGTTACATTTGGCGGTAGCTACAATCCTGGCAAGACCGGGCTTTGGCAGATCAATGGGTCCAGTGCGTGGGAGTTTCATCATAAAAAAAGCAATGAGGACATCAGGGTCGGGAACAATGTCACCTTCGAGTACGGTGTCGGCAAGACATTTGTTAAGAACGGCGGCAAGCAGCTTTACCAGTTCGGTGTTGTGGGCTATTCGGCATTTCAGTTGACGAATGATACCGGGACCGCAGTTCCAGTCCTAAGCCGCGGGGTGAAGGACCGTGTACATGCTATCGGGCCAGAGTTTGGCGTTATTCTTCCGGCCAAGAGGTTCAATTTCCTCGTGCGTGTGCTCCCGGAGTATGCGGCCCATGGCCGAACCCAGGGCGTGACCTTTATGGTATCTTTCGCTAAGACGTTCGGGGGAGGCAAATAGCACTTTCACCGATGAAGCCGGCCGGCTTTCTGGCCGGCTTTTTTTGTGCCCGAACAGTGCTCACGACCTGTTATTTCTGACAGTTCAAGCGATCGGCAAACTACCCGAGACTACAGTCATGGATCGAATCAGGTCTCAACCCTGGCATTAAATATGGGGGCGAAATGGAAACTTTAGAACAACTCAGCGAATGGGCCGCAACCGGATTTGAGATCGCTACAGTACTAATGATCGTACTAGCTAGTGTGGTCGGATCCGTAAGGTTTCTCCTTCATGCTATTCAGCGAGTCCCCGATGCATTCAAGCAATACAAAGTGCGTCTCGGTAAAATGTTGATCCTTTCGCTCGAGTTCCTCGTTGCCGCGGACATTATCAGGACGGTCGCGGTGGAACCAACTCTAATGAACGCCGCCGTGCTTGGTTTGTTCGTACTAATTAGAACATTCCTAAGCTGGTCTCTAAGCGTTGAGATCGAAGGCCATTGGCCATGGAAGGCTGAGCCCCCAAAATTAGGATCCGAGGTATTCACGAAATGAAAGACGCACCCCTTACCTCCAATCAACTGGCCGCGGAACGGACCGAAATGGGTTTTGGCCGAACGATCATGGCGCTGGAACGCACTTTAATGGCGTGGATACGTACATCTCTCTCGCTGATCAGCTTCGGCTTCACGATATTCAAATTTTTACAAGCGATGCAGGACAAAACCGACACGATGCGCGAGAACGCGCCACGAAACCTTGGACTTTTCATGATCTTGCTTGGGATGGGGGTGCTCGTACTCGCGATCTTTCAGTTCATTCATGCCCGCAAGACGGTTCGAGTCTTCTCCGAGAGAAAACCACCGTTTTCCATCTCCCTCATCACCGCCGCGGGCGTTCTCCTAGTTGGCCTGTTCACTCTTCTCAATACATTGTTCGGGTTTGGAGGGTTTTGAAATGGAAGACGTGATCACAAGAATCATTGAGAACCTTGGAGCGAGGGTCACCGGGCCCATGCACCTGAGGCTATATATGCAGCCGCTGATGGCTGCCATCTTCGCAATTATCGCGGGCTTGAAAGATGCGAAAGCGGGCAGCCCCGCTTACTTTTGGGCAATGTTCACTCAACCGGAGCATCGCCGCGAGATGCTCATGGATGGTTGGAAGTCGGTCGGAAAGGTGCTCGTCGCCGCGATCGTGCTCGATATTATTTACCAACTCATTGTCGAACGCTGGGTCTATCCTTTCGAAATGATCCTGGTCGCGTTCATTTTGGCCATAGTGCCATATCTGATCCTGCGAGGGATCGTTAATCGGATCGCTTCGCGCTTCATAAAGCCAAGCGAAAGAAAACGTATGTGAAACATGATACGTGGGAGGAAATGAAATGAAAGAAAGTAGAGATAACGTAACAAATACAGACGTTCCGGCAAAAACGGCGCCAGAACCCAAGTTCGCCGCCAAGGTTCCGGAAGGGGTCAAGACCCCGGACAACGTCCACACTAAATTTCTCGGTGATCTTGAGTTCTTCGACGGGATGCCGAGTAAGGCCACCGTCAAGAAGACCTACGACTTTCTCGATTTCGCCCGCGGCGTGGAAACGTTTCTCAACGGGATTCCCGCGGCTTCGGTCTATGCGGCGCTCGAAGGTTTGAAGGAAGCGGGGCTCAACCCCGGTGACCTGGGCATCTTCGAGGAATTGATGGACGCCCGTTCCCTCTTCCTGACGCCAAACTCCACCACTGTCTATGCAATGACGGAACTGAATGTCAAGGACGGACCGGTCGTGGCGGAGATTCCGACCGGCGTTCTGGGTCCCGTGGATGACGCCTTCTTCCGCTGGATCACTGACGTCGGCATGACCGGCCCGGACCAGGGCAAGGGCGGGAAGTATCTGTTCGTCCATCGCGATTACAAGGGGGAGCTCCCCGAGGGCTACTACATCGCGAGAACGCCGACCTACCGCAACAATTTCTTCTTCCGTGCGTTCGTCCAGGACGGCGATCTCAAGGGAACCGCCGATGCACTTAAGGCGAAGTTCCGCATGTATCCGCTGGCGCAGGCCGACGATCCTCCCCGTCAGCGGTTCCTGAATCTGTCGGGCAAGCAGTTCAACACGATACATGCCAACAATTTCACGTTCTACGAAGAGCTGAACGCCGTCATCCAGTACGAGCCCTGCGATGCCTTCGACCCGGAACTGGTCGGGCTTTTCGCCTCGATCGGAATCAAGAAGGGGCGGCCTTTTGATCCGGACGAGCGGATGAAGAAGATCCTGACCGAAGCTGTGGCGGTGGGGAACGCCACGGCCCGCGCCCCGACATTCGCGCCGCGCAAGCCAAGCGTGTACTTTTACCCCGACCGGAAGTGGAATTCCGCGTTCGCGGGCGGAAGTTACGAGTTCCTAGACAACGGGGAACGCGTTCTCGATGACCGGATCTTCTTCCACTACTACGCCACGGGCATCACCCCGGCGATGGCGGCACCGAAGGTGGGCACCGGCTCCGCTTATGCAATCGCTGCGCACGATGCGGATGGCCAGTATCTCGATGGCGGCAGGACCTATTCGGTCACTCTCCCGGGTCCTGTTCCGGTGAACAACTTCTGGTCTTTCATGGTCTATTCAGGGCAACACCGGTCGATGCTGGAAACCGACCAGAAGCTTGCCGGACTCGATAGCAACAATCCCTCGGTCAAGCCGAATGCCGACGGTTCCTATACCATGTGGTTCGGTCCTGAGGCTCCCGCAGGCTGCGAGGGCAATTGGATCCAGACCATGCCCGGCAAGAGCTACAACGTGGTGGTGCGCCTCTACGGCCCGCTGCAGCCGTGGTTTGACAAAACTTGGAAGCCGGGGGATCTCGAAATGGTGAAGTAGTTTCAAGCGTCCGTTTCTCACGTAAACGGGGCTCCAAATCATGAGGGCAAGCCGGCGGCGAGGCGGACACAGATCCTAGGAGGAATAAAACATGTCAGAAGACAACACAAGATCAGCACCGCTCTTAAATGGCAAAGCGGTCAAGCAGGATTCCCTCCCTTTCCCCGCGAAAAAGTCAGGAAGCATTGCCGGACGGACGATGCAGGAATCGGTTTATAGCCCGAAGCCGGTCGAGAAGTTCCTACCGGAGGACGCTCCGAATATTCTGATCGTCCTGATCGATGATGCAGGACCAGGACTGCCGACGACGTTCGGAGGTGAAGTAACGACCCGAACACTCGACCGAGTTGTTGGAGAAGGCATCACTTACAATCGCTTTCATACGACAGCGATGTGCTCACCCACCCGTGCGTCACTATTAACGGGCCGCAATCATCACCGCGTCGGCAACGGTCAAATTGCCGAACTCGCCAACGACTGGGACGGATACTCCGGACATATACCAAAGAGCAGCGCGCTCGTCGCGAAGGTACTAAAAGACTACGGTTACAGCACCGCGGCTTTTGGAAAATGGCATAACACCCCGGCTGAGGAAACTACGATGACCGGGCCGTTCGACAGTTGGCCGACAGGACTCGGCTTCGAGTATTTCTATGGGTTCCTCGCGGGCGAAGCCTCGCAATATGAACCGAACCTGGTGCGGAACACCACGAGCGTTCTTCCACCAAGGACTCCGGAGGAGGGCTATCATCTGAGCGAGGATCTCGCCGAGGACGCTATCCGCTGGCTGCGCAATCACAGGGCGTTTCAAGCCGACAAGCCGTTCTTCATGTACTGGGCAAGTGGCTGCCTTCACGGCCCGCATCACATAATGAAAGAATGGGCAGATAAGTACAAAGGCAAGTTCGACGACGGCTGGGATGCATACCGCGAACGCGTCTTTGCGAGAGCTAAGGAGAAGGGGTGGATCCCTCAAAACGCCGAGCTTACGCCTCGCCACGAGACGATGACGGCGTGGGACGACATTCCTGAGGACGAAAAACCATTCCAGAGACGGCTTATGGAAGTTGCGGCCGGTTACGCGGAACATGTCGACGTACAGGTCGGACGACTCGTAGATGAGGTTGAGCGGCTGGGATACGGCGACAACACGCTGATTTTCTACATCTGGGGTGACAATGGCTCATCGTCGGAGGGCCAGAACGGAACGATCAGTGAGCTTCTGGCTCAGAGCGGCATTCCGTCAACGGTTAAGCAGCACATAAATGCCCTGGAAGAAATCGGCGGACTCGATGTGCTCGGCTCACCGCTTACCGACAATCAATATCATGCCGGTTGGGCATGGGCAGGTAGCACCCCGTACAAGGGAACCAAGCTTCTCGCGTCCCATTTTGGCGGAACGCGTAATCCAATGGCGGTTCGCTGGCCGGCGAAGATCGCGCATGACTCAACGCCCCGAAGCCAGTTCCACCACGTTAATGACATTGTCCCGACCATTTACGAGATCCTCGGCATCGACCCGCCGAGCATGGTCGACGGGGTGCAGCAGGATCCGATGGACGGAGTTAGCCTCGCTTACACCTTTAGCGATCCATCAGCGATAGGCCGCCTGCTGACGCAGTACTTCGAGATCATGGGAAGCCGTTCGATCTACCACGACGGCTGGATGGCCTCGGCATTAGGGCCCCGCATACCGTGGGTACCGGGTATCGATCCAAAGATATTGCAGTGGACGCCGGACGACGACATCTGGGAGCTTTACAACGTGGACGAGGATTGGACCCAGTCGAAAGACCTGGCTGCAGAGATGCCGGAAAAACTCGCGCAGCTGAAGGAGATCTTCCTGATTGAAGCAACGAAGAACAATGCTCTGCCGATAGGCGGTGGCCTATATGTACCGATCATGCATCCGGAGATGCGGATATCACCTCCGTACAGCGACTGGAACTTCAGCGGCGACACCATTCGCATGCCTGAGTTCTGCGCACCGGCCCTAGGTAACAGACCCAATGTCGTCACCATCGACGCCGTGATCCCGGAGAACGCTAACGGGGTCTTATATAAACTCGGTGCTAACAGCGGCGGACTGACGTGCTTTGTTGATGACGGAAACCTTTGCTACGAATACAACCTGTTCATTATCCAGCGAACAAAGATCCGGTCGACGGAAAGGTTACCGGTTGGCAAGGTTAGGATCGAGATCGAAACGGCCTACGCGGGGATGATGAGGCCCGCAGCGCCGCTCGATATCACTATGAAGGTCAATGGCGCTGTTGTCGGTAAAGGACAGGTTCCGATCAGTGCACCGCTACTCTTCACGGCCAATGACTGTCTCGACATCGGCATCGCCCTCGGTTCACCTGTGTCACTTGACTACTGTAAGAAGGCTCCGTTCAAGTTCAACGGGACTATAGAAAATGTTCACGTTAAGTACGTGGCCGCCACCAAAGCGGCTAGCGAATAGGCGGCAGCGCCAATCGCCGGCGGCCCTGATCGGGTCGCTGGCCTTTTTGATCGACGACGATCAGATGCGGGCGGGGTACGAAGCAATGAAGGAAAGTAATCCAATGATCATAAAGAAAAGGACCTTGCCAGTAGTTGCCGATGCTCCGCCCGCTTTTCATTTGCTGGCCAAACCGACAGGATCGACCTGCAATATAAACTGCACGTATTGCTTTTTCCTTTCGAAAGAGGCTCTTTATCCGAATGAGAAGACCCGGATGTCAGACGAGACGCTTGAGGCGTATATTCGCCAATTGCTCGAGTCGCACCAAACACCCGAGGTGACCATTGCTTGGCAAGGGGGCGAGCCCACCTTGATGCGGCTCGAGTTTTTCAGGAAAGCAGTCGAGATCGCCGATAAATACAAAAAGCCGGACCAGAGTCTCCTCCATACGTTTCAGACAAATGGCATCCTTCTCGATGACGAGTGGGGCACCTTTTTCAAAGAGAATAATTTTCTTGTCGGCCTAAGTGTCGACGGCCCGCGTGATATCCATGATCGCTACCGTGTGGATCGTGGTGAAAGAGGCACTTTCGATCGCGTGATGAAGGGCTGGGAGGTTCTCCGTCGGCACAAGGTCGATCTCAATATTCTGTGTACGGTCCACGCGTTTAACGAGAATCGTGGCCGTGAGGTCTATCGATTTTTTCGAGACGAACTAAATGCCGAGTTCATACAGTTCATACCGATAGTCGAGCGGGCGTCGCGAGAAACCATCCAGATGGCCAATCAAGGTTGGGCGGAGCAGGCGGGCCGGAAACGCCTCCTTTATACCCAAAGTGGAACCCTGGTGACGGAACGCTCGGTCGGCGCCAGACAGTATGGTCAGTTCCTGGCCGATGTTTTCGACGAATGGGTTCGCGACGATGTCGCATCGGTATTCGTGCAGCTCTTCGATGTAACGCTCGAGGCCTATTTCGGTCGCAATCTTCTGTGTATACATGCTCCGACCTGTGGCGATGCTCCGGTGCTCGAACACAACGGAGATCTTTACTCCTGTGATCATTTCGTCGAACCAAAGTACAAACTTGGGAACATCTTTGAGAAGCACATGTTGGAATTGGTCGCGTCACCACAGCAGCGCTGCTTTGGAAGCCAGAAACAGGACTCGTTGACCGCCCAGTGCAAACGCTGCGAGTTCCTTTCACTCTGCAACGGCGGTTGCCCTAAAGACCGGTTTTCGCTGTCGAGAGATGGGGAGCCTGGCCACAATTACCTCTGCCCCGGACTTGAGCTTTTCTTTAGGCACACGCGCCCGGCGATGTCGACCATGGCCGAGCTTCTGAAACACGGGCGAGCTCCTTACGACATCATGGCATTGATGAAGGCCTCTGATGAACGTCGGGTCAGCGGCCGGGCAACGGATGACGGATCGAGAGTTGAAACTTAAGAATAAATGGAAATCGATCCCTCGAAAGAAATCCCTGATTTTTCGCTAGTAAGAGGCGGTCTATTCTATCGTGTTCTTCGTACCCTTAAGCTCTGCAACGAAGAGCATGAACCTTCCTATCGTCGCGTCTTCGTCTTCGCAGCGATAACATGGCTGCCATTGTTGCTCCTTTCGATTATAGATGGCCGAAGCAACGGCGGAGTTGATATCCCTTTTCTCAGGGATGTTGAGAATCACGCCCGCTTCCTGGCCGCATTGCCCCTCATGCTTGCCGCTGAGACCTTCTTGGAACGGCTTCTCCCGCCGCGGATCAAGAACTTCATCCATCGGAAGATCATTCTCGATAGCGATCTGGAGAGATTCCGGTACGCAATAACATCGGCGGCAAGAATGCGCGACAATTCCGCGGTTGAACTTTTCCTGCTGATCGCTGTCTATGCGTTCGGGTCATATTTCTATGGCAGTGTAATGGCTTCTGCATCAGGTGCGTGCTCTACATGGTCTGCGACTCCGGATGATGCGCGGTGGAATTTGACTCTCGCGGGCTACTGGTTAGTGTTCGTAAGTCTGCCCATCTTTCAGTTCATTTTCGTACGATGGTACTTTCGCATAGTTATCTGGTTCATCTTCCTACTGAGAGTTTCCAGACTTAATCTCAATCTGCTTCCGACCCATTCCGACCGTGCAGCCGGTCTGGGCTTTCTCAATAAGTGTGCATATGCGTTCAGCTACTGGATGATCGCTCAGGGAGTCATCGTGTCCGGCTTTATTGCCGGTCAGGTGCTCCATTTTGGCGCCGACCCCCGCGAATACAAGCTCGAAGCCGCAGGAGTGGTCTTCCTGGTCCTTATCGCAGTCCTCTCACCTCTAACGCTATTCGCTCCAAAACTGATCCAAGCGAAATGGGAGCGGGGAGGTGATTTTGGCAAATTTGCGAGCGACTATGTCGAAGAATTCAACTCGAAATGGATATTGGGTGACAACCCGACTCACGAACAGCTTCTAGGAACGAGTGATCTCCAGTCGCTCGCCGATCTCGGCAACAGCTTCGTCGTGATAGAAGAGACAAAAACGGTCCCCTTCAGCGCGTCCGACGTTTTCTATATGGCGCTGATAACACTAGCTCCCTTGCTGCCACTCCTTCTTTTTGTTTTCTCCCTTGAGGATCTTCTGGACAGGCTCGTCAGAATACTGACGTAGACGCGGGCCAACAGGCACACAACCGGATCTGTGTCAACTTTTTCTGCCCTGCCTGTAAGAATTGACAGTTATTCGAAAAGACTCGATCTGTTAATCTTCGCTTGAATGGCATATATGGCCGCCATCTTCCTTTTGAACTATTAGAAACTTAATTTTGGAGGAGCGAAATGCTGAGACGTTTAACCACTACATTACTGGCAATCGCGATCGCCCTTTGTACATTGCCGTTCGTTCAGGCCGCCCCGGTTCCCGGCCGGAGAGATTCAAAGCCGCTACCGACTGGGCTTTCGGCTGAGCAGATCGACAATCTAATGGCCCCTATCGCCCTATTTCCTGACCCGCTGCTTGCACAGATGCTACCCGCTTCAACCTTTGTTGATCAGATCGATCAGGCTGCCCGATACCTCCGGTCGCACAATAAGCAGACCACCGGTGTCGACGACCAGAAGTGGGATATCAGCGTCAAATCGATCGCCCATTACCCTGATGTAGTTTTCAAGATGAGTGAAAAACTGGACTGGACAACGGCGGTAGGGCAAGCATACGTCACCCAAACGGCGGACGTCTTCAAATCGATCCAGCGACTTAGGAAGAAGGCGAAAGAATTCGGCTACCTAAAGACGACGCCTCAACAAACCGTCATCGTTGAGAAGGAAACGATCAAGATCGTTCCCGCGCAGGCGCAATACATCTATGTTCCTCAGTACAACCCTCAGGTCGTATACGTTGCAGCCCCTTCCTCTGGTCCATCGACCGGAGCCGTGGTAGCGTCTGCCGCTATTGCCTTCACGAGCGGATTACTGATCGGTGCATGGCTCAATAACGACTGCGATTGGCACACCTACTCGGTCTATTACCACGGGTGGAGTGGTGTGGGATGGATCTCGCATTCGGCGACTGTCGTTCACTGGAATGGGAGCTATTACGTCAATTCTCGTTGGAGCACGGTGCATTACAATTCAGCGATCATAAACCGTAACGTCAACTACAACAACGTCACGCACTACAGCAGCATCAGCCGAACTATCAGTTACAACAACGTCAACCGAAACGTTAATGTGAACAATGTCAATCAGGTCAACGTGAACAGAAACAACGTTAACAACGTGAACCTCAATAGGAATATTGATTCCACGGTAACCAATAACAGCGCATATCGCGGGAGAGCCGCAACCAAAAACGTATCTACCGTCGGGGCGACAACCCAACAGCAGATCACCGGCTTCGGGAATTCTGGAAACGCAGCTCAAACACGGGCTCAAAGTCTGCGCGGCCAGTCGAGCCGTGCGAGTGTTTCCGCGGCCCCTAGTACACGAAATTCGCGAGCCAGCGGCGGAAGACGACGGCGCTGATCCGTTGCGTAAGGAGAACTTAATATGAGAGTCAGAACACCAATATTGACGTCAACGCGGCGACTCGCCATGATCTTCGCAGGCGCAGCCTTCGTTCTCGGGGTTTCAGGAACTGTCACTTTGTATGGACAGCAGATATTCTCCTCACCTGAAGACGCCGTAAAAGCGCTAACCTTGGCGGTAAAGGCAAAGGATCAGAATGGCCTGATGAGGATCTTTGGCCCCAGCATTCGGGAGTTCGTGTCAGGCGACCCTGTTGCGGATGCGAACGCGTTCGAGGAATTCGCGGCGAATATCTCGCGGTCGACAAAACTGGAAAAAGCCACAGATGACAAATTGACACTTCTCATCGGCGATGACGACTGGCCGTTTGCCGCTCCGATCGTAAGGTCCGGAGACAAATGGCGATTCGATACTGTCGCGGGCGTAACCGAAATGCTCAACAGGCGAATCGGCATGAATGAGTACTATGCGATGAATTTGTGCCAGGTTTATGCTGTCGCACAATTCGAATACTTCAACGGTGATGACTGGGATGGAGATCAGGTTGCTGAATTCGCGCAAAAGATCTCGAGTTCTGCCGGCAAGCGTGACGGACTCTTCTGGGAAATGCTCAGCGACGACGATGTCGAAAGCCCGCTAGGAATGCTCTTCGCATACGCCGCGGCAGAGGGATATCAAGGTAAAAAGGGAACGGTTCGATCCGCAGCACCCTTCTATGGCTATAACTTCAAGGTTCTTTACCGCCAAGGGCCGAGCGCTCCGGGAGGAAAGTATAACTACATAATAAACGGCAATATGATCGCTGGATTCGCTCTCGTCGCTTACCCGGCGAAATGGGGGAATTCTGGCGTTATGACCTTTATCGTCAATCAGGAAGGACGCGTATATCAAAAGAATCTCGGCCCCCGAACAAAGTCGATCGCCGAGGCAATGGTCGAGTATGACCCCGACGCTGAATGGTCATTGGCCGTTCAAGACTGATCCTCCGATCACTTTCGGAATGGAACTCCCTATTTAGCGTTCTATGCTATTGCATAGAACGCTTCATAAGTGATCGCCAACGTGTTTCGAGAACCCCGAAAAATAGGGCGGTTTTAGAGTCAATGCGGATCTGAGATTCGCTATCCGCATTCCGTATGCTTCGATAACGTCGGCTATCATTCTTTGCTGCATATCATTTTGTATCGCGGTTCATTCGATCATAACGTGAACTCCTCGAAAGAAAAAGGCACTTTCGCCAGCACGTTTCGAGTTTGAAAAACTGATACTTCAGCGATGTTCGGCGACAATCTGCAGATCCTCACAAACCTTCCCGATCTGGATCGGGTCCAGTTCATGTATGTCTAGAGGGTGTTGCGCCTCGAATACCGAGGACGACTAAATGTTCTTCACCGGGAATCGGGAAAAGCGATCCAGCTATTTTCACTCTGCAAAGGCTCGGTGATAGGAGCGATAGAACAATGGAAGGAACCTCAGTGGTGCCCAGGCCCGCCTTTATCGCAAACTGGCGGTCCCTCGGGATCTTGTCAAAAGCATCCATTTCTAGAGGATTTGCCCACAGAGGGTTGGGGAAGACCTCAGAGACCCTGGCTGGTCTTACTTCCAGAAGAAAATCATCTTCGGCACGCCACACAAGCGTAAATCGCGGCTTTGAGGTCCGACGTCATCTTCCTTTTAACTACATATCCTGAAGCACCTGCCTCGAAAGCGGCCCGTTCATAATCGCGATCTTCGTTAACTGTGAGGAAGATTATCCGCATTTTTGAGCCAAGTCGCTTGATCTCGGCAGCCGCCATAATGCCGTTCATTATCGGCATTGAAATATCTACGATTCCAATGTCAGGGTTCAATTCCAACGCCGCATCGACAAGAGCTTTCCCGTCCGCGACCGTCGCTACGATGTCGAATTCGGGCACGGACTCGAGAAGTTCAGAAACGGTATCGAGCATCTCTTTGTTGTCATCCGCGAGAACTATTCTTATTCGATTTGGTGTTTTTTCGAGAGGCACGGTTTTGGCCCTTCCCCGGAATCTGGTCTCAAATTGATAGCCCACACTGACTTATTTTGCGACCGCTCGACTACCATTATGTGTTGGAAGCCGAGCAATCCAACTGTCAAAAATAACAGTCATACGGAATTCCACGCGTTCTTCTTTTCGATAAGCGGTGAAGGGCTTCACATTCGTACGGCTGAAACAAAGTAAAGCAGTAGTTCTGAAAGCTCACTTCAGATGAGAGGCGGCAAACTTCATCAATTCTGCGGTGGAACGAATGTGAAATTGTTCCATCATCGTGTATTTGTGAAATGCTACGGTTCGAGGGGTTATGCCAAGGATCAGGCCAACTTCTTTCATCGAAAACCCTTCAGCCAAGAGCTTAAGTACTTCTCTTTGTCGTGAGGTCAGTCTATGTGAGATCTTCATTTGCTTGAACGCCTTAACGAATGAACCGATGACATCGTGCGTTAACGCAGGGGATGCATAATAGCCGCCTCGCGCAACCTCACGCAAAGCAACCATTAACTCCCGTCCGGCAGCAGCCTTTAATACATAACCCGCGGCGCCGATCTTAAAGGCCTCAGCGACCGTCTCCAGATCTTCGCTGGCAGACAGGAACAAAAGCCGAGCCTTTGGCAAAACCTTCTTAATATGCTCGGCAACCGAAAGTCCGTTCATCAACGGCATCCCGATGTCGAGAACAATGACTTCTGGTTGTAGGCCTCCGACCTGCTCCAGTACGCTGCGAGAATCTTCAAATAGCCCGACAACCTCGAATTCCGGCTCTATCATAAAGCGAAGGGCGTCGAGAAGAACGCGGTGATCATCAACCAGAACGATCCGAGTCTTCAACATACTTCACAAAAATCGCAAGAGTCGTGCCATACACTTTCGGCGTCTAGCTCCGAAAAAAACCAGCAAAAGCCGCGTTATAGCGACTGGCCGAAGACCAAGCCCCATTCCAAGTGCGAGAAACCCCGCACTTTGTACGGCCTACGACGCGCCCAATAAACTTGCTGCAAGTCTTGCAGAACCGTGCCGGAAAGCCAGATTGGCGAGCCCCGTGAGTGTTTTGCCGATCGCTATTCTCCTTGAAGCGCGATTCGACAGACGTAAGGCGATCGCTTTCGCCTTGCGATCCTGCTCGGACATTTCAATCTCTTGGACGTGGGCTTTGCGAATCGTGTAAGAACGACCAACAATAACGCGATCAAGTCCGTATTCCTTTATCGAATTTTCTCGCCTGCCGGACGGGCAAATCGACATAGGTATCTTCGAGCTCGGGTCTAATAGAATCAAAAACAAAAGAGAATCGTTAGAGCTTATTCGCAACTCATGAATGTTCTTAAATTAAGTATGATGATCAAAAAATTGCATAGTCAGTTGCTTCGTGGTTGAGGCGGTAAGCATCCCGTAAAATTGTGTCAGGGATACGTGGGGTATTCAGCCCGAAATAAGATTCGCCAGGAGAATGAGAACGGTGCGGAGTATGAGTTCAATGAGAGGCAGGTTTTAGGGATATTGAAGGCGATGGAGACGGGGCGGACGGTGGCGGAAGTTTGGCGAGAGGACGGGATCTGAGAGTCGACATATTTCAAGCGGAAGTCGAAGTATGGTGGGATGACGGCGGCGGAGATCAAGCGTTTGCGGGAGTTGGAGGAAAAGAACGCGAAGTTGAAGCGGATGTACGTGGACGTGTCGTTGGAGGTTAGGGCATTGAAGAATCTGATCGAAAAAGCGGTTGGTGACGCCTTAGCGGCGAGAGGCGGTCGGGTATTTGAAAGAGGAGCATTAGTTAAGCGAGCAGCGGACGTGCGAGGCGGTGAGATTGTCGAGACGGGCGTTTCGATATGTGCCGCAGGCGGGAGACGACACGGCACTGATCGAGGAATTGAGCCGCCTGGCGAGGGAGCATGCGGACCAGTTCTCCACTGCACCGATACTCCGATTCGAACTGTAAACAATTCGGGGTGGGTTACAGGCGAACGATTACGATGACGTTTGCCGGAGGTTGTCTTAGGGCAACGGAGAAAAGGGCCGTAATTCGACCAGCAACGTTCGCAGAATTTAAGACCAGGTTAGGGGCTGCAATCCCCCAACGTCGATTATCGAATTGATCCATCGGAGTGATAGCACTAATTTGGGAGTCATTTATGTCCTTAGCTAAGGCTTGTCCACATTGTCGCCGGTTGTACATGGATGTTTCGCTGAACTTTTGTTTGCAGGATGGCGAGATGCTCTCTGGCGAATTTGAATTCCCAGAGTTTATTGACTCTCAGTCCGAGGTTGTCACAGAGACACGCGTCTTGCCTGAGGTCGAGACCCTTGTCAGGTCAAAAAGTCGGAAATCGCGTGTAAAGAGTTCGTCCGTCGAAGGGGATGAGTGGGTGTATCAGAAGACTAAGAGAACCGAATCAGCCCATCCCGAACTAACATCCGCAAACACTTCAGCGCGTCCCATTTCGAAATGGACGTCGTCCGACTATGTTCGCCAGATTACCTTTGAGATCACTGGACGACACACTTTTCACGCACAGGAGAATCTGGAGATTCTTCGCAAGTTCCTGAATCGCCGAATGTCACGTGGAAAATTCAAGAAGACGTCCTGGCGGCTCGGGCATGGACTCTTCGAAAATGCCGAAGGACGCTTCGATTACGATTTTCAGAAGTCAGCAAATCCTACAGCTACAAAATTTCTTTTAGAGCTGATCCGGTTCCTGTCTGTCTAAGCACAGGCAACAGCCTTCGGAACGAACCGCCGCTGAAGGTATGCGGCACACGGCTCAGCCGAAGCCGCCCGCATCGCAATGGAGCCTTTTCGAAGCCAGCCCGGTCGATCTCTTGCTTATCACATCACGATTCTACTTCAGCCGACGACCACTCCCCAATGGTCCGACGGCCGCTGCTGTAGAGTACGGGCGGAGATCAGGCCCGGGCGTGTGTTCGGCCGGAATTGGCCGGCCGCGGGGTTGATGGTGCCGTGCCGATGCCGTAGGAGACGGCCGTTGCGGCAAGGGCCTGGCGAAGGCGGGTGCGGGCCCGCGAGAGGCGGGACATAACGGTGCCGATCGGGATCTGAAGGATCTCGGCTACTTCTTTGTAGTCGAATTCGTGAACATCGGCGAGCAGGACGACCGAACGATAATGCTCGGGAAGGGCGTTGAGAGCCTCGATCACCTCGCGGTCGGTCAACGTTTCCGGGACCGATTCCGTTCCGGGCGAGAGCTCGAAAACAAGGTCGTCTGCCTCGGTGACGTACTTTGCCCGCGTGATCATTTTCCGGCGGTGATGATCGTATTTATTAAAGAGTATTTTGTAGAGCCAGGCACGGCAGTTGGTTCCGGGCTCGTATTGATCGAACGATTTCCACGCCTGCATATAGGTCTCCTGGACGAGGTCGTCGGCATCGATCCTGCTGCGGGTCAGCCGCAGTGCGGTCCGGTAAAGGTCGTTGATGTGCTGCATCGCTTCGGCTTCGAAGATCTCAGGTGTGTTCTCGCTCATTCTTTTTGGCTCCGGGACGG
>ERZ1066138.194-NODE-194-length-20761-cov-7.513136_pt1 | contig 20761 bp, 17 predicted proteins | sample MGYA00382785_ERZ1066138 | MGnify/ENA primary metagenome ERZ1066138 (study PRJEB33369, sample SAMEA5778368) | biofilm metagenome | biome: Industrial cooling water; feature: Water cooling tower basin; material: Biofilm | place: United Arab Emirates | collected... | reverse complement strand
CATCGGGATCGTGCCGGTGTTGATGATCTGGTGGGCGACTTCCGGCCCACCGGCGGGGCAGGCAATCACGTCGTGCGCGCGGATCGGATAGCGCTTGTCGCCAAACCTCAGTTCGCCTTCGCCTTCGAGGATCAGAAACATTTCCTCTTCGGCGCGGTGAACATGAAACGGGCATTGGACCTTGCCGGGCGGCAGGACGGTCAGATTGTAGCCCAGTTGGCGCGCACCAATGCTGGCGCTGAAGAGCGCGCGCTTAGATGTGTAAATTCCGTTCTCTTCGATGTCGTCGAACGCGGCAATGTCATTGAGATTGATGATGGGCGTCATGCTGCCAACTCCGCGGTTATGCAATTCCGCTTCGTTCATGCCGTGCTATTGCAGCGCAATTGCGGGCATGGCTCTCGATGACCTCAATGCCCTTCGCAAAATAAAACGGCGGCGCAAATATGCGCCGCCGCTGCTATTCGATACCCTGAGTTTGCTTTACGCAAATTTCGACTTCAGGAAGCCGATGACGGCGGCAGTCAGCGCGCCGGAGACGCCGCCGGTGGCGAAGCCCTGAACAATGCTGCCGATGTCCATGCCGGCAGCCATGTCGCCGCCGCCCATACCGAGAATTGAGCCGAGCACGGGACCGAGGACGCCGCCGCCCAGCGCGCCCGCGATCGTGTTGCCGGCAGTGCCGAGGCTGATATTCTTGGCAAGAGCGCCCGTGGCGTTGCCACCGATGGCCCCGGCGGCGGCTTGAACGAGAAGACTGGTCAGATCCATGTTTGCAACCTCCCGAAGACGCGCCGCTATGGGCCGCGCCTGGCTTCCCCAATGTCGAAACGCAACTCGCGCGTTCAGGCGGCGGCCGGTGCGGCGTCGCACGCGGACGGTCGCCCTGCCGCGAACTTAAGGTGATTTGCGCGGTTTCAATACGCACAATTCGTAATATCGCTTATTTTGCGGCTGCGAAGAAATAAGGGGGCTAGAACTGCGGCCGCATGGAGCCGTGGGGCGGCAAACGTCACAGTGGCGTTGGCGGGGTTCCCCGGTCTATAAGCAGTCGCGAAGCCCGCTGCCATGCTGCTGCAGTCCGGCATTTTTCTGGATCAGCTTTGTTTACTGAAATCGCCGTCGTTGTCGTTCTCATTATCGTGAACGGCTTGCTGGCCATGTCCGAATTGGCCGTGGTGTCGTCGCGTCCCGCAAGGTTGCAGGTGATGCGCGATCAGGGGAAGACCGGCGCGGAGACCGCGCTGCGGCTGATCGACAACCCCGGCCGGTTCCTTTCCACCGTGCAGATCGGGATTACGCTCGTGGGCGTGCTGTCGGGCGCGTTTTCCGGCGCGACACTGGGCGAACGGCTGGCGACCTGGCTGGAACTGAAGGGCCTTTCGGAGACGGCCGCGGATACGCTCGGCGTCGGCGCGGTGGTGGTTGCGATCACGTATCTGTCGCTCATTGTCGGCGAACTCGTGCCCAAGCAGATTGCTTTGCGCGATCCCGAGCGGGTGGCGGCGCGGGTGGCGCCGGCGATGGCCTTGCTGTCGCGGCTGGCGGCGCCGCTGGTTTGGCTGCTCGATGCATCGGGCAAGGCCGTGCTGAGACTTCTTGGGCAGCACGGCGAGGCGGAGCAGCGCGTCACGGAAGAAGAGGTGAAGACGATCATCGCCGAGGCGGAGAGCGCCGGCGTTCTCGAACAGGAAGAGAAGGAGATGATCGCAGGCGTGATGCGGCTGGCGGACCGGACCGCGACGGGCCTGATGACGCCGCGGCGCGACGTGGAAATTCTGAATATCGCCGACCCGCCGGCGGACATTCTGGCAAAGCTGCGCGCGACGAAGCGTTCGCGCTTGCCCGTACAGGATGGCGGGGCCGACGAAATCGTGGGCGTGGTGGTCGTGAAAGACCTTTACGACCGGATGACGGCGGGTGAAGCGGGGCCACCGGCGCCGGATGTTCGATCGCTGGCCGAAATCCAAACCGCGCCGGTCGTCAGCGATAACACCCGCGCGCTCGATGTTTTGAAGGCGATCCGCTCATCGACGGTGCACATGGCCCTGGTGTTCGACGAGTACGGACACTTCGAGGGCATCATCACGTCGAGCGACGTGCTCGAAGCGATCACGGGCGCGTTCCAGGAAGAGGGCGAGGACGAACCGGCGTTCGTGGTCCGGCGCGACGGCTCGTTCCTGGTGGCCGGGTGGATGCCTGTCGACGAATTCGCGGCGAAGATCGCGATGCCGCTCGACCCCGATGCGGATTACGAAACGGTGGCGGGATTCGTGCTCGACGCGCTGCACCGGCTGCCGGACGTCGGCGAGACGTTCGATCACGGGCCCTGGCGGTTCGAGGTGGTCGATCTCGACGGTCGGCGGATCGACAAGGTGCTTGTCAGCCGCGCGGCTTGATGAGCTCCGCGCGGCTGATCCCCCCGTTACACGAGCGCCGACGCCTTGGAGGCGTAGCTGCCCGGATCGAGATTGGGCACAAGTTCGCTGGGGTCCTTGGATTTCTTGAGGCTGCCCTCGAGCAGCGCGCCTTCGGCGACCGATAGCGACTGATGCAGAATGTCGGCATCGACCTGGGCTGTGGGATGCACGACGACCACGGACGCGCGGATGGCGCCCTTGATGCCGCCATGGACTTCGATCTTTTCGGCGGAGACCGTGCCGATGACCGAGCCTTCGCTGCTGATCGTGACCTGCTTGCCGACAACGTCGCCGCGGACGTCGCCGTCGATCTGCAGTTTGTTTTGCGAAATGATCGCAATGTTCTGGCCGAGGATGGTCAGGTCCGTACCGATCACCGAGAGGCCAGAGGTTTGATTGGCGGACGGCGCGAAGGGCGACGAACCCGGTGTGGGGGGCGGTGTCGAACGCAGTCCCATTCCCATCGATAGCATTCCCGAATTTTGTGCGGCCTGCGGATTCGCCATATCGGTCAACTCCCTCTCAACATACCGGCCGGCGGAACGCGGGGCCGTTTTGCGCTTATCCTTTCGAACGGCTTCGGTGCGCAGATATTCCACGTCGAAGCCAAAGACACGGCTAAAGGGCTGCCAGTGAACGCCATTAAGGTTGCGCGCGCGCCCATCCGCGTTCAGGGGCCGAATTATGCTAGGTAGAGAAACGGGTGGAATTTTGTTCGGGGGTCAACCGCAAGAGGCGCTCTCATGACGACGACGGATCAATCGGTACTTACCGAAGATACCCGCTGGCCTCTCAGGCTCGCCGGCTTTCTCGCCATCGCTCTTGGAATTCTGGCACTCATCTCACCGCTGTTTGCGGGATTGGTCGTGACCCTCGTGCTCGGGGCAAACTTCCTGATCGGCGGCATCCTCGAAGCAATCGCGGCGTTCAAAAGCGAGCGCTGGTCCGGCACGCTGGGCCTGCTGCTGTTCGCGATTGTCAGCATCGTGGCTGGGGTCATCATTTTTGCTCATCCGCTGCTCGGACTGACCACGCTCACGCTCGTCGCCATCATTTCGTTGTTCATCGCGGGGGTTGCCAAGATCTACTGGGCTTTCAAGGTGAACGACGGCCGGTGGCTCCTGATCTTCAGCGGGATCTTGTCGATACTCGTGGCGGCGATGATCTACACCAACTTCCCGCTGTCGGCGGCATGGGCTCTCGGCGTCCTGGTCGGCATCAACCTGATCGTGGAAGGCGGCACGCTGCTCGCCTTCGCCAAGGCGGCGGACTGACGGGCGCAGACGGTTGACGCGCGCAATGCGAATTGCTCACTCTCGGACCGGCAATGGGGCGGGGGTGTAGCATGCCGCACGACGGGTCTTCGCGCGACGCGGCCGAACGGATTGCGCCCGTACCGCTCATCATCACGGTGCACGGGACGAACGACGCGCTGGCCGATAGCCACGGCGGACAGTGGTGGCAGATCGGCTCGGCGTTCGCCGGCGTCCTGGCGCGCGAACTGGAACGGCGCGGATTGGCGGAAGCCGAGGTCGTGCCGCATCACTGGAGCGGGGCGAATTCCGACGCCGACCGGCTCGAAGCCGCGCGAAGGCTCGCGCAGCGTATCGGGGAAGCGGGGAAGCAGAACCGTCCGGTGGCGCTCGTCGGGCATAGCCATGGCGGCAATATCATCATGGAGGCCGTAACGTCGGGTTCGGCGGGGCGGCATGTGACGCGCGTCGTGACGTTCGGAACGCCATTCTTCCGGCGGCGATTGAAGCTGGTGCCTTGGCTCATCGCGGTTTTCCAGATCGTTCTCGGGATCATCGTCACGCCGATCATGGCCGGATACACGGTGCTCATTTTAGGTACGGAATCGGGTCCGCGTTACGAGGCGGCGGCATTGTTTATCCTGCTCGCCATCGTGGCGCTGGCGAGCCTGCGTTCGGGCGTGCGCAAATTGTTTCGCCAGACGCTGGCGCGGCGCAATGCGGAGCGAAACTTCAAAGCCGCGCATTGGCTTGCCATTCACAGTCCGCGCGATGAGGCGATGCGCATTCTGGAAGCGGCAGCGGAATTGAAGCCGCGTTACGTGACGGTCGAGAGCGCGCAGCGGTCGATCAACGCCTTTGCATCGCTTGCAGGCGTGCTGGGAACGCTGGCAGCCTTCGCGTGGACGTGGCGCTATTTTCTCGATCCGATCATCACCAAGGTTCAGGCCGGACAGTACGGGTTCGCGACGCTGGTCGATTTCAGCTTCATCCTGCTGTTTCCGATCGTGTTCGCCGTCATCGCCGGCGTCATCCGGCTCATCGGCCGGCTGGGCGGCGCGTGGCTCTATGCGCGCATCCTGAACCTGCTGATTCATGGCGGTGTGGTGGGAGCAGCGTACGGCGGTGACGATGCATTCCACCTGCTGGGCGTGGCGCGCACTCCGCCCGCCGTGCGGCCCGTTCTCGAACTCCGGCTCGACGCCATGAACCTCGGCGGCATCGACGACCGGGCGATCTTCGATGCGGCCCACAAGCTCTACGACGGTATCGTTGCCATGGACGAGCCGGACGGCGGGATCGGCGATCCCGATGTGATGTGGAAGCGGCTCAGCGACGCGCTCTACCACAATGCCTACATGCGCGATGAGCGCGTCGCCGCGACCGTGGCCGAGCATCTGGCGGCCGGATTCCGATGAACTTCAACGCAGACTGCGTCGGCCATTGACCCCTTGCGATCCAACGTGCGGGGTAAGCACAGGTCCCACGCACCGGCTGGCCGCGCCACAGGTGTTCAATTTTTGATTGAAATAACAGAACCTTGATTGTGTGTATACGGTATAATACTTATATCGGAGTTTTTGCGAACACGGAGTTGCCGTTAGATCATGTAGTACCAGTGTAATTTTATTCATTGCCGTTGGCGGTTGACTCATTCTAAACGCTGTACTTTATTTCCTAACAACTCATTAACGGAAATGGACGCTGTCCATTTCTCGGCTATTTCAATTTTAGGTTGCGGCTTTTAGCGCGACCAGACGGCTTTGGTTCGATCGTACTGGCGTAGGTTTTGTTGTTCATGCGTGCCTTTTTCCGCCCCGCGCCCGGCATCGGCCCGGCGCCCGCAAGCTCCCCTCTCCTCGCCTCCGCCCGACGCGACGTCTGCCTCGACGCGGCCGCGCGCCCCTGCGCTGCGCCTTGCCGTCGGCTCGCCACCCCTTTGACCAACGCTGGAGGACCGCATGAGCAACATTCGAATTGAACGCGTACCTATCCAGGAATTCGGACTGTGGCGCATTCGGGCCGATCATCTGCAGCTCGTTTTCCAGCAGGACCCTCTCGACTATGGCTATTACCAGGATCGCTGGTGGGTGTTGGAAGGCACGCGCGACACCAATCCCGACGGCTCGATAACCGTCGGAGTCGAAGGGGCTAACGGTACCACCACGCTCTCCGCCGCCAACGGCGGCTTAAGCGCTCAAGAGCTGCTCGATGCCATCAAGTATCCCTGGTGGCGCGGCTCGCACATCATCCCGAGTATGGACGCGTTCAGCGACTGGGAGCTGATGACGTTCGTCGGCCGGGACATCGATCGGCAAAGCTTTCCCTACTACGCCTTCAATTTCAGCTTCAGCGCTTTGCCGACCGCCAACTCGTCATCCGTGGTCGCGAGTCTGCTCTACTACATCGGCGTCGACATCGCCGAGAACATGCCGTCGATGTTCCTGACGTTCACGGTCGGCACGCAGACCCTCTTGGGTACGTCGCAAGACGAAGAGCTGACTCTCGAATGGTCGTTCGACACCCTTTTGGCCGGCGACGGCAACGATACGATCAAGGGGTCCGACGGCATCTTTACGCTGGAGAAGCTTTACGGCGGACGCGGCGACGACGTTCTTGTCTGGAGCGAGGGTTCCCACATCTATCATGGGGGACAGCCGGAACTCGCCTATGAGGAGGACGGTTTCGACATCATCGACTACACGGGCGTCGGCACTGTCTCGATCGTCGCCGGAGACGACAGTGCTCCGCACTTGAGCGCGACCTATCTCGCCTATCACTCGACCGGGGTCGATCAGCTTTTCTCGATCGACCGGATGGTATGGTCCACGACCGACGATATCGTCCAGATCGGCGAAGGGGTTCAATTCGACAACTACCGCATCGATCTGCAGCTTGACGAGCAGGCTCCCCAGACACGCGGCGACACGCTCGATTTCACGACCCAGCGGCTGGGATTGCTCGCTGCACCTTCCGACCGGCCGGAGACCGTTCTGATCGGCTCGCAAGCGCCGGACGGAAACTTTGCCGACGGCGGGCTTTGGTCGACATCCCTCGAATGGCTCGCCGGGTCGGCCGGCGACGACCGGATTTATGCCGGTCCTTCGCTCATCGGCGTGGAGGGCGGCGCGGGCAACGATGTCTTGAGCGGCCGCCAGGCCAGCGCGCTCACGGGGGCCAGTCCGCTTGGCTTCGACATCGAACTGTCAGGCGGTGAAGGCAACGACACGATCGTTTCAGGCAGCGGGCGCAGCTATGCGGTCGGCGGTGCGGGCGCCGATGTGTTCGTGCTGTCGGCGCTCTCGGACGAAAACCGGACGGTCGAATTCGTCATCAATGGCGCAGACAACGACGACCGGCTCTATGTGCCCTTTAATTTTCTCGTTCCCCAGGGCGGAGACTTCGAAGGCTCGATGCTATTTCCGATCCTGGGCGCGATGTCGCCCGTCATCGGCGGCGCGACCTTTGAAACGCTGCCGCAGAACCCGGGTCCTGGGCCGCTTGGCGGATATGACGAACCGGGGTTCTTCTATCTGGCGGGGCAAGTCGGACTCGACGGATCGTGGTCCGGTTCGTGGGATGGCGTCGTCAACATCACCGACCAGATCCTATTCAATCGCGACGGCGACGATCTTCTCATTCACGTATGGGGTGCCGCAGAACTCTTTGGACAGGCGTTCTTCACGCTCGGCGCGCAAGACTTCGTCTTTCAGGAAGTCGACGCCGATCCGGCAAAGGAATCGGTCATCCGGATCGTCGATTTCCAAGAGGGCATGCTGGGGATTCATTTCTACGAACTGGGCGAAGAGACACCGTTCCCGCATCCGGGCGGACCCGGCGAGCCTGACCCAGCGAAACTCTGGAGCACGGCGACTTTCACCGAGAGGGGCAATCCCTTACTGCGCGATGCGCTGCAGGCCGAACCGGAAACGCCGGTCTACGATCTGCCCGCGGAAGGCGACACGGATACGCGCGAGCTCATTTCGGGAACCGGCGGCGACGATGACCTGATCGCAGCGGCTGCCGGGCATACGGCTAATGGATTTTCGAGCGGCGCGGATCTCAGCGGCGGGGCCGGCAACGATGAACTGACCGGCTCGGCCGGACGGGACACGCTCGATGGCGGAACGGGCGACGACACGATGGCGGGCGGCCGGGGAGACGACCGCTATTTCGTCGATTCCACTGGCGATAGCGTGATCGAAGCCGCCAATTCAGGCATCGACACCGTACTGGCATCGCTCAGCTATGCTCTGCCGGAGAACGTGGAATATCTGACGCTCATTGACGACGCGATATCGGGACAGGGCAACGCGGCCAAGAACCGCCTGATCGGGAACGGCCTCGACAACAGTCTGATGGGACATGGCGGCGACGACACTCTCGTAGGCGGCAAGGGCGACGATGTTCTCGACGGCGGAAGCGGGGACGATCTTTACGTCTACACGGCCGGCGACGGCATCGACGTCATCGTGAACGGCGGGGCCGAAGCGGGCAACGATGCGTTGCGGTTCATCGGCGTTCTTCCAAGTTCGGTGCAGATTTTTCAATCCATGACCGGCGCCGACGTCATCCTGCGGCTGGCCGACGGAGGGCGCGTCATCCTCGATGATTTCTTTGCGGGTGGCTCGATCAGCGCGGTGGCGTTCGAGGACAGTACGGAGTGGGATGCAGCGTTCATCCGGTCGGCGGCGCAGACGGCCGGGCCGCTGCTGAACGATGCACCGATCGCGGGCGACGACGAGGGGCTCTTTACGCACCTGACGAATTTCGTCATCCCTGCCGCCGAACTGCTCGCGAACGACTGGGACACCGAGGGCGATCTTCTGACAGTCGTTGCCGCCGAAAGCCGGACGGCGGGGGTGAACGTCGCGATCTCCCCAGAGGGGAACGTGGTGGTTGCGGCACCGGCTGGATACACGGGCGCGGTGGCACTCGACTACACCGTCAGCGACGGGCGAGGCGGCACGACAACGGCCGCGGTTACGCTCATGATCGTGCCGAACGGCGCGCCGCAATTGACCGGCGTACCGCTTGCGGATCAGGCGGCCGACGCGGGAACGGCATGGAGCTACACCATTCCGCTCGATACGTTCAGCGATCCCGATGGGCATTCGATGATCTACACGGCCAGCCTGGCGGACGGCGGCGATCTGCCGGCCTGGCTGACATACGACCCCGATACGCGCCGGTTCGACGGTCTGCCGCCGTCTGGATTCGACGGCGATGTCAACATTCGCATAACGGCCAGCGACGGCATCGCGGAGGCGAGTGCAACGTTCGTGCTCAGTTTGACAGGCGCGGAACCCGGGCTGACGCTGTCGGGAACGCGGCGGGCGGATACACTCACCGGCGGCGCAGGAGACGATATCATCGCCGGTTTTCGCGGTGACGATGTGCTTTCGGGCGGTGACGGCGACGACGTACTCGACGGGGGGGCCGGCGATGACCGCCTCTTCGGCGGCCTGGGCGACGATCTTTTCATTTTCGAGGGACGGCAGGGCCGCGATCACTTCGACGGCGGAGAGAGCTTCGATACGATCCGGGGCTCTGATGGCGACGATATGCTGTTCCTCGACGACGGGTCTGCCGATCTCATTTCAATTGAGGCAATCGACTTCGGGGCGGGCTTCGACGTGCTGCGCACTGGCTCTGAAGACGACGTGATCGATTTGTCGGGACTTGCGGTCAGCGGACTTGAACGCATCGAGGGTGGCGGGGGACATGATCGCATGACGGGCGGCGCGGGGGACGACGTGCTTTCGGGTGGCGCGGGACAGGATGTTTTCGTGTTCGCGGGATCATTCGGCCACGACACGATCGACGATTTCCAACTGACACGGGGAACCCGGCGCGACGGAGATGTCATCGATGTGCAGGCTTTCGATTTCGCGTCGTTCGACGATGTCTTCGCGCTGATCGAACAGGTGGGGGCCGACAGCGTCATCAATTTTGCCGAAGCCGGCTCGTCGATCACGCTTGCCAATCTCGACAAGTCGCTCCTGCAGGCCGACGACTTCCTCTTGTGACGACGGTTGGCGCGGCCGTGACGCGCATGCCAGATTAGACCGATCTGGAAACCGGTAACGCGTGGGTGCGGTGGTTCGGGGGAAGCGGCAATTGCGATGGGCCGGGGTGGCCGCCGCCTGGGCGACCGCCGTTTGCGCATCAATCGGGGCGGCGCGGGCGTGTCCGCCGGTTCCCGCTGAAGCGCGATCGGTGGCGGCGATATCGCGCGCGGCAGTCCTCTCGCTCGATGATGGGACGGAGCTGAAGCTGATGGGGGTGCTTCTGCCCGGCGCGAACGACCTGCCTACGCCGCCGACGGATTGGCCGCAGCAAAACGACGCGCTGGCGGCGCTCGACCACGTGCTGCGCACGCGCACGGCAAAGATTGCGGCAACGGGTGCATTCACGGACCGGTGGAGCCGCCGCGTCGCCCACGCTTTCGCCGAGGATGGTTCGTGGGTGCAGGCCGCCATCGTCGATGCGGGCCACGCGCGCGTTCAGGCACTTCCCGGCGAGACGGCCTGCATTCGCGAACTGTTGACGCGCGAGGCGGTGGCGCGCGCCAAGCGCATCGGGATGTGGGCAAGCCCGGCCTATGAAATCCGGCAAGCCCGCGCAACGCGCACGCTTGAGCGCTTGACCGGCACGTTCCAGATTGTCGAAGGGTGGGTCGCCAACGTCGGCACAAGCCGGACGGAAGTGTTCCTCAATTTCGGCCGGGACTGGCGGTGGGATTTTACGGCGGGGATCGAACTGCGGCGCAGCCCGGATCGCGAGGCGGCTGTGGCTCGGCTCAGGGGCCTGCGGGGCAAACTGGTGCGGGTCCGGGGATACATCGAGCGGCGAAACGGGCCGTTCGTGACGCTCGCCGCGCCGGAGGTCATCGAAGAATTGCCGGAAGGATTGGCCGGGGGGCGATAAGGTATCGCGAAAAAGCAAAACGCCCGATGGCATGGCCATCGGGCGTCTTGTAGTCATTCAGGTTCGGAACGCTTTCAGGCGGCCTGCACTTCTTCGGCGGCAGCGGCGGCGCCGTCCTCGGCAAGGCGGCGACCCTTCGCGCTCTTTGACAGCACGTCGGTGATGCGCTGCACGGCACCGCGATCGTCCAGCTTTTCGACGGCGGCAATTTCGCGCGCCATGCGGTCGAGCGCATCTTCGTAAAGCTGGCGTTCCGAATAGGACTGCTCAGGCTGAGCTTCGGAGCGGTAGAGGTCGCGCACGACTTCGGCGATGGAGATCAGATCGCCGGAATTGATCTTGGCGACGTATTCCTGCGCGCGGCGGCTCCACATGGTCCGCTTGATGCGGGCGCGGCCCTTGAGGATTTCCATGGCGCGCTTGACGATGTCGTCGTCGGCGAGCTTGCGCATGCCGACGCTCTGCAGCTTGCCGGTGGGCACGCGCAGCGTCAGCTTCTCCTTCTCGAAGTTGATGACGAAGAGTTCGAGCGCCATGCCGGCGATTTCCTGCTCCTCGATGCCGACGATGCGGCCGACGCCGTGAGCGGGGTACACGATGAATTCGTTCGTCTTGAAGCCGTGGCGAGAATTGACGGGCTTCCTGTTCGCATCGACCCGGGCAGCCGCCGCCTTTTCGGCGATGGCCTTCGGTGACGCGGGCGAAGCGGACGCCTTGGCGGGCGCGGTGATTTTGATACCGGCCGACGACTTGGAAACGGCCGCGGGAACGGCGCGGGCGACTGGAGACGTCTTGACGGCGGCCTGCGCGCGGTGAGCGGCAAACGCCTGGGCGGCCTTCGCGGCTTCCGAACGCGGCTGCACGGCAGCGGCGGTCGCGTGGACCGACGCGGGCTTTTTGGCAGAGGCAGAGGCTGCGGCGACGCCGGCCTTCGCTGCGAGCGGCGCTGCGGACTTGGCAGGCGTCGTGGCCTTGGCGGCGACCTTAGCGGCCGGCGCGGGCTTGGACGTAACTGCGGGCGGCGACTTTCCAGCCGGACTTTTTGCAACGGCGGGCTTTGCGGCCGACGCGGGCGGGGCTTTCTTGTCTTTCGCAGCCGAAGCGGACTTGACGACCGGCGCAGGCTTACGTGCCGCAGCGGCCACAGGGCGTGCGTTTGATGCCACACCGCGGGCGCTTGCAGCAGGTTGGACCGACTTTTTGGATTGAGCGGCGACCTTGGCTGTCTTAGCTTTCACCGAAGTCTTTTTCTTCTGGGTCATGCGCTGCGCTCACTCTCAAAGATCTACGTCGGACTGTCGTGCTCTCGTGTCACCCTGCCGTTTCCTAGAAACGGTGCCTGCACCAGGGCCGCAGGCGGATCGTAACGGCTAGGCTGCCCCCAACCGCCTCAAGTTCCTCATATTGGGCGTCCGGGACGCGCCGTTTAACCCATCCTTGATTTCGATGGCGCCGCACCTGCACGACTTGCAGCGCGGACCACGAAGCGCGTCAAAAGACCGGCAAGACCGGGTGTTCTTGTTTCACCCGCTTATGTTCTTGCTCGGTTCCTATGAACCTCTACTTAATCAAAACCATACCACAAACTTCACGAAAAATGAAGGGTGGCACAGCGCGGCGCTTTAAACGCCCTAAACAAAAGCGTCACAAGCGGGAGCGCGCGATTAATACTTGGGGTCGATCTTCGCGATTACAAGGGGTTAGCAGACCGGCTACCTGACGTTGAGTGCAAGGGCCGGCGCTCAATCACCTTCGCCCGGGTTTGGCGAAAAGTACTTTTCGAACTTCCCTACTTCGTCTTTGTGCGCGTCGGCGTCCGGCAGCCCGGCCTTCTTCGCCGTGAGGTTGGGCCATTTGTCCGCGTACTCACGATTGAGCTCAAGCCACTTTTCCAGACCCGGCTCGGTGTCCGGCTTGATGGCGTCGACAGGACATTCCGGTTCGCACACGCCGCAGTCGATGCACTCGTCGGGGTGGATGACGAGCATGTTTTCGCCTTCGTAGAAGCAGTCGACGGGGCAGACCTCGACGCAATCCGTGTACTTACACTTGATGCACTTGTCGTTGACGATATAGGTCATGCGTTCGTGTCCCGTTCCGAACCGAATCCGGTTTCCGCAGCGCGCGGCGGTGTGGTCTCATAGCCGTGCGGCCCACCCTGCACAATGCGAAAAAAAGGTGCCCACCAGAGCTCCGCAGCATTCGATCAGGCGGCTGAAATCCCGGGTCACAGACTGCCCTTCAGACGATCGATCAGGCGCCGGTCCCGCTTGGTTGGGCGCCCCGCGCCGGCTTCGCGGCGTTCGGCCGGCGGCAACACCGTTCGCGCTGCATCAGATGCAGCGGCGCTCTCTATTGGTGCTGTCAAGTCGTCGAACAAGAGGCGGGCGACGTCCGCCGAACCGCGCCGGTCGCCAATCGCCTTCACGGCCAGGACGCGGACGCGCGGGCCCAGCGACGCGGTGATGACATCACCGACCTTGACCGCGTGAGCCGGCTTGTCGGTCTTGATGCGATTGACGCGGATCTTGCCGCCAGAAACCAAAGCAGCGGCCTGGGTTCGCGTCTTTGCGAGGCGCGCGCACCAAAGCCATTTGTCCAACCTTTGCGAGACCGCAACAGCGGAGACAGGCTTGATTGGGCTGGCCGCGTCGTTAGCCATCATCAACCCTTGTCGCGGCGTGCCTGCTCAAGTTGGGAACGCAATGCCAGCAACGACGCGAAGGGGCTGTCCGCCTCGGCGCTGGACTTGCTGCGCGGAGGTGAGGCCGTGATTGCACGCGGCTGATTGCGTTCTTCGCGGCGGCGGTCGCTTCGATCGCGATCACTCCGGTTGTCGCGACGATGATCGTCGCGGCGGCCCTCGCCGCGCTGAGCCTGTTGCGGGCGGTCGCCGCCTTGACGGTCGCCGGCGCGTTTATGATCTCGATCGCCGCGGCCTTCATGACGCCGTTTGCGATCATGATCGTCGCGTTGCGGACGATCCCGCGCGTCGTTGCCGTTTGCCGCTGCAGCGGCATTTGGCGTGGTTTCGGCACTTGCACTTGCCGGCTCACCCGGCGGCTGCTTGGTGCTCTGATGCCGCGGGCCGTGGCCGTGACGGCGGTCGCGGCGGTGATGGTCGTTGCGGCCTTCGCCGCGCTCGCCTGCGTCGCGATGGTGACGGCGGGGACGCCACACATCTTCGTATTGGATTTCGGCGGGCGTTGACGCTTCGGCATCGGGTGCCGCCGGCGCATCTGCCGCCACCACCGGCTCCGCTTCGGCGGCGGGATCGGCACCTGCCGTTGCCTCGGGCGGCGGCGCGTCCGCGTCAGGTGAATCGACTGTCGGCTCAGCGGTTTGTTCCGAGGGTGTTTCCCCTGATGGACCCGGCTGCTGGGCGGCGGGTGGCGGCGTTTTCACAGGACGCCGATCAAGCCGGAAGCCCAGCGCCTTCAGGACTTTTCCAAGTTCGTCGGGCGAACAGCCGAGAATGGACATCATTTCCGGCGTGGCAATGAACCCACCATCGCCGGTCGAGCCCTTCGGCGGCTCAGCCAGCGGATCGCGATTGGAGCGCCACGCAAGGAGCGGACGGATCATGTCGGCGAGGCGTTCCAGCATGTCGAAGCGGATCACGCGTGGTCCGCAGACGTGATAGCCGAACGAGCGATAGAAAGTCTCGGGCAGCCCCTCCGTTGCCGGGGCGGACGTGAGCCCGACGCGCGGGGGATCAGGTAATCTGTCCGGATCAAGGCCGCTCGCGGCAGCATGTTTCAGCGACCAGAGCGCAAGCGTCAACTCGGCTGCCGCCGGCTTCATGAGCAGCGGGAAGTGGACGTTGAAGGCGCCAAACCGAACACCGTATTTGCGCAGTTGTGCGCGCGCCGTCTGATCGAGGCTTTTGAGCTCCTCGGCGATCGACTCGCGCTTCAGGACGCCCAAGTTTTCCTTCAACCGGAAGGCAATGCCACGCGCCAAGCCGGTCACGTCTTCGGCGCTGGCGAGTTCGACGAGCGGCTTCAATTTTGCAGCGATGTGCTCAGAGACCCAAGTTGTGACGCGCGTCTCCACTTTTTCGCGATCGGGTGCGGAGAGATGCTCGTCCACCAGGAGTTCGACAGACGGCTTCAGCGGGTCATCGCCGGCGACGAGCCTGGCGATCTCTTCGCCGCGCCAGAGGATCTGGCCTTTACGGTCGATCTTGAAGGCGTCGGACTGGGCGGCGGCAACGCGGCGCGCACGCATGGCCAGTTCGGTCGACAATACGTGGGCGGCGGCGCTCCGCGCGGCCTTACCGTGCACGCCCTCGGCCTGGGCATCAGGCGTGAAGCGAAAACCACGCAGACGGCCCACGAAATGGCTCTCGACGTTGACGGAGCCGTCGTCTTTGATTTCCGCGTTCAACTCTTCTTTGTCCCGCATGCCCTTCATGAGTGCGCTGGTTCTGCGATCGACGAAGCGCTGCGTCAAGCATTCGTGCAAGGCATCGGAGAGCGCGTCCTCGATGGCGCGGGTCCGGCCCTGCCAATGGGCGGGGTCTTGCAGCCAATCAGCACGGTTGGACACGAACGTCCACGTGCGGATGTGAGCAAGCCGCGTGGAGAGGGTATCGATGTCGCCGTCGGTCCGGTCGGCAATGGCAACCTGACGCGCGAACCAATCCTCCGAGATGCGGCCCGTGGGACCCATCAGGTCTTTATAGAGCGTGGCGACGAGTTCGGCATGATTGGTGCTTGAAATCTTGCGATAATCCGGGATCTGACAGACCTCCCACAGACGCTCGACGGCAGCGGGCGCCGTCGCGAGGCGGGAGATTTCATCGTCGTCGGCCACCGTTTCGAGCGCGATCACGTCATCGGCCATCCGGGCGCGCGTGAGGCGCTGTTCGTTGGGGAGCGCCCGCAAACTCTCGCGCAGCCGCGCGAGCGTGCGGAAATCGAGGTCACGGTTGCGCCATTGAAGGACGCGGACGGGATCGAAGGTATGCGTCTCGATCCGCTCGACCATGTCGGGATCGAACGGATCGCAGGCGCCCGTGACGCCGAAGGTTCCATCATTCATGTGGCGGCCGGCACGGCCGGCGATCTGGGCCATTTCAGAGGGCGTCAGATTGCGAAAGTTCTGGCCGTCGAATTTGCGCGTCGATGAGAACGCGACATGATCGACGTTGAGATTGAGGCCCATGCCGATCGCATCGGTTGCAACAAGAAAATCGACGTCGCCCGACTGATAGAGCGCCACCTGGGCATTGCGCGTGCGGGGCGATAGCGCGCCGAGAACGACGGCGGTGCCGCCGCGCTGGCGGCGGATCAACTCGGCGATGGCATAGACTTCGCTGGCCGAGAAGGCGATGACGGCGGAGCGCTGCGGCAGCCGCGTGATCTTTTTTTCGCCGGCGTAGGAAAGCTTGGACAGCCGGGGACGCGAGATGAAATTGGCGCCCGGGATGAGATCACCGATGGCCCCGCCGATGGTCTGGGCCCCAAGCAGCAGTGTCTCAGAGCGGCCTCGCGCATGAAGCAGGCGGTCTGTGAAGACATGGCCGCGCTCGGGATCGGCGCACAATTGCACTTCGTCGATGGCGAGGAAATCGACATCGACATCGCGCGGCATGGCTTCGACGGTGGCGACCCAATAGCGGGCCCGCTCGGGCTTGATCTTTTCCTCGCCGGTGACGAGGGCGACTTTGTCGACACCGACGCGGGCGCAGATCTTGTCATAGACCTCGCGCGCCAGAAGCCGCAGCGGCAGACCAATCATGCCGCTCTCGTGACCCAGCATGCGTTCGATGGCGAGGTGGGTTTTACCTGTGTTCGTCGGCCCCAGAACCGCGGTGACGTTGCGGATCCGGGATTCGAGGTCGATGCCCATAAACGGCCCTCTGGCGTGTCGTCCCCTTCTGGGGAGACCCTGGCATTGCACCGCCCTTGTGGGGAGATCAAGGCTTTCTTGCCAAGTTTGCCACGCGCCGGGCACGCGCACACACCCAAACTGAAAGGGCGGCCCTTTCGGACCGCCCTGCAAACCGCCGTCAGTCGGCGTACGCTCAGTCGACGAGAGCGATCTCGGCGAGGCCGGGGGCGCTTACGTCGAAACGGGTCGCTTCCAGGGTGACGGTGCCGGCCATCGTGGGAATTGTGACGCGGTAGGGCGACCAGAGACCTGCTTCGCGGATCGGGCGGAACGTCACCTCGATGCCGTTGCTTTCGGCTAAGGCGCGCGTATCGCCGGTGTCGCGATAGCCGGCGACCGGCGTGTACTTGACGCGGCAGACAAGGCCTTCGACTTCGGCGCTGTCGCGGCCCGACGGCACGACTTCACGGCGGGCGGGAATGAGGGCGATATCGAAGCGCTGTTTGCCGTCGAAAACCGCCATCTTGCGGCCGCAGGGATCGGCGGCGGGGCGGCTGACGGCAACGATCGCGCTCAACGGGTCGAGAACGGATTTAACGTGCGCCTGTTTCAAAGGGACGAGATCGGCGGGCTCGATGGTTTCGGGGATCGCGGTCAGTGACGTGACGGCGCCCTTGGTGAAGCCCATTCGAACGGAACCGGACTTCGATGTGCCTTCATACTGGAAGTCGTAACCGGATGGTTCGAGCGCACCGGCCGACAGTACCCCGGCCGAACGGGTGACACCCTTCCAGCGGAATGCGCCAAGGAGGGCTGAAATCTCGACATGCGAACTGGCGGTGTAGGCGCGGCCGGTCGTGCGCTGGTCGATGCGAACCGTACCAATGTCAAAGCCATTGAAATAGATCGCGTACTTTCCGGCGATCTCGAGCGGGGCTTCCTTTGCCGGGCCGGCTTGTGCGGGCTGGGAGGGGACAAATCCCGCCGGGAGGCCGAGCAGCGCCAGTGAGGCGAACCCGATGGCGGCCGACCTGGAACCGCGAAAGCGCTGAACTGACATGGACTCACCACTCACATACAAACGCGGGGCGGGCCCGCTGACACTACGGCAACAACTCCCGGGCGAACCCGGCGTTCCGATGGCCTAACTTGGCCGAAAATCGTAAACAATTTGCTGAACGGCGGCCGGAATCGGGACGACCGGGACCTTTGCGGGTGGGTTAAGGCCCGCTTGACGGTCAAACCCGCTCTCAGTATAGAACCGCCATCGCCCCGCCGGGCCGACCGGCGGGGTCCTTCATTTTTGGACGGATGCCCGCGGCGCGGGCCGGCGCGGCCCGATGGACCGGGACTGGCGCAAAGATCTCAAGGAGAGACGACCCATGACCCGGCGTTGCGAACTGACCGGCAAGCTGCCGATGAGCGGCCAGCTCCGCAGCCATGCCGAAAATAAAACCAAGCGCGTGTTCCGGCCGAACCTCGTCCACGTCACGCTCATGAGCGAGGCGCTCGACCGCTCGGTGAAAGTTCGCGTCAGCGCCCATGGCCTGCGTACGGTGGAACACAACGGCGGCCTCGATGCCTTCTTGATGAAGGCGTCCGACGACCAGCTTTCGCCGCAACTGCAGAAGCTGAAGCGCGATCTCGTCAAGTCGAAGGCCAACGCCGCGGCTTGAGAGCCAGCGCGGCGGGCGAACTTTTTTGGAAGCGCGGGTCGCGAGGTCCGCGCTTTTTCGTGGGCAAGGCCGGATCGCCGCGTCAGGATCCCGCGCGCGGCGGAAGCGTGAACTGCAAGAGCAGCGTGCGCTGGATCGCTCGATTGAAATTGTCGTCGGAGAGGATGGTCAGGACCGTGTCGCCGTTGGGGGCAGTGTGGACGGCGAGGCCTTCCATGTTGTCGATCTCGTCCGACATGTCCGCGGTGATCAGGACTTCGCCATCGAGGAGCGCGCCGGGCTTTACATCCGCCGCATCGATCCGGCGCATCCGCATGCGAACGCCCTCGAAAATCGTGAAGCGGCGTTCCAGCAGGATGAGTGTGCCGTCGGCGAGGGACGCGGCATCGGTCAACGCGAACCCGCCGTGCGAGACGACGTTCATCGGCTTGGGTTTGCCGGTATTCCAGATCCAGCCTGCGTGGCGGCCGTCGCTCCCGGCATTTTCGGAGAAGGCGACGATGCGATCCTTGTAAGGGCCGCCCTTGAGCACGGTCATCGCTTCCATGCCGTCGCGAGAATATTTCCGAAGGGCGGCGGGTGGCTCGATGACGTCGATTGGCCGGCCCAATTCGCCGCCTGACAGCGCATACCGGACGATGCGGTTGTTCTGTTCGAAGGCGACCAGGGCCTCACCCTTGCGAAGTGTTCCCGCGGCAAGCGCCAGGCCTTCCGCATCGCGGTCCCGATCGCGCCTGAGTGGGCGTCCGTCGCGGGCCAAGATGGAACCGAGCGAAGCGGCGGCGAGACCCGTCGGGCGGGTGCCGTCATAGTCCAACCGGGCCTTCAACCAGCCGCCGGCGTCGGACACGGCCAGGAGATCGCGTCCGTCGGGTGAGAGAAGGAGACCGGAGTAGCCGCCGAATTTTTCGGTCCCGGCGGAGAGCACCAGACCACCGCGCCAGATCAGTTGACCGTGCTGCCCGGCATTGCCCGCTTTCGAGAAACTGGTGATCGGCCGAACGGCGACGGCCACGTCAACGGGTTTTGTAAGGCCGAGCGACGGTTTCAATCGTGCCGCGACCGCGATCGTGCCGGAGATGGCGATGACACCCGCGCCAAGGAGGGCGACGGCGATGCGCGAGCGATCCGGCTGCAATATCCGCGCGAACGGGTTGGCCCCTATGCCCGTCAGTGACCTTACCAAGTCGCGCCTCAATTTCCTACTTCGCCGCGCACGCTTCGCCGGCTAAAGAGCCATTAACACGGCAAACGATTCATCGAGCGTGCGGCGAAGAAGCGTACGGTAACGGGCGTAGTCCGGCTGACCTTGGGAAATCCGGCCGAATGTTGCTTTCGAGAGCGCATCGAGGGGCGTCAGCGCGATCGGCGCGGCGACGGGGGTTAACTGCGATCCACGGCCCGAGAGCAGTGTCGCCAGCAGCCCGTGCATGCTGCCCTGGCTTGCCGGGCGGGAAAGGATGGCAAGGCGCTGCTGACCGTGGCGATTGGTGACGAGATAAATGTGGCCGGTCTGGTTGGGCATGGCGACGTGGCCATGCTGGGTGAAGGCGCCGTCGACGCGCTCGCTTTCGCGGAAGGTGAGACAGGCTTGCGCGTCGTCCCAACGAATGTCGGTGCGGTAGGCGGAGATGGCGGAGCGTTCGCCGAACGATGGGATCAGCGTCAGGTAGGCGCCTTCGAGCCACGCTACTTGCGCGCGGGCATAGTTGCCCAGGTCGTCGGGTGCGACGAGCGGCCGGTCGCCCATGCGCCGTGCGCCATTGATGCGCGCGGGCCGCAGCGTGACACCCAACGCTTCCTCAAGCCGGACGAGCGTGGCGAGCGTGAACGTGCGGCGGCCGGACAAAACCTTTTCGAGAGTCGAGACGCTGATGCGTGCATCGTCGGCGAGCCGCTGTCGCGAGATGCGACGCCGCGCGAGTTCTTCACGAACGCGGGCAATGACGCTCTCGATATCTTCGTTGGACAGGTGGCGTTCGGGCATCGACGCAACGCTCGGTGACAAGGGTTCGGGCTACGCATGAGGTTTCGTTAGAGCCCACATATCCGCACACAACGGGGCAGGATCAGGGCAACGGCAGGTGAACGAGGCGTTCAGAGCCGGTTCATTGGCGGCGTGACTTAATCGCTACCAGTCCGGCCGGGGAGGCTATCAGCCAAGGAACGGACATCGATCGAGGAGATCAAACCATGAAGCGACTTATGACCGCCGCCGTAATCGCGAGCGGACTTATGATGGCCGCCGGAACCGCACCGGCTTTCGCCGATCCCGGCTACAGCCGCGACGGCGTGCATCGCGACGGCGGTTACAGAGATGGCGGGCACCGTGGCGAATACGAAGGCGCCGGCAATCGCCATGGCCATAACCGGCACTGGCGTCCGCGCCACTGCTTCTGGGACCGCGTCTGCTGGCGGACAGGCTGGGGCGAACGGCGCTGCAAGATGGAACGCGTGTGCCGTCCGCGCTGGCACCGCTGACATCCGACTTCGCATGACTTGAGATCTGGTTCCCGTGACGGGAACCAGATCTTTTTGATTGCGCCTTCCGACTCCCCTTCGGGGAGCCGGCCGGAAGGCGGATGTTTCTTTGATTGCGCCTTCCGACTCCCCTTCGGGGAGCCGGCCGGAAGGCGGATGTTTC
>ERZ1066138.193-NODE-193-length-20781-cov-8.842275_pt1 | contig 20781 bp, 14 predicted proteins | sample MGYA00382785_ERZ1066138 | MGnify/ENA primary metagenome ERZ1066138 (study PRJEB33369, sample SAMEA5778368) | biofilm metagenome | biome: Industrial cooling water; feature: Water cooling tower basin; material: Biofilm | place: United Arab Emirates | collected... | reverse complement strand
ATCCCCTTCAACACCAACAACACCGGCGCGGTGTTGAGCGGCAGCATCGCCGCTGCCACCACGGTGGCCAACTGGACGCCAGGAGTGGCCCTGGGATCGATGACCCCGGGTCAACCCAACGGGGGCGCCAACACCACGTCGATCCAAGCCCTGCGCAATCTGGCGCCGACCATCGAGTGGGGCGGCTTCGACAATATCTACATAGAGAACGATCCGGACACGATCATCGACAATTTGGTCTCGGTGAGTGACGACTCGGCCGACTTCAACGGCGGCTTCCTGCGCATCAGCATGACCAACGCCAGCGCCGCCGATCGCTTGGTCGTGTTCAATGAGGGCAATGGCGCCGGCCAGATCGGCGTGGCGGGCAGCACCATCAGCTACGGCGGCTTGGCGATCGGTACGATTGACGGCACCCAGAATGGCGTTGGCACGCAGCCGCTGCAGATCAACTTCAATTCGGCCAGTGCGACACCGGTCGCGGCCCAGGCCCTGGCGCGCAATCTGGCCTTCTTCAACACCTCCGAAGATCCCTCGACCACCGTTCGCGGCCTGACCCTGACCCTCGATGATGGCGACGGCGGCAGCGACACCAGCAACAACGGCTTCAGCCTGTTCGTCGAGTCGGTAAATGATGCGCCGGTGGTGAGCGCCAGCCTCGCTTCGATCAACACGAGCTCAGGTGCCCCGCCGATCTTGGTCGACGCCAGTGTGACCTTCAATGACGTCGACACCACCGACTTCGATGGCGGCTTCGTGCGCATTGCCACCACGCTCGGCGGCAATGCCCTTGACGTCTACTCGGTCCAGAATCAGGGCACCGGCCCCGGACAGATCGGCGTCGCCGGCCCGGTCATCACTTTTGGTGGCAACCCGATCGGTTCCATCGATGGCACCCAGAACGGTCAGGCCGGTGCGGCATTGCGCATCAATCTGAGTGGTCCGGTTCGGGTTGGTCGCGAGGTGCGTGGTGTGGCGGGTGTATCGGCTGCAGCCGTGCAGGCTTTGCTCCGCAATCTGACCTTCGCCACCACCGGGCCAGCCGGTGCGCGAACGGCTGCAGTGACGGTCGACGATGGCGTGTTGATGCCGATGTACCGCCCGTCCACGCCGCGCCCGGACGCGCTGAGCACCCCGGTGGTGTACACCATCAACGTCTCTGGCGGCGACCCGGCCCCGACCATCAGCTCTGTCACCCGCCTGGATCCGAACCCGACCACGCCGCCGGGCACCGTGCGCTGGAGCGTGGTGTTCTCCGAGTCCGTGACTGGCGTTGACCTCGCTGACTTCGCGGTGGCGAACTCCGGCGGGCACAGCGGCGCCACCCTGAGCGGTGTGATCGGTTCGGGCAGCACCTACACCGTGACCGCCACCTTGGGCACCGGCAATGGCCAGGTTGGGCTCAACGTGCTCGACAATGACAGCATCCTCGACGGCGCCTCGCAGCCGCTGAATGGGCCTGGCACCGGTGGCGTGTTCAACGGTCCCAGCTACGATGTGGGTGCCGATCCCGCGCCCTTCGTGGCCGGCATCATCCGTCTGGACGCCAACCCCGCTAGCACGCCGGGTACGGTGCGCTGGGGCGTGGTGTTCAGCGAGTCGGTCACCGGCTTCGATCTCAGCGATCTGCAGATCGTCAACAACCCGAACCACACTGGCGCCACGCTGACCGGGATCACCGGATCTGGCGCGAACTACACGGTGACGGCGACGCTTGGCAGCGGCAACGGTGAGGTCGGCATCAATGTCATCGACAACGATTCGATCATCGACAGCCTCTCCCAGCCCTTGAATGGCGTGGGCAATGGCGGTGTCTTCTTCGGCATCGTCTACCAGGTCGGTGACCCGCCGCCCTTCGTCGCCTCGATCCAGCGCAGCAGCCCGAATCCGACCACGCCGCCGTCCTCGGTGTGCTGGAACGTGTTTTTCAATGAGCCGGTGGTGGGCGTCAACCTCGCCGATTTCGTCCTCGCGCCGAACAATGCTGCGGCCGGTACCTTGACCGGCGTCACCGGCAGTGGCGCGCTGTACTCGGTGTGCGCCAATGTCACCGCCGGCCCGGGCGACCTCGGCGTCAACGTGGTTGACGACGACACCATCGTCGACTTGATCGGCCAGCCTCTGAACGGGCCGGGCTCGCAGGGTGTGGTGCATCTGGGTGCGGTCTATACCGTGCTCAATCCGCCGCCCTTCGTGCTGTCGATCGACCGACTCGATCCGAATCCGGCCAACAGTCCGGGCACCGTGCGTTGGGCGATCACCTTCAACGAGTCGGTGACCGGCGTCGACACGGCGGACTTCGCACTGGTGGCGGGCGGTGCAGTGAGCGGCGCCAGCGTCACCAACCTGACCGGCAGTGGTGCGGCCTACACCCTCACCGCCAACCTGGGCGTGGGCGCCGGTACGCTGGGCCTGAATCTGGTCGACAACGATTCCATCATCGACAGCACCAGCTTGCCGCTTGGCGGCTCCGGAGTGGGCAACGGCAACTTCACCGGTCAGGTCTACAACGTCCTCGATCCGGTGCCGGTGGTGGTGTCGGTGCTGCGTGCCAGCCCGAATCCGGCCACCAGCCCAGGCACAGTGGATTGGACGGTGAGCTTCAGTGAGCCGGTTACCGGCGTGAACGCTGCAGACTTTGCGCTCGCCGTCGGCGGCGCGATCACCGGTGCCAGCATCACCAATGTGGCCGGTTCCGCGGCCAGCTACACGGTGACCGCCAATCTCGGTGTCGGCAACGGCACGCTGGGTCTGAACGTGGTCGATGACGACACGGTGCGCGATGCGGCCAATCAGCCGCTGGCGGGCACCGGCATCGGCAATGGCAACTTCACCGGTGAGGTCTACGGCGTCAACGATGCACTGCCGACGCTGGTGTCCTTGAACCGTCTGGATCCGAATCCGGCCACCAGCCCCGGAACCGTGCGCTGGGCGGCGGTGTTTTCCGAGGCGGTGACCGGGGTGAACGCAGCTGACTTCCAGTTGGTGCAGACCGGCGCGGTGTCTGGTGCAAGCATCAGCCTGATCAGCGGCAGCGGCACCACCTACACGATCAGCGCCAGCACCGGCACTGGCAGTGGCACGCTGGGCCTGAACCTCGTTGATGACGACAGCATTCGCGATGCCGCCAACCAGCCGCTGGCCGGCGTGGGCGCGGGCAATGGCAACTTCACCGGTCAGGTCTACACGATCAACGATCCGGCGCCGACGGTGCTGTCCATCAACCGTCTCGACCCGAATCCGAATGCGGGGCCGACGCTGCGCTGGGCGGTGACCTTCAGCGAAAGCGTCACCGGCGTCGATCTGGCTGACTTCCAACTGGTCGTCACCGGAACGGTGGCGGGCCAGAGCCTCACCAGCATCACCGGCAGCGGCGCGAGCTACACAGTGACCGCCAACTTCGTCAACGGTGTCGGCAGCCTGGGCCTGAACCTCGTCGATGACGACAGCATCCGCGACTCTGCCAATCAGCCGCTGGCTGGAACCGGCGCTGGCAACGGCAACTTCACCGGTCAGGTCTACAACGTGAACCGGCAGTTGGCGGAGATCATTCCGGTGGGCGGTGGCTGGGCCTTCTGGACCATGCTGAGCGGCATCCTGCTGATCGCCGGCATGGCGCTGCGCTCACGTCACTGATCGAATCTGCCTCAGCCTCCAAGGGCGGCGACCGTAGGGTCGCCGCCCTTTTTGTTTGGCAGGTCTGAATCCACTGCAGCCAGCGCCAAAGGCACGCTGAACGGGCTTGACGCAAGCCGAAAAAGTTGGCGCGCCTTCAGAATTCGAGCCTCAGCATGGAAACCGATTCGCCAGCGCCGTGACGGTGCCCGGCGAAGCGCTGTGCACATCCTCCTGAAGGACCGATGTCCATGAAATCGATGCGCGATCGTCTGCTTCCCTCCACTCTGAGCATGGCCCTGGTTGCTGCCCTCGGCCTTGCCGTGCTTCCATCGGCCCAAGCCACGCCATCGGCAGCAGCCGGCGTGCGAGCGGCAAGTGTGGCGATGGCCCCCACCTATCAACGCGGCTATGTGCGTCAGCAGGTGCGCGTGGCGCGTCCAGTGCGCAACGCGCGTTGGACCAGTGCGCCGCGAGGCGCGGTGCGTGTGTACCACCGCAGCTTCGATCCGCGCTGGCAGTGGCGCTCGGCGCCGCGCTATCGGGTGATGTACACCCAGTACCGCGGCGATACGTGGTTCCTGGATCCCACCACCGGTTGGGCCTATTCGGTGGATCGCTACGGCTTTGTCTACACCGCCGATCCCTATCGCGGCTGGGTGTACTCGCTGGGGCCGATGACGCGCTGGACCAGTGATCTCCTGTACTTTTTCGACCTGTACCGCTTCGATCGTGGCTACTGGAACATCCGCGACTACGACTACTTCGAAGAAGTCTGGTACGACCGCCCACGCTACGGCTACTACACCTATGACACGGCCTACTCCTCCTTGTGGGGCTGGGAGCGCTACTGGCATTCGCCGACCTTCGTGAGCTACACCACGAACATCACCAATGTGTTCATCACCGAGGTGCGTCAGCAGCACGTCTACATCGACCGTCATCCGCGCTATCGCCAGGAGATCGTGCAGTCGATCGGCCGCACCGCGGTTGCCGCGACGCCGCCGCCGAGCTTCAGCCCGCAAGCCATCGCCACGTCCAGCTTCTGGGAAGCGCGTGATCTGGCCGCCGCTGGCGTGCCGGTGCAGCAGTTGCAGATGGAACGCAACACCGTCAAGCCGGGCGAGGATCTGCAGTCCTTTGCCGCCGCCGGCACGGTGGTGGATACCTCGGCCAAGCCGCTGGAGTTCGTGCCGCAGGCGGTGGCCGCCGACCCGGTGCAGTCCCTGGGCGGCTACAGCGAGCTGCCGCGTGAGCTGAAGCCGGTCTCCGATGCGCCGATTGCCGACGCGCCTGTGGCTGCAATGCCGGAGTACGTGGACAGTGGCGCCAAGCCCGGCGCCTACAACGATCCGGGTGCGGCGGTGATGCCGGAAACGCAGATCGGCGACAGCGGCTACGTTGAGAAGCCTGGTTACAACCCCGAGGTCAGCGAACCGGGTGGACAGTCCTGGACACAGGAAGCGCCGGTCAGCAGCGAGCCCGAGTACGTGGGCAAGCCGATCGCCTCGGATCCGGGCTGGAACGACGGCAGTGCCGGATCTGAGCCGCAGTACCAGGAGCCGGCGTACGAGAAACCGGAGTACCAGGAGCCGAGCTATACGGAGCCGCAGTACCAGGAACCGGCCTACCAGGAACCGAAGTACCAGGAGCCCGCCTACGAGGAGCCGAGGTATCAGGAGCCGAGCTATTCGCAGCCGCAGTACCAGGAACCGGCCTACGAGGAGCCCAAGTACCAGGAGCCCAGCTATTCGCAGCCGCAGTATCAGGAGCCCGCCTACGAGGAGCCGAAGTACCAGGAGCCGAGCTACTCCGAGCCGCGCTACGAAGAGCCGCGCTACGAGGCGCCCAGCTACTCCGAGCCCGCGTACGAGGCACCGAAGTACGAGGAGCCGCGTTACGAGGCACCGAGCTATTCGGAACCGGCCTACGAGGCACCGCAGCAGAGCTACGAAGAACCCAAGTTCGAGGCGCCGCAGGAGTCGAAGAGCGAAGACTCGCCCTGGCGCTGAGGTCCGTTGAGATCGGCAGGCGCCCGGCACCGCAGCCGGGCGCCCAGCCCGCAGTTGGCGCAAAACGCCAAGCTTTGGTCCGGGCTGGCTTCAATCCGCGAACTTTTCCTGGCACGAGGCTTGCTCTCTCCAGGATCCCGCTCACTTTCGGAGAGACCCCGAATGAAACGCAAACTGCACACTGCACTGCTGCTGGCGCTGACCGTGTGTGTGACTCAGCCCGCCTTGGCCCAAGTCTTGGCCCGCCCGGGCGAGAACATCGATGTGGGCAGCAAGTCTGTTCGCGTACCGGCCGGCATCAAAGCGGGTGACATCGATACCGGCAGCGGCGATGTGGTGTTGGAACCTGGCGCCGGCGCCGACCTGATCGACACCGGCAGTGGCAGCGTCCGACTCGAAGCGGGCGCGCGCACCGGGGTCATCGATACCGGCAGCGGCTCGGTCAGTCTCGGCCCTGATGCGGTCGCCTTGGACATCGATGTCGGCAGTGGCGATGTGGTGCTGGAAACCGGCAGCGAGGCGCGCGGCATCGATAGCGGCAGTGGCAACATCGACGGCCGTGGCGCCACCGTGCGCGGCGTCGTCGACACCGGCTCTGGCAATGTGCGCTTCAGCGACGGATCCAGGATAGAGCAGCTCATCGATACCGGTTCCGGGAACGTGTGGCTGAGCAACAGCGAAGTGATCGGCAACATCGACACCGGCAGCGGCAGCATCGAACTCGACCGCAGCATCGCGCGTCGCGATGTGGTGACCACCAGCGGGTCGGTCACCCTGCGCGATGGCGCGCGCATCGAAGGCGATCTGGTGGTGCGCAAGCCCAAGTGCTGGGGCCTGTGCTGGTCGGACACTCCCGACCCGGTGAAGATCGTTATCGGCGCCGGCGCCGAAGTGGTGGGCAGCATCCGCGTCGAGCACTCGGCCGAGTTGTGGCTGGACAAGCAGGCACGCATTGGCGCGGTGACCGGTGATGTCAAGCGAATGAGCGCCGAGCGCCCGCAATAAGGCCGCGAATTTGCGGCGGACGCTGCCAGCGCGCAGCAGGCTAGACGCGGAGAAGGCAAATCAGCCTGATATGCTGCGGATTCCGATACGGGAGGAAAGACCCATGCGTAAACTGTTGCTGGCATTGTCCTTGTCCCTGGTCGCAGGCGCAGTCGTGGCGCAGAACGCCGCGCCGCCGAAGCAGCTGACCGAGGAAGAGCGCGCCAAGATCGATGCGCAGCGCCGTGCCGGCTGCAAGGCGCACGAAGAAAACCTCAAGATGCTCAAGGGCTCGGGCCCGCTGGCCATCGAGGAAGACGGCAAGCAACGCGAAATGACGCCGGCCGAGCGTCAGGCGCAGATCGATCAGACCGAGCAGATCCTCGCCCAGTACTGCGGCATCAAGAAGAAAGAGGGCTGATGCCCGCGCCGGCCCCGCGCCGGCGCAAATGCTTCCACGCGGCGTGCCATTGGCGCACGCCGCGTTCGTTTTTGTCAGCAGGGCGACCGCCCTGCACTCGGGTTGGCGCCCTCGCCGGGCCCGATCCGCTAGACTTTCGTCGAATACTCCCGAATGCGCGCCGATGCTCCTGCTGGAGCATGGCGTGCGCGCTGGCTTGGCCCGCACTTGAGGTAAGCAATGACCGTACTCGCCCGCAACGCCGACGTCGATCGCGACTACAACCTGGAGCACAAGTACACGCGCACCGCAGGCCGCATCTATCTGTCCGGCATCCAGGCGCTGGTGCGCCTGCCCTTGATGCAGCAGATGCGTGATCGCGCGCTGGGCTTGAACACCGCAGGCTTCGTGTCCGGCTACCGTGGCTCACCGCTGGGCGGTCTGGACCAGGCCTTGTGGAAGGCACGGCGCCATCTCAAGGCCTCGGGCATCGAGTTCGTGCCCGGCTTGAATGAGGACCTCGCCGCCACCGCGGTGTGGGGTTCGCAGCAGGTCAATCTGTGGCCGGGCGCCAAGTACGACGGCGTGTTCTCGATGTGGTACGGCAAGGGGCCAGGCGTCGATCGCACCGGCGATGTGTTCAAGCATGGCAATGCGGCCGGTACCAGCAAGCACGGCGGCGTGTTGGTGCTGGCTGGCGATGACCATGCCTGCCGTTCCTCCACGCTGCCGCATCAGTCCGAGCATGAATTCATCTCGGCGATGATGCCGATCCTCAATCCGGCGGGGGTGCAGGACATCCTCGACATGGGCCTGCAAGGCTGGGCGATGAGCCGTTTCACCGGGCGCTGGGTGGGCTTCAAGACCATCGCCGAAACGGTGGAAACCTCCGCCTCGGTGAATGTGGATCCGTATCAGCTCGACATCGTCATTCCCACCGACTTTGAAGTTCCGCCTGGCGGCATGAACATCCGTTGGCCGGATCCGCCGATGCAGCAGGAGATGCGGCTGCACAAGTACGCGATGCATGCCGCCATGGCCTTTGCGCGGGTCAACGGCATCGACCGCGTGGTCTTCGACTCGCCCAAGGCGCGGCTTGGCATCGTCACCACCGGCAAGAGCTATCTCGATGTGCTGCAGGCACTCGAATACCTGGGGCTGGATGAAAAGACCTGCCGCGACATCGGCATCCGCGTGTACAAGGTCGGCATGACCTGGCCCTTGGAGCCAGAAGGCATCCGCGCCTTTGCGCGTGGCCTCGAGGACATCATCGTCGCCGAGGAAAAGCGCAGCTTCCTCGAAGCCCAGTTGAAGGAACACATGTACAACTGGGATCACGCCATTCGGCCGTCGATCGTGGGCAAGTACAACGAGGCCGGTGATTGGGTGCTGCCCTCCACGGGCGAGCTCACGCCAGCGATGATCGCCCTGGTGATCGCGGCACGCCTGAAGCGCTTCTTCACCAGCGAGCGCATCGAAGAGCGCCTGCACTGGATCGCCGGCAAGGAAGCCGAGCTGGCCCTGCCGCGCGCCAACTTCGCCCGCGCTGCGCACTATTGCTCGGGCTGCCCGCACAACACTTCCACGGTGGTGCCGGAAGGCTCGCGCGCCGGTGGCGGCATCGGCTGCCACTACATGGTGACGTGGATGGATCGGCGCACGGAAACCTTCACCCAGATGGGTGGCGAAGGTGTGCCGTGGATCGGCCAGTCGCCCTTCACCAACACCCAGCACATCTTCCAGAACCTGGGCGATGGCACCTATTTCCATTCCGGCTCCCTGGCCATCCGCGCCTGCGTCGCCGCCAAGGTCAACATCACCTTCAAGATCCTCTACAACGACGCGGTGGCGATGACCGGCGGCCAGCCGGTGGATGGCACGCTCTCGGTCAACGATCTGATCCGCCAGGTGCATGCCGAAGGCGTGCAGTCGATCTGGCTGCTGTCGGACGATCCGGACAAGTACCGTGGCAGTTCGGTGCTGTCCGAACATGGCGTGCACCTGGAGCATCGCGACGAGCTGGACCGCGTGCAGCGTGATCTGCGCGAACAGTCCGGCGTCACCGTGCTGATCTATGAGCAAACCTGCGCGGCGGAAAAGCGTCGTCGTCGCAAGCGCAAGCTGATGATCGACCCGCCCAAGCGCACCTTCATCAACCAGGCCGTGTGCGAAGGCTGTGGCGACTGCGGTGTGCAATCGAATTGCGTGTCGATCCTGCCGGTGGAGACCGAGCTCGGGCGCAAGCGCGCCATCGATCAGTCGAGCTGCAACAAGGACTTCTCCTGCGTGAAGGGCTTCTGCCCGAGCTTCGTCACCATCCACGGTGGCGGGCTGAAGAAGCGCAAGCCCAGCGCCGAAGCGCTGGACTTCGACGCGCTGCCGCTGCCCGCCATCCGTGGCGATCTGAGTCAGCCCTGGAATGTGCTGATCACCGGCGTCGGTGGCACTGGCGTGGTGACCATCGGCGCGATCCTCGGCATGGCCGCGCATCTGGAAGGCAAGGGTGTATCGGTGCTGGATCAGACTGGCCTTGCGCAGAAGGGCGGCGCGGTCACCTGCCATGTGCGCATTGCCGGCAAGCCCAGCGACATCCACGCAGTGCGCATCGCCGCCGGTGAAGCCGATCTGGTCCTGGGCTGCGATGTGGTGGTGGTCAACGACTACTGGGCGCTCAGCAAGATCCGCGACAGCCGCACCTACGCGGTGATCAACAGCTACGAGAGCTATCCGGGCAGCTTCACGCGCAATCCGGACATGCAGTTCCCGCTCAAGGAAATGCTGGACTCCATCGGTCTGGCGCTGGGCCACAAGAATCTCGATGTGCTCGACGCCACTGCCATTGCCAGCAGCCTGATGGGCGACTCCATCGCCACCAATCTCTTCGTGCTGGGCTACGCCTGGCAGAAGGGCCTGGTGCCGGTCAGCCTGGACGCCATCATGCGTGCGCTGGAACTCAACGAGGCGGCGGTGGAAATGAACCAGCGCGCCTTCCAGTGGGGCCGCATGGCCGCCCATGACCTCAAGCGCGTCGAGCGCGCTGCGGGTATCGGCCTGCCCGCCGTGGCGGTCGAGGTGGATGGCAATGACGGCAGCAGCCTGGCCTGGCTGCCGGAGGGCAGCATCAAGTCGCTGGACGAGAAGATCACGCAGCGCGTGCGCTTCCTGACCGATTACCAGGATGCGGCCTACGCCAGTCAGTACCAGGACTTCGTACAGCGCGTGCGCGAGGCTGAGAAGCAGAAAGCGCCGGGCCAGAGCGCGCTCAGCGAGGCCGTGGCCAAGTACCTGTTCAAGCTGATGGCCTACAAGGACGAGTTCGAGGTGGCGCGGCTGTACACCTCGGGCGAGTTCGAGAAGCGGATCCGCGAAACCTTCGACGGCGACTTCAAGATTGCCTTCAATCTGGCGCCCCCGCTGCTGGCCAAGAAGGACCCGGTCACTGGCCACCTGCGCAAGTCCGAGTACGGCCCGTGGGTGTTCAAGGCGCTGAAGATCCTGGCCGGCCTGCGCAAGCACCGCGGCGCCTGGTGGGACGTGTTCAGCAAGACCGCCGAGCGCAAGATGGAGCGCGCCCTGATCGTCGAGTACCGGCAGTCGATCGAAGAACTGCTGCAGGGCCTGGGCAGCGACAACCACAAGCTGGCTGTCGAGATCGCCAACCTGCCCGAGCACATCCGCGGCTACGCCCACGTCAAGGAGCGTCACCTGGCCGAGGTGCGCAAGCGTTGGGATGAACTGATGGCGCTGTGGCGCAAGCCGGCCACGGCAGTGGCGCGCGCCGCCTGATCACGGCGGCGCGGCAGGCTCAAGGCCGCGCCGCGCCGCTCAGCACGTCAAGTCAGCTGTGACTGGCGCAGGTTTGCTGTTCGGCGCCCTGTTGCGCTTCCAGCTGATCCAGAAAGTCCACTGCACGACGCAGATGCGGGATCACGATGGAGCCGCCAACCACGAGGCCCACGCTCATCGCCTCGAAGATCTCATCGAAGCTCCAGCCCACCTTGCGCGCCTGCGCCAGGTGATAGCTAACGCAATCGTCGCAACGCAGCACCAGCGACGCCACCAGCCCCAGCAATTCCTTGGTGCGGACGTCCAGGCGGCCCTCGCCGTAAAGCTGCTTGTCCAGCGCGAAAAAGCGCTTCACGACCTGATTGTCCACGTCCAGGATGCGCTCGTTCATGCGCTGCCGGAAGCGTACGAATTCCCCCACGCGATCGCTCATGCGGCCCCCAGCAGCGGGTCCAGCTTGCCCGCGCGGTCCAGGGCGACCATGTCATCGTGTCCGCCCACATGCACCTCGCCAATGAAGATCTGCGGCACCGTGCGCCGTTGCGTGCGCGCGATCATTTCATCGCGCCGCTCCGGGGCCAGATCAACGCGGATCTCCTCGATGTCGCTGACGCCCTTGCGCGCGAGGATGTTCTTCGCCGCCACGCAATACGGGCAAACAGCCGTCGTGTACATCACCACCTTCGCCACCTGCCGCTCCTTCAACCGTGCACAAGCGCCTGATGATAGGAGCAGCCCGGTGGATGTGGGGTGGCGGGGGGCAGTCAAGGCGGGATCGCCGAGTTGGGGACGCAAAGCGGGGTTAGGGACTGGGGGCTGGGGCGCAAGTCCGCGATACCCGGGTGGCGATGCTGGTTGGTGGGAGCGCGCTTGCGCGCGATCAAGCCTTTCATCGAGGCCAGACCCGGTCGCGACCAAGGTCGCTCCTACAAGGCTGTCGCCAGAATCCACATCCCTGGCCGGCAACGCGCCTCAGCCCCCAATCCCCAACCCTAAATGCAGCTCACCGGCTTGGGCAGTCCCGCGTAGCGACAGGCCTGTCTTGCCGGGCCTTGGGGGAACAACTGGTACAGGCGGCGGCTGTCGGCCTTCTCGGCGCCCCATTGGCGGGCCAGTGCCTTGACCAGCACGCGCATCGGCGGGCTGTCGCCATAGTCGCTGTGGTACTGGCGCAGGAACTCGATGACTTCCCAGTGCGCGGGCGTCAGTTCGATGCCATCGGCCCTTGCCGCAGCTTGGGCAAAGTCGGCGGACCATTGCCCTGCCTCGAGCAGGTAGCCGCCGGCATCCAGCGGCCATGACCCGGCCGCGCTCACCAGCACACCATGCGTGACGCATCCAGCGCGCTCTGCGCGCAGGCTTCGGCAGCCGCAGCATCGCCCGGAAGCCAGATGTGGAGGGCGATGCCCAAAGCCGCGCAACGAGCGCGTAGCGAGGCCGGCAGCGCATCGGGAGTGCCGTCGATCAACCACAGCGTGTCACCTGCTGCGAGCAGTGCTGCGATGGCCGTGGCGTCGGGCGGCGTTGCCGCTGTCATCGGCAGCAGGTGCACGGTGCTCATGCGTGACGACTCCAGGTCGCGGCCTGTTCCAGCAACTGCGCAGCCGCCGCTGAATCGAGACGGCACAGCGTCAGCGCCGATGTGCAGGGCGAGTGCGCCGCGACCACCTGCACCGGGGCAAGGTCGAGCAAAGCCAGACTGTCGAAGCGGCGGGCGCTGTCGGGATGGCGCTGACCATCCAGGCGCGCCAGCGCAGCCTCGCCATGTACCGCCAGACACACGCTCACATCCAGTGCCAGGCTGGCTTGTGCCAGGTCGAAGGCGGCGCGCCAGTCGGCGCCCTCGCCGTGCAGCAGAATGCCAAGCTGGGCTGCCATCAGAAACTCACCACGCGATCGGCCGCTTGCATGGCGGCAAGGTACTGGCTCAGTCCGCCCAGCCGCCACGGCTCGGGCAGGGTCGCCTCGCTCGGCGACAGTCCGGCCTGGGCCAGTCCCGTGCGGCACAACATCAACACCGCGTCGTCATGCTGCGCCAGCGCTTGCCAGCGCCGGGATTCGGCTTCGGCAAGGTTCAGAGCGGCATAAGCCGCGGCGTGGTAGAAGAACACGAATTGCACTCGATGCCCCTTGCGCTGGGCGGCCTCAAGCCAATCGGTCGCGATCTGCCACCGCAGATCTGCCGCACTCTTCAGGCTCAGCATTGCGCAGATCCGCATCGTCCGCCTTTCGCTCCAGGCTCACACCGTGTTTCGCAATCCTTCGCGCCAACTCATCGCCGGGGCCAGCGCGGAAAAGGCCACACCATGACATTGAAATTGCTGCCGATCATAGGACTCCTGGGCGTGTTGCTGAGCGCGCCCGCGATCGCTGCCGAAGACCAGGATCTCAAGCTGCCGGATCTTGGTGACTCCTCGGCGCGAGTGCTGAGTCGCGAGCAGGAGCACGAGTACTCGACGCGCCTGCTGCAGCAGATGCGGAACTACGATGTCACCGTGGAAGATCCGGAACTGATCGAGTATCTGGAGACCTTGGGCTACCGGCTGGTGCTGGCCAGTGGCCGCACCGAACAGAACTTCCACTTCGTGCTGATCGATTTCCCGGTGGTCAATGCTTTCGCCTCACCGGGCGGCGTGATCGCGACCTACGCCGGACTGATGTTGGCGGCGGAGAACGAGAACGAACTGGCCGGCGTGCTGGCGCACGAAATCGCGCATGTGACGCAGCGCCACATTGCACGCAGGATGGAAAGCACCATGGAAGACGCAATCCCGATCCTGCTCGGCACCATCGCCATGGCGGCGGCAGCCAGTGGGCAGGGCGATGGCGCGCAGGCGGCGATGGTCAGCGGCATGGCCTTGCTGCAACAGCGCCAGATCAACTTCACCCGCGATAACGAGTACGAGGCCGACCGCATCGGCATCCAGACGCTGGCCAAGGCCGGCTTCAATCCGGTGGGCATGGCCGATTTCTTCGCGCGCTTGAACGTGCTGTACCGGGTCAGCACTGACGAGGTGCCGGAGTACTTGCGCACCCATCCGGTGACCACCACCCGCATCGCCGAAGCGAAGGCGCGCGCCGGTCGTCTGGAGCGCGAGACTCAGCGCAGCAGCAGTCTCGAGTTCCAGCTGATGCGCGAGCGTCTGCGTGTGCTCAGCCACGATGATCCGCACAAGCTGGCCGAGTTCTATCGCGGCAGTTCGCGCGCCGCGCGGTTGGATCCGCAAGCCCTGGCCTATGGCGTGGCCCTGGCGCAGATGCGCACCGGCCAGTACGCCGAGGCGCGGCGTGGCTTCGCCGCGCTGGCCGAGCGTGATCCGGAGCGCCTGAGCTTTGCGCTGGCCCTGGCCGAAGTGGATCGCGCCGAGCGCCGCTTCGAGGCCGCCAATCAGCGCTATGCGGCCATGGCCAAGGCCCGTCCTGGCCATCGCGTGGTGGCGATGATGCAGGCGCGCTGCCTGCTCGAAGAAGGCAAGCCCGAGGGCGCGACCTTGGCGGCGGACATCCTCAAGCCGCTGCTGGTGCGCTTCCCCGACGACCTGGGCCTGTTCGAATCGCTGGGCCGTGCGCATCAGCTGGCCGGCGACGAGGTGGCAGCGGGTGAAGCCTATGCGCGCGCCTTCTTCCTGCGCGGCCGCCTGGAGGATGCCTTGCGCCAGCTCGAGCAGATGGCACTGCGCGCCGATCTCGACTACTACCAGCGCGCCCGTATCGATGCGCAGATCGCCGAATGGCGTCCGGTGGTGCTGGAAGAGCGTCGTCGCAACCTGCTCGGCGGCGATCGCATCTCCGATCAGGTGCAATCGATGCGGATGACTGCCGGCGCCTCGATGCTGCGTCGGCATTGAGTCCCGCTGCGGCCCGCGCGCGGCATGCCGCGCAAGCCGCCGCGATCATCCGTGTGCCCTCATGAAACATCCGGGCTAGACTCGCCGGCTTCTTTGCCTGCGGTCGATGCTCATGCGCCTGTCTCGATTTCACCTTGCCACCGTCAAGGAAACGCCTGCTGACGCCGATGTCGTCAGTCAACAGCTGATGCTGCGCGCGGGGATGATCCGCAAGCTGGCGGCGGGCATTTACACCTGGGCCCCTCTGGGTTTGCGCGTGTTGCGCAAGGTCGAGGCCATCGTGCGTGCCGAGATGAACCGCGCCGGCGCGCTCGAACTCTTGATGCCCTCGATCCAGCCGCGCGAATTGTGGGAAGAGACCGAACGCTGGCAGCGCTTCGGCGGGCAGTTGCTGAAGATCAAGGACCGCAAGGACGGCGAGTTCTGCTACGGCCCCACGCATGAAGAAGTGATCACCGACTTTGCGCGCAATGAGCTGCGTTCGTACAAGCAGCTGCCGATCAACTTCTATCAGATCCAGACCAAGTTCCGCGACGAGATCCGGCCGCGCTTCGGGGTGATGCGCGCCCGCGAGTTCCTGATGAAGGACGCGTACTCCTTCCATCTCACGCCGGAGTGCATGCAGCGCGAGTACGAGAACATGTACTCGGCCTACACGCGCATCTTCACCCGGCTGGGACTGCGCTTCCGTGCGGTGGCCGCCGACACCGGCGCCATCGGTGGTTCGGGCTCGCATGAGTTCCATGTGCTGGCCGATTCCGGCGAGGACGCGATCGCCTTCACCAGCGTGGGCGATTACGCCGCCAACGTCGAACTGGCCGAAGCGGCTGCGCCCGCCGCGCCGCGCGCCAGTGCCGGCGAAGCGCTGCGCAAGCTGGCCACGCCCACGCAGAAGACCTGCGAAGAGGTGGCGGCCCTGCTCGGCGTCGGCATCGAGCGCACGGTGAAGTCGGTGGCGGTGATCGGCGCGCAGGGCTTCGTCCTGGTGCTGGTGCGCGGCGATCACACGGTCAACGAGATCAAGCTGAGCAAGCTCGAGGGCCTGGGCGAGTACCGCCTGGCCAGCGAGGCGGAAATCGTCGAGCACCTGGGTTCAGTGCCGGGCTTCATCGGGCCGGTGGCGCCGCGACTGCCGATCAGCGTGATCGCCGATCGCAGCGTCGCGGTGATGGCGGATTTCGTCTGCGGCGCCAACGAAGCCGGCTTCCACCTGGCGGGCGTCAACTTCGGGCGCGATCTGCCGGAGCCGGCGCTGGTGGCCGACGTGCGCAATGTGGTGGCGGGCGAGGCCGCGCCGAATGCGCATGGGCATTGGTCGATTGCGCGTGGCATTGAGGTTGGTCATGTGTTCCAGTTGGGCCAGAAGTACGCCAAGGCGATGGGTGCCGAAGTGCTGGACGAGAACGGCAAGACGCGCACCATGTACATGGGCTGCTACGGCATCGGCGTGAGTCGCATCGTCGCGGCGGCGATCGAACAGAACCATGACGGCAACGGCATCATCTGGCCGGAGTCCATCGCCCCCTTCCACATCGCGGTGCTGCCGCTGGGCGCCGATCGCAGCGAGCGCGTGCGTGAAGCGGCCGAGAGCCTGTATCAGGAACTCAGCGCGGCCGGGCTGGATGTGCTGCTCGACGACCGCAAGGGCGTACGTCCGGGCGTGATGTTCGCCGATCAGGAGTTGATCGGCATTCCGCATCGCGTGGTGGTCAGCGATCGCGGTCTGGAGGCCGGACAGTACGAGTACCGTTCGCGTCGCGCCGCGGCGAACGAGATGCGTCCGGTCGAGGGCTTCGTCGCTGCCATCGTCGCCGCGATCCAGGGCGCGATCCCGGACTGATCCACCGCGCATCGCCGCAAAGCGATGGCAGGCTCCGGCGCCGCTCGGCGGCGCCTGCGGTCAGGGATTCTCGCGAGCCTCGTCGACGCGTGCGCGCAGCCCATCCACTTCGGCGTAGAAGCTCTCGCTGCTGTCGGCGCCGAAGGCCAGGGCTGGCGACTTGAGCAGCACGCTGGCCACCGGCTCGCTGTTGAAGTCGTCCTCGCCCAGGCCGGGCAATTCGGTCAGGGCCACGAAAGCCAGCGCCGCCGCCGCGGCCGGCGCCACCAATCGACGCGGCGCCGCCGAGGACACGAAGCGCAGGTGGCCATAGAGCACCACCGCCAGCAGCACGGTGCCGAACAGGGTACTCAGCGTGCCGACGCTGGCATCGAAGCCGAACATGAAGCCGAGATAGCCGAGGAGCGTGTCGAGCAGCATCGAGCCGGCAAAGCCGAAGCCGCCGATCGCCAGATGCGCCAGATAGTGGAAGCGGTGCGAGACCATGCGGTTGACCAGCGACCAGATCAGCGCCCACATCGCCAGCACCGCGACGCCCGACAGGGCGGTGCCGGCCAGCGCCATCCAGCGCAGCGTCCCGGTGGCTTCAAACACCGCCGCCAGCAAGGCCAACAGGCCAAACAGGATCACCGCCACGCTGGCGCTGCGGAAGCCATCGAAGACGTGCAGACGCGAGCCCAGCAGCGGATCGGCGACGGCTGGAGCCAAGGTCTCCGGCTGCGGCCGGAAGCGCAACTGCGTGTGGCCGATCTGCAGCTCGCAGCGTTGCTCCATCGCGATGCTGGCTTCGCGCTGACGGTTGCCGTGGCGGTAGCAACCATTGACGCTGCCAGCATCGACCAGGCTGAGGCGACCGTCGACCTCGCGCAACTCGGCGTGGTAGGCGTCGCTGTAGACATCGTCGAGGATCAGGTCGTTGTCCAGTGCGCGCCCGATGCGGAAGGGCAGCTTGTCCACGCGCACCCGATGCAGGACATTGCCCGAGCGGTCGAGCAATTCGAAAGCGCCCTTCGGCGTGCTCACGGCGTCCATTCGATGCTCTCCGCAAAGCGGCGGGCGAAAGCCACGCCTTGTTCCATGCTGACCCCGGTCAGCACCAGCGAGCTCTCCAGTGCGCTGCGCGACTCCTGCAGGCTCACCTGGCGCTGCACAATGTCGTAGAGGCCGGGGAACTCGCGATAGGCGCGCAGACAGAACACCAGCTTGCGTTTGAGTTCGCCGTGCGCCACGGTGCTGACCTGGCACTCGAAGTTGGTCACCGAGTCCTTGTCGCCGCCGAGATCGCCGTAGAAGTGGTCAAAGCTGGACTCGAGCAGCGACCAGAAGCGCAGGCTGCCGATGTCGCGCGCGGTCTTGAGTTCGTGCGTGTAGCTGATCGAGCCCGTGCTCAGCGACTCGCTCAGGAACACATCGTCGTCGGTCTGGCAGGCCAGCTGGGTGTGATCGTACAGACGATCGTTGGCCTGATCGGTCTGGCTCCAGCAATTCACGTAGTTCGCGATGGCCGCCGGCACCTTGTAGGGGCCGAGGTCGGTGCTGGTAAAAGGCGCTTGCAGCAGCGCGCCCAGATACTGCTGCTGGTTGTCGATCAGCTGGCGGCCGATACGGGCCATCAACTCGTCCTTGTCATCATCCTGGGCCCGGGTGAGCAGGGCGATCACGTACTTCGAGGGCACCAGAAAGCTCACCTGATTTCCGGCGGTGGCCACATTGACGCCGATGACATTGCCGAAACGATCGATGGCTGGACCGCCGCTCATGCCCGGATTGATCGAGGCGGTGAGATGGATGCGTTCGTACAGCGATTTTTCGAGCAGGCCGTTGAAGGTGCCTTCGACGATGGTCAGGCCCAGATCGTAGGGGAAGCCGAGCGAAAAGATGCGTTCACCCATGTTGGGCAGGTTGCTTTCCACGGCCAGGAAGGGCCGCTTCAGTTCCGGTCCCCGCATCAGCGCCAGATCGTGCACCACATCGACATCGATGAGTTCCAACTGGCCTTGCACACCCTGTTGCGCGAACCACTCGGCGCGGTACTGCCCGGGGTGGTGAACGAAGTCCGCCACGACATGGAAGTTGGTGATCAGCAAACCGTCGTCGCTGACCAGAAAACCGCTGCCGATGGAACGTTTGGCGCCGCCCTGGGTGTCGATGATGCGCACCTGCACCACCGCGTCCTTGTGGCGCGCAAAGACTTCCTCGGTGGTCCATTCCTCGGCCTGCACCGACGGCGACAAGCCGAGCAGCAGGCACAAGGCCCCACTCGACATCAGGATGCGCAGCAGATTCAACACAGCGATGGCTTCCGCAGGCCAGAGAACGCCTGAGACTAGCAGGTTGCGCGAAAGTGCCCGGGCTCAGGGCTCGGGACTCGGACTGAGGCACGTTGCTGGACAAGCTCATGGCCCGGGAAGGCCTGATCGCACGGGAGCGCGCCCCAGCCCCGAGCCCCCAGCTCCCAGCCCCACCTCAGGCCAAGCTCAATCCGGGATCGAGGGCGTGATGGCATTGGGCGCGACGTAGGCTTCCACGCGGTCGCGGCCTTCCTGCTTGGCGCGGTACAGGGCGATGTCGGCGTACTCGAACAGCTGCAAGGCGCTGCCGGCCCGATGGGCAATCCACTCGGAGACGCCGATCGACAGGGTGAGGCTGACGCCACCGTTACGGACTTGCCGCGCGTCGCGACAAATCGCATGCGCGCGTTCCAAGGCGCGTTCCAGCGTCGCATCGGGCATGACCAGCACGAACTCCTCGCCGCCATAACGGGCCAGCAATTCGCCATCGGCGACCCAGCCATGCAGGCGTTCGGCAATGCGCTGCAGCGCCTCATCGCCCAACAGATGTCCGTGGCGATCATTGAACTGCTTGAAGTGGTCGACGTCCATCAACAGCAGCGCCAGCGGCGTGCCCAGCTGGCGCGCCTGACGCACCGAATGGTCGATGAACTGGTCCAGCTTGCGCCGATTGGCCACCCCGGTGAGACCGTCCAGATCGGCAAGATCGCGCAGACGCTGATTGGCGTCCTCCAGCTCCACGCTGCGCTGCTCCAGTGCTTGCGTGCGCTCCTGCACCAGACGTTCGAGCTCACGATTGCGCAGCGCCAGCGCCCGCGAACGCAAGCGCCCGGCGAGGTACACCGCGACTGCCAGGGCCAGCAACACCAGCAGCGGCATCCACCAGCTCTCGTACCAGCGCGGCACCACCCGGAAGCGATACTGCAGCGGCGCCGAAGTCTGGCCCGCCACATCGATGGCCTGGACCTCGAAGGTGTATTCCCCCGCGCCCAGTGCCGAAAACTCACGCGCGTTCGAGGCCAACGGTCGTGTCCAGCGCTGCTCATAGCCAAGCAGCCGCGAACGGTAACGCCAGCGGCCGCTCAGCGCCGGTGCGGCGTATTCGAAACGCAGACGCAGGAAAGGTTGCAGGACCTGCACCGTGGGTGGGGCGATGGGCTGCGCTTCGGCGCGACCCTGGCGCGGCACGCGCCAGACCCGTTCCATCTGCGGCATGGGCAAGGGAGCCTCGGCCTTGGTCCTACTCGGGGCATAGCGCACCAGGCCATCCCAAGTGGCGATCAGCGCGGTGTCGCTGGCTGCACAGACCACGTTGACGATGCCCGAACTGCGATCGTCCAAGGGTCGCAATTCGCGCCATCCAGCCTGCTCGCGCAAGAACAGACGGCGCGAGGAATGCAGGTACTGCTGGCCACCCGGACATCGTTCCATGCGCAGTTCCGAGCTGGCCTCCAGTCCGGCGGGCAGCAGTTCGCTCAGGCTCAGCGGCTCGAAAGCCTGGCCCATGCGACGGTAGGCGGCCGTGTTGCTGAGCAGATGTACGAGGCCATCGATCATCAGCACGGCCACGCCTTCACCGGTGGGCAGCGCAGGGGCCTCGATCAAGGCTGCTGAGCCGTAGCCATCGCCCTCGCGCTTGAGCACATAAGGGCGATCGAGGTACTGACCGATCCACAGCGTGCCCGCCGCATCCTCGATAAAGTGATCGAAGCGATAGCTCGGGTCTTCGATGCGCTGACGCAGCTGCCAGCCCTGCGCCTGGCGTCGATACACGCGCAATCCAGTCTCGGTGAGCACCACCAGATCGCCATCGCGATTGCCACGCATCACCCAGATCACCGGTTCGGGGTCGATGGTCTCGATCTGATCCTGATGCCAGCGATACAGCCCACGCCGAGTGCCGAGCAGCACATCGCCGCCCAAGGTCTCGATCTGATTGACCTCGACATTGGCCAGGCCGGCCGCCTGGAAGCGCATCGCATCCTGCCCCGGTGACGCACGGAAC
>ERZ1066138.192-NODE-192-length-20813-cov-8.227190_pt1 | contig 20813 bp, 11 predicted proteins | sample MGYA00382785_ERZ1066138 | MGnify/ENA primary metagenome ERZ1066138 (study PRJEB33369, sample SAMEA5778368) | biofilm metagenome | biome: Industrial cooling water; feature: Water cooling tower basin; material: Biofilm | place: United Arab Emirates | collected... | reverse complement strand
CTGGAGGATGTCGATGCGTATCTCGTTCAAGTCCGTCGCCGTGCTGATGATCCCTGCCACCTTGCCCATGGGCCTTGGCTGGTTGTTGCTCGGTCCGGTGATGATGATTGGCGTGTACATCCCCTATCGGGACATCTTTTTCGAAGCCTGATGCTCGACACCGCCTACCATGTGGCGACGCCAGAGGGAATCGAGTTGCGCTTGCGCGTGGCCGGGCCGACGCCGCGCGCCCTGGCCTGGTTGATCGACTTTGCCTGGCGCATGGGCGCCTTGATTGCGCTGGCCATCGTGGTGACACCGCTCGGCGACATCGGCTTTGGCCTGTTCTTGCTGGCCTGGTTTGCCCTGGAATGGCTGGTGCCGGCCTGGCTGGAAGCACGTCCAGGCGGGGCCACGCCGGGCAAGCGGGCGCTGGGTCTGATGGTGGTGCGCGACGATGGCGCGCCAGTGACCCTGGCGCCGGCGCTGGCGCGCAACCTCTTGCGTTTCGCGGATTTCCTGCCCTTCGCCTATCTCGGCGGCCTGCTCGCGATGCTGAGCAATGGTCAGTTCAAGCGGCTCGGCGATTTCGTCGCCGGCACGCTGGTGGTATACGCCGACCCGGCCCAGGTGGCGCGTCAGATTCCGCGCGCGGAACCGGCCATTCCTCCGATCCCCCTGTCCGCCGACGAAGCGCGCACTGTGCTCGATTTCGCCGAGCGCGTGCCTTACCTGGGTGCCGAGCGCGCCGCCGAGTTGGCTGCGATCGCTGCCCCTTTGCTGCGCGCCGATCTCGGCACACCGGTGCAGCAACTCACCGCAATGGCCAATCACCTGGTGGGTCGTGCGCCAGATTGAGTTCGAGCGTCGCCACCAGGACGACTGGCAGCGCCTGGCCGAGTGGCTGGAAGCGCGCGAAGCACCGCGCCGGCGGCGTGACGCCTCGCCACTGCCGCCGGCCATCGACATGCCGGCGCTCTATCGCAGCGTGTGCAGCCATCTGGCCCTGGCGCGCGAACGCCGTTACGGGCCGGAGCTGGTGGAGCGGCTGCACCAGTTGGTGCTGCGCGGGCATCACCAGCTGTATGCCGCGCCGCCGCCCTCGCAAGAAGGCTTCTGGCAGTTCCTGAGCGGCGGGTTCGCGCGCGAAGTGCGGCGCGAGTGGCGAGTGGTCAGTCTGGCCGGCTTGCTGTTCTTCGGCCCACTGCTGGTTCTGATCGCCGCCATCCAGGTTTTTCCGGACTTCGCCTCGGTGGTGATCGGACCGCAGGAGTTGGCCCAGTTCCAGTCGATGTATGACCCCGAGCAAGAGCGGCTGGGACAGCGTGAAGGCAGCACCAATTTCGAGATGTTCGCGATGTACGTGTGGAACAACACGCGCATCGGCTTTCAGACCTTCGCCGGTGGTGTGCTGTTCGGCTTGGGCACGCTGTTCTTCCTGCTCTTCAACGGCCTTTACATCGGCACCGTACTGGGTCACCTGCATCAGGTTGGCCTGGGACCGCAGATCTGGTCCTTCGTCGCCGGTCACAGTGCCTTGGAACTCGTGGCCATCGTGATCTCCGGTGCCGCCGGTCTCAAGCTGGGTGCCGCGCTGATTGCGCCAGGTCGGCGTTCGCGTCGACTCGCCCTGGTGGAAGATGGTCGTTGCGCGCTGCGCCTGATGGGCGGCGCGGCTGTGATGTTCTTCGCCGCGGCCGTGGTGGAGGGCTTCTGGTCGCCGCTGGTGCTGGAGGTGCGCGAGATCAAATACGGCGTGGGCATCGTGCTGTGGTTGCTGGTGCTGGCCTACTTCCTGGCCGCCGGACGCGCGGCGCGCGTCAGCGAGGGCGGCGATGAAGCTTGATCGGCTGGCGATCGAACTGCGACCGCGCCAGGGCTGGGAGGCCATCGATCTCGGCTTTCGCATGGCCATGCGCTGGGCTCGGCCGCTGTGGGCGATGTGGTTCGCGATCATGCTGCCGCTCGCCCTGGCCCTGTATCTGGCCGTGCAGGCAGACCCCTGGCTGTTCACTCTGCTCATCTGGTGGTTGAAGCCGGTTTACGACCGCTTCCTGCTGCATGTGCTGAGTCGCGCCGTGTTTGGCGAAGTGCCACGCCTGCGCGACAGCCTTGCGGCCTGGCGCGAAATCCTCAGCCCTGGCTTGCTGCTCGGCCAGATCACACGCTTTTGGGACTTTTCGCGCTCCTTCTGCCTGCCCGTGCTGCAACTGGAGCGTCAGACCGGGGCGCCGGCGCGGGCGCGGCGGCGGCTGCTCAAGCAGCGCGCTGGCGGCCATGCGGTGGGTCTGACGGTGGTGATGCTGCACTTCGAGATTGTGGTTCTGTACGGCCTGATGACGCTTGGCACCTTGTTTGCCACCGATGTGCAATGGAATGCCGCGCCATCGTCGGAGGGCAGTTTCCTGACCAATATCGACAACTGGTGGACCTGGACCGAGGCCTTGTTGTACCTGGCAGCGATCAGCTTGCTGCAACCCTTCTACGTGGCGGGTGGCTTTGCCCTGTATCTCAATCGGCGCGTGTTGCTGGAAGGCTGGGATGTGGAAGTGGCGCTGCGCCGGCTCAGTCAGCGTCATGCCGCCCAGCAGGAGCGCAGTGCGCTTCCGGGTCGCCATCTGCCGGTGCTGATCCTGACCTTGTTGCTTGCGCAGAGCTTCACGCTACCGCTGCGCGCCGAAACGCCTGCGCAGGCGGACGTGCCAGCCGCGGTCGAGGAATCCGAGGCGAGTGTCGCGGAGGAGTCTGGCGCCACCGAGGAATCCCGGCCGGCCGCCAACGCAGACGGCGACTACGTGCCGCAGGACACCGAAGCGCGACAACGGATCCTCGAAATCCTCGACGACCCGGTCTTCGGCGATCGCCGTGAAGAATGGCGCTGGCGAAGGATCGAGGAGGACAAGCCGGAAGATCCGGTGACGCCACGCGATTTCTCCACCATCGGCGCGCTGGTGCATGCCCTGGGCGAGGTGCTGCAAGTCATCGCCTACGTGGCGGTGGCTGGCTTGCTGGTGGCCTTGGTGGTGATGCTGTGGCGACAGCGCGGCAGCGCCGGCAGCGTGGCGACGGTGGCACCACCAGCGGTGTTGTTCGGCCTGGCCATCAATCCGGAGAGTCTGCCTGCCGACATCCCGGCCGCCGCGCGCGCCGCGCTGGCCGCAGGACAATGGCGCGACGCGCTGTCGCTGCTCTATCGCGGCGCGCTTTCGCATCTGGTGCATCAACGCGGCTTGCGGATTGCGCGTGGTGCCACCGAAGGCGATGTGCTGCGTCTGGCCGAGCGCAGCCTGCCCGCGCAACCGGTGGCCTACTTCCGCGACTTGCTCGCGCTGTGGGTGGCCACGGCCTACGGCGGGCGTCAGCCGGCACCTGAGGCGATCGAAGCCCTGTGCCAGCGCCATGCCGATTCCCTGCATCTGACGCCGACGCTCGCCAGTCGACTGGAGGCCGCGTGAGACAGGGAATCTGGATCGGCGTGGTCGTGGTGAGCGTAGCCATGCTCGGCGCCCTGTGGTTCCTCGCCACGCATGAGCGAGTGCTGGAGGAAGAGGACATTCCGCCCTCCGGCCAGGCCTATGCCGAGCCCTTCCTGGCCGCCCAGCGCATGTTCGAGAAAGCCGGGATCGAGGCGGAGGCGATCAAGGGGCTGGAGCAGGAGCAGAACCTGCCGCCGAATACGGTGGTGCTGGTTCCATCCATGCGCGGCGCGATCTCGCAAGGCGCGATCGCGCGCCTGCAGAGTCTCGCCGAGCGTGGCGCCCACCTCATCGTGGAGTCCGAGTGGGGCGAGCAACCGGATCCGCTGCTGGATGCGCTGGGTGTCCAGCGACACGCCTACGAGCCGGACGACGAGTCGGTCGAGCATGAGGATGAAGACGCCGCGGATGACGAGGGCGAGGATGGGAGCGAATGGGCGGACGAGGATCTGGAGGTGCCGTCCGAGTGGTCCTGGCTGGGTGACGACTGGCGCGAACGCACAGCGCTGGTGGCGGCCAACTCGCGCGAGCTGATCGAGGTGCGTTTCGAGGACATGCCCTCACTGTGGCTGACCATGTCCGGTGGCGAGATGCTGTCCCTGGTCGAGGGTGAACCCGACTGGTCGCTGGGCACCGATGAGGGGTCGCGGGCGCTGGGTTTCGGCTGGGGTGAGGGCCGCATCAGCGTGGTGAACGACAGCGGCTTTGCCACCAACTTTCTGATCGGCCGTGCCGACAATGCCGAGTTCCTGTGGCAGATGGCCACGCTCGACGGCGTGCCGGCGAAAGTGCTCTTCCTGAGCGCGCATGAGCCGGGCCTGTGGCCATGGCTGAAGCAGCATGCGTGGCGCAGCCTGATCGCCCTCGCGCTGCTGGTGCTGCTCTGGCTGTGGTCGATGGCGCCGCGCTTCGGGCCGGTACGGCGGGACCCGGAACCGGTGCGGCGTCGCCTGCTGGACCATCTGCGCGCTGCAGGCCGCTTGCTCTGGTCCAGCGGGGCACGCGCGGCATTGGCCGAGAGCGCCCGTCGCGCCGCGCTGGCCGAAATCAGCCGTGAGCATCCAGGCATGCGCGTGTGGGAACCCGCGGCGCAGCTTGAACATCTGCAGCGCCACTACGGCCTCAGTCGCAGCCAGGCCAGCCTGCTGCTGCAGCCGCAGGCGGTGCCCGACATGCAGAGCTTTCTGGCGCTGACGCGCCTGTGTCGCATGTTGCACCAGCGGCAGCGGCACCGCGCCGCCGCCAGCGATCCACTCTATCGATCCCAAGGGAAGTCCGCATGAGCGTCGACAGCACCATTCCCAGCGAAACCTTGAACCGCGCCAGCGAACTGGCTCAGCGGCTGCGCCAGAACATCGCGCAAGCCTTCATCGGCCAGACGCAGGTGGTGGACGAGATCCTCGCTGCCCTGCTGGCCGGCGGTCATGTCCTCATCGAAGGCGTGCCCGGCCTCGGTAAGACCTTGCTCGTGCAGGCCCTGGCGCGCTCGATCGGTGGGCGCTACTCGCGCGTGCAATTCACCCCGGACATCATGCCGGCAGACGTGACCGGTCACACCTTGTACGACCCGGCCAACGGCCAGTTCACCACTCGTCGCGGTCCGGTCTTTGCCAACTTCGTGCTCGCCGATGAAATCAATCGCGCGCCGGCCAAGACGCAGGCCGCCTTGCTCGAAGTGATGCAGGAAGGGCAGGTGACCCTGGACGGCCAGTCGCATCGGCTGGACGCGCCCTTCATGGTGCTGGCAACGCAGAACCCGATTGAGCAGGAAGGCACCTACGCCTTGCCGGAAGCACAACTCGACCGCTTTCTGCTCAAGGTGCAGATCGACTACCCGCCGGAAAACGAAGAACTCGCCATCCTGCGTTTTGCCACCGAGCGGCGCAGTGCCGAGCGCCTGCATGTGGAGCGGGTCCAGCCGGTGCTGCAACCCGAGGCCCTGACCAAGCTGCAAGGCCTGGCCGCGCATGTGCGCGTCGATCCCGCGGTCGAGGCCTATGCCCTGCGCATCGTGCGCGCCAGCCGCGACTTCCCAGGGATCGGCAGCGGCGCCTCCACGCGCGGTGCCATCGCCCTGGTCCGTACCGCACGCGCCCTGGCCTTGCTCAATGGTCGCGATTTCGTCACCCCTGACGATCTCAAGCGGCTGGCGCCCTCCGCGTTGCGCCATCGGATCAGCCCACTCGCGGATCTGATCATCGAGGGACGCAACGCCGACATGCTGATCGCCGAGTTGCTGGACAAGATCGAGGCGCCGCGTCTGTGAGCGAGCCGGCAGCGCCCTCGCTGCCGCAGCCGGGCGCAGCCGCCCCGCTGCGACGTTCCTGGTGGATGCCGGGGCCCTTGGCCCTGCCCGCTGCAGGGCTGTTTCTGGCGGTTGCGCTGGCGGCTTCGTGGAATCCGGACCTGGATTCATGGTGGCGTGGATTGGGCTACTGCCTGCTGGCGCTGGCGCTGGTCGATGCGCTGTGGCTGCGCATCCTGCCCTTGCCGCGGGTCCGGCGCCGGCATGCGCATGCACTGGCGTTGGGCGTGGACAGCGAAGTGCGGCTGGAACTGACGCCGCCAGGCAAGACCGCGCTGCATCTGCGCGTGTACGACCACCATCCGCTCGATTGCGAGGTGGAGGGACTGCCGCAGTCGCTGCGTCTGGCCGGTCACAGCGCCACGCTGTCCTACCGGCTGCGCCCGATCCACCGTGGCGAACTCAAGTTCGGACCGGTCGAACTTCAGCTGGCTTCGCCCCTGGGCTTCTGGCGCCAGCGCATTCATGCCGATCTGGATGAGCCGGTTCGGGTGTATCCGAACTTCGCCGCCCTGGCCGGCTATGTGCTCCTCGCCACCGACCATCGCCTGTCGCAGGCTGGTGTGCTGCAGCGCCGGCGGCGCGGTGAGGGCCTGGATTTCCATCAGTTGCGCGAGTACCGCGAGGGTGACGCGCCACGCCAGATCGACTGGAAGGCCAGCTCGCGCATGCGCCGGCTGATCTCGCGCGAGTACCGCGACGAGCGCGACCAGCAGATCCTGCTGCTGCTCGACTGCGGCCGACGCATGCATGCCCGCGATGGCGATCTCTCGCATCTGGATCACGCCCTGAACTCGGCCCTCCTGCTCGCCCAGGTCGCCCTGCGCCAGGGTGATGCCGTGGGCCTGATGACCTTCGGCGGTGTGGATCGTTACCTGCCGCCGCGCAAGTCGCAGGCGGCCATCAACCATCTGCTGGCCGAATCCTTTGACCTGCAGGCCACGCTGAGCCCGCCGGACTACTACGCGGCGGCGGTCAAGCTGATGCAGCGGCAGCGCAAACGCAGCCTGGTGATCCTGATCAGCAATCTGCGCGACGAAGACGACGACACCTTGCAGCCTGCCGTCAGTCTGCTGCGCCGCCGTCATCTGGTGGTGCTGGCTTCCTTGCGTGAGCAGATCCTGGACGCTGCCCTGAGCCATCCCATCGGCGATCTGGACGCGGCCCTGACCCACGCCGCCACTGCGCAGTACCTGGACGCCCGGCGGCGTGCCTTCGCGCGTCTGGAGCAGGCCAGGATCCCCTGCCTGGACGTCGAACCCCAGGCCCTGCCCATTGCGCTGATCAACCGCTACACCGAACTCAAGCGGCGCGGTTCGATCTAGCGAAGCCCTGATCCGGGTCGCGGCTTCCGTCGGTCTGGGAAGGCCGATCTGCACGGTCGGCACGCAAGTGCTTGATTTGACAGAATAAAGTCCGGCGAAACAGTGCGTGCCAGCCATCGGCCTGCATGCCAGCGAGTGCGATGCAAGCTGCTGAGCAGCGTTGCTTGTCCGCTTCTCGACCGGTCATATCGCGGGGGCCAGGCGCGGCAGATGAAAAAAATCTGCGCAAAGTTCGCCTTGGGGTGTCAGAAATCGCGCCCGAAACACTCTTAGTCAAAAGGCCTTACGTTCGAATACCCGTTGCGGGCCAACCCAGACTTGTGACGGCGTGCGCCCTCGGCGCATGCTGCGCGCCAATTTGGGGAACCAGGAAGGAAACGCCATGTTCGACATGTTGCGGCGTGTGTTTGCGACTCTGGCGCTGATGTGCGCGCTGGGAGCCGTGTCTGGCGCGGTGGACGCGCAGACCTATCGCTACCACGTCTACATCGACTCGGACCTCAATGCCAGCACTGGCTGCACGGTCACCGGACCCTCGGGCCAGACCTTGTCTGGCGTGGATGTGCGGATGACGGCAGAGGTCAGCGGCAATCCGCCGCAGGTGACCGCAGTGCGGCGTGCGGATTGCTCGGGCGGGGTGTTCCCGGCGGGCACGGCGCAGACGGCCGGTTACCCGGTGGGCCTGAACAATGGTGTGGCGGGCTCGGATGTGATCGAGCTGGCGGTGTCGACGGCGGTGCTGCCGGGCTTGCGCGAGCGGATCCGCGTCGGCTTCGGAGCGGAGAGCGCGACCGGTTCGACCGACTTCCTGCTGACTGGCAATGGGGCGGCGGGTGGCCCGCCGATGCTGTTGGGGCTGCCGATTTCGGTGCCGACCATCGGCACCTTCGGCGCGCTGCTGATGGCGATGCTGCTGGCTGGCTTTGCCGTGTACCAGATGCGGCGCAACCGCTTCGCCGCACAGGCACTGCTGGTGGGTGCCTTCGTCAGCGTGGCCTTTGCGGCCTGGGCCTCGAACTTCATTGCCGATGGTCAGGTTGGCGATTGGACCGGCAGCGCGCCGCTGGGCAATGACCCCACCGGTGATGCGCAACCGCCCTTGCAGGGCACGGATATCGTGGCCGGCTTTGGCGCCTTCTCCGGCAGCGCCTTCTTCTTCCGCATCGATGTGGTCGATGCCGAGAATCGCCCGCCGCTGGCGGTCAATGATGCGTACACCACGCTGGAAGACACGCCCTTGAATGTGGCGGCGCCAGGTGTGCTCGGCAACGATTCTGATCCGGACGGCAATCCGATCACCGCGCAATTGGTGACCGGCCCGACGCGCGGCACGCTGACGCTGAATGCGAATGGCAGTTTCAGTTACACCCCGAATGCGAATGCCAACGGCACCGACAGCTTCACCTACAACGCCTTCGACGGGCAGGTGCCTTCGACCACGCCGGCCACGGTGACGATCACCATCACGCCGGTGAATGACGCGCCGAGTTTCACTGCGGGGCCGAACCAGACGGTGAATGAAGATGCCGGCCCGCAGACCGTCAATCCCTGGGCCACGGCGCTCAACGATGGCGATCCGGAAGTTGCGCAGAACCTGAGTTTCGAGATCACCAACAACACCAATGCGGCGCTGTTCAGCACGGTGCCTGCCGTGAGCTCCACCGGTGTGTTGACCTACACCCCGGCGGCCAATGCCAATGGCAGCGCGACGATCACCCTGCGCATCCGCGACGATGGCGGCACCGCCAACGGTGGTGTGGACGTCAGCGCGACGCAGAGCTTCACCATCACGGTGACGGCGGTGAACGACGCGCCGACCTTCACCGCCGGCGCGAATCAGTCGATCAACGAGGACGCGGCTGCGCAGACGGTGGCGGGCTGGGCGACGGCGATCAACGATGGTGATCCGGAGCTTACCCAGACGCTGACTTTCCTGGTCAATGTCACTGGCACGACCAGCAATCTCAGCTTCGTCACCGCTCCGGCGGTGGATGCGACGACCGGCACGCTGACCTACGCGGTGGCGCCGAACACCAATGGCGTGGCCACGGTGGAAGTGCGGCTGCAGGACAACGGCCCCAATGCGCCGCCGCCGAACCAGAACACCAGCGCACCGCAAACCTTCACCATCACGGTGGCCGGGATCAACGATGCGCCGAGCTTCACCGCCGGCCCGAATCAGACGGTGAACGAAGATGCCGGTCCGCAGACCGTCAATCCCTGGGCCACGGCGCTCAACGACGGCGATCCGGAAGTCACCCAGGTGCTCAGCTTCGAGATCACCAACAACACCAATGCAGCGCTGTTCAGTGCGGGTCCGGCGGTCAGTTCGACCGGCGCCCTGACCTACACCCCGGCAGCCAATGCCAACGGCAGCGCGACCATCACCCTGCGCATCCGCGATGACGGTGGCACCGCCAACGGCGGCGTCGACGTCAGTCCGACACAGAGCTTCACCATCACCGTGAACCCGATCAACGACGCGCCCAGCTTCACCGTTGGCCCGAACCAGGTCATCGGTGAAGATGCAGGTCCGCAGACGGTGAATCCCTGGGCCACGGCGATCAGTCCGGGACCGGCCGATGAGGCAGGGCAGACGGTGAGCTTCGCCGTCACCGGCAACAGCAACGCCGCGCTGTTCGCCACGGCGCCATCGGTGAGCTCGACCGGCGTGCTGACCTACACGCCCGCGGCCAATGCCAACGGCGTCGCCACGATCACGCTGACGCTGAGCGACAACGGTCCCGGCGCGCCGCCGCCGAACCAGAACACCAGTGCGCCGCAGAACTTCACCATCACGGTCAATGCGGTGAACGATGCGCCGGTGAATACCGTGCCCGCCGCGCAAAGCACGGGTGATGGCACACCGCTGGTGTTCAGCACGGCCAATGCGAATGCGATCAGCCTAGCCGACGTCGACGCCGCAGCAGGCATCGTGCAAGTCAGTTTCGGCACCGGCAACCCGGCCAACGGCACCCTGACGCTGGCCAATCCCGGCGGCGTGCTGACCACGCTGACCGGCAATGGCACGGAGCTGGTGATTGCAAGCGGCACGCTGACGGCGATCAACACCGCCCTCAACGGTCCCAGCGGCAGCCTGACCTACACGCCCGTGGTGGGCACCACCGCCACGCGCACGATCACCATGATCAGCAACGATCAGGGCAACACCGGCACGGGTGGTGCACTGACCGACACCGACATCATCAGCGTGAATGTCGACTCCGCCCCGGTGGTGAGCAGCACGCCGGCCAGTGGGGCGACCATCGCCCAGAACCAGGCGATCACGGTCAACTTCAGTGAGCCCGTCAATGTGACGGCTGGCATCACCTTCACCTGCACGGCGGGCAGCCTGTCGGGTCTGGGTGGCACGACCGGCAGCGGCGTGACTTCGCTCAATCTGACCTACGCCGGCGTGCTTGGTGGCACCTGCACCCTGACCGTGCCGGCAGCCAGCGTGACCGACGTCGACACCATCGACCCGCCGAACAATCCGGCCGGCAACTTCGTGGCCACGCTCACCGTGGATGCCGCGCCCACTGTCACCGCCACCACGCCGGCCAATGGCGCCACGGTGGCGACCAACACGCCCATCACTGCGACCTTCAGCGAAGCGGTGGACATCAGCAGCGCGGGCGACTTCAGCCTCGAGTGCCCATCCGGCACGCCGCTTGGCTTCACGGTGACCTCGCCGCCGGCACTGCCGGCGTCGACCACCAGCGTCACGATCGTGCCACTCACCGCTCTGCCTGCGGGCGCGTCGTGCACCTTCACCGTCCGGGGCACGATCCCCGACAGCGACCTCATCGATCCGCCAGACACCATCGGGGCGGACGTCATCACCAGCTTCACGACTGACGCCGCGCCAGCCTTCGTCAGCTCGGATCCGGCAGCCAATGGTGCGGTGGTCAGCACCGCTCAGGCGATCAGCTTCACCTTCAACGAGAACGTCGCTGACCTCGGCGGCGCGATCACGCTGAACTGCGGTGGCGCGGTCACCGGGACGATCAGCGGCGGCGGCACGCCGACCTTGACCTTCACGCCCAGCGCAGCGCTGACCGCAGGTGCGAGCTGCACCGCCACGGCGGTGGCCGCGCAGATCGGCGACAGCGACAGCTTCGACCCGCCGCAGAACCCGGTGGCGAATGTGGTACGCACCTTCACCGTGGACAGCGCGCCCACCTTCGTCAGCTCGGTGCCGGCGACCGGCACCATCGATGTGGGTCTGGCCAGCAACATCGTGATCACCTTCAGCGAGGCCGTGAACTTCGCCCCGGCCGCTTTCACGCTGGAATGCCCGGTCGGCACGGCGATCCCGTTCACGGTAACCGGCACCGGCACCAACACCGCCACCATCGATCCGACGCCCGCCACGCTGCCGATCAACACGGCCTGCCGCGTGACGGTGGACATGGCGCAGGTGACCGACGTCGACACCGCCGATCCGCCCAATGCCGGCACTGGCATCAGCACGATCAACTTCACCACGGTGAATGACAATCCGCCGAGCGTGACCGCCAGCACCCCGGCACCAGGCGCAACCACGGCCAACAACGTGGCCTTGGGCATCACCTTCAACGAGCCGATCAACGCCACGGCTGGCAGCGTCACCTTGACCTGCGGCGGCCCCAACCTGATCACCGGCGGCACCACTGGCAGCAGCGTCAACAGCCTGACGCCGACCTACGCCGCCCCGCTGCCGAATGGCGCGAACTGCACCCTGACCGTGCTGGCCGCGAACATCACCGATGCCGATCTGATCGATCCGCCGGATCAGATGGTGGCCAACTACGTGGCCAACTTCACCGTAGATGCGCCGCCCACGTTGCAGTCCAGCACGCCGGCAGCCGCCGCCGTGGTGTCGACCGCGCAGACCGTCAGCTTCACCTACAACGAACCGGTGACCGATGCCGGCGGCGCCATTACCTTGAACTGCGGCGGCGCCATTGCCGGCACCACCAGCGGCTCGGGCACGGCGACCTTGACCTTCACCCCGACCAATCCGCTGCCGGCCGGCACCGCTTGTACCGCCACGGCCGTCGCGACCCTGATCAACGACGCCGACGCTTTCGACCCGCCGCAGAACCCGCTGGCCAACGGCGTCATCAACTTCACCGTCGACGCCCCGCCGGCCTTCGTGAGCTCGGTTCCGGCGGCCAATGGCGATGTGGTGGGCACGGGTCAGACGATCAGCTTCACCTTCGACGAGAATGTCGCGGACCTGGGTGGCGCGATCACGCTGAACTGCGGTGGCGCCGTCACTGGGACGATCACCGGCGGCGGTACGCCGACCTTGGTCTTCACGCCGAGCGCGGCGCTGACTGCCGGTGCGAGTTGCACCGCCACCGCCGTGGCCGCGCAGATCGGCGACAGCGACAGCTTCGACCCGCCGCAGAACCCGGTGGCGAATGTGGTACGCACCTTCACCGTGGACAGCGCGCCCACCTTCGTCAGCTCGGTGCCGGCGACCGGCACCATCGATGTGGGTCTGGCCAGCAACATCGTGATCACCTTCAGCGAGGCCGTGAACTTCGCCCCGGCCGCTTTCACGCTGGAATGCCCGGTCGGCACGGCGATCCCGTTCACGGTAACCGGCACCGGCACCAACACCGCCACCATCGATCCGACGCCCGCCACGCTGCCGATCAACACGGCCTGCCGCGTGACGGTGGACATGGCGCAGGTGACCGACGTCGACACCGCCGATCCGCCCAATGCCGGCACTGGCATCAGCACGATCAACTTCACCACGGTGAATGACAATCCGCCGGCGGTGAGCACGGTCGAAGTCGAGATCGGCAACACCTTTACTGCGCTTCCCTTGGGCCCGGGTATCGGTTCCGATTCCAACACGCAGATCCGGGTGACCTTCAGCGAAACGGTGAATCCGTCAGGTGCCTGGGCACAGCTCCTTTGCACCATCTCCGGCAGCCGCACCGTGCTGTCGGGCTTGGCAGTCACCGTGCTGGACCCGGTGTTCGTGCTGACGCCATCCGTCAACTTGACAGCCGGCGAAAGCTGCACGCTCACGGTGTTCGCGACGCTGATCACCGACGATGACCCCATTGATCCGCCCGACAACATGGTCGCCAACTTCGTCACCACCTTCGACGTCGACGCGGCGCCTGCGGTGACCACGGTCACCCCCGCCAATGGCGCCACTGCGGTGGCCACCAACTCGACCATCACGGTGAACTTCAGCGAGCCGGTGAACATCGCGGCTGGCGGCATCACCTTGAACTGCGGCGCGGCGATCAGTTTCGGCGCTGGCCTGCCGGCGACCAACGTCAGCAGCATCGTGCTGACGCCGTCGGCGCCGCTGCCGGAAACCGCCACCTGCAATGGCACCGTGGTCAACACGCTGGTCACCGACGCGGATCCCAGCGATCCACCCAACCAGATGGTGGCGAACTTCACCTGGAGCTTCACCACGGTCGATCAGGCACCAACGGTGAGCAACAGCGCGGTCGAAGTCAGCAATGTGTTCACCAATCTGCCGCTGCCCGGTGGCAGCTTTGCCGACGCCGATACGGACGTGCGGGTCACCTTCAGTGAACTCGTCAATCCCACCGGCAACTGGGCAAGTCTGGTTTGCGCCAGCTCCGGCACGCAGAGCGTGGGCGGTGGTTCGCTGGTCGTCAGCGCGGCCGATCCGGTGTTCACCTTGAACCCGGCGACCAACCTGACCCCAGGCGAGAACTGCACCTTCACCGTGTTCGGCGCCCAGGTGGCCGATGACGACACCATCGACCCGCCGAACCTGATGACCGCCGACGCGGTGTTCAGCTTCACCGTGCGCGATGTCGCGCCCACGGTGACCAGCAGCACCCCCGTCGCGGCGGCCACCGTGCCGAACACCCAGGTGGTGACCTTGAACTTCAGCGAGCCGGTGAACCTGGCTGCCGGCAGCGTGGCCTTCAACTGCGGTGCAGCCGTGTCCTTCACGCCTGCCCTGCCGCAGACCAATGTGAGCAGTCTGGTGCTGACCCCGACGGCCGCCCTGCCCAACGGCACGGCCTGCAGCGTGACGCTGACCTCGACCGGGGTGACCGACGTCGATGCCGTCGATCCGCCGAACGAACTCGATGGCAACAACTCGGGCGACATCATCGACGGCGACGCCGACAACTTCGTCCTCAACTTCAGCGTCGATCAGGCGCCCAGTGTCACCAGCACCACGCCCGCCAATGGCGCTACCGACGTCCTGCCGACCAGCACGATCACGGTGAACTTCAGTGAGTCGGTGGCCTTCGACACTGTGGCGAATGCGGCCAATACCAGCTTCGATCTGGAATGCCCCGCTGCCACGCCGGCCGATTTCACCGTGACCACGGCCAGCCCAGCGAGCAGCGTCGTGATCGATCCAGTCGACAACGCCATCGCCGGCCGCACCTGTGTGCTCACGGTGCGTGCCACAGGCATCACCGACAACGACGCCATCGATCCGCCGAACAACATGTTGGCTGATTTCAGCGCGACCATCAGTTTCGGGGCCATCGCGAACAACGACACCTACACCGTCACCCCGCACCTGACCCTAACGATTCCGACCAGCGGCGTGCAGGGCGGTGGCGCGGCCGCGAATGACATCTTGGGCGCGGGCACCATCACTGGCTTCGGCTTCGCACCCACTTGCACAGGGACAGCGCCTGGAGTGCAACTGAACGCCGGTGCAGGCAATGGTCGTCTGACTTTGAATGCCAACGGCAGCTTCGTGTACGAGCCGCCTGCGGGCATCGTCAACGTGACTCGTACGTTCTGCTACACGGTCACCGGCAACGACACCGCGAACATCGAATTCACCTTGGAGAACCAGTCGCGCGTGTGGTTCGTCAACGCCGCAGCCGCTGCCAGCGGTGACGGCACTCAAGCCCGACCCTTCAATGCGCTCACTGGCGCGGGCAGCTTCGATGCAGTCGCTGCGGATGGCGATAACGATACGATCTACATCGAAGGTGACCAGACCGGCGGCCTGACCTTGCGGCCGGGACAGCGCGTGATCGGCGGCGGCAGCACAGCCACCATCGCGACCTTCAGCGGCGTCACCGCGATCGCCGGCAGTGGATTCCCAGCGCTCAGCGGAACGCCGCCAGTGATCACGTGCAGCAATGTCACCTGTCTGACGCTCAACAACTCGGGTGCCGCCAACACGCATAGCCTGCGCGGCTTCACCATCGGCGACTCGGGCGCCACCGGCACCGATATCGGTGGCACCACCTTCGGCACGTTGACGGTGGCCGAGCTCACGCTCACCGGTAGCGGCACGACGATGAACCTGACGACCGGCACGCTGAATGGCACGCTGCTCGACCTCAACGCCAACGCGGGCAGCGGCTCGCTGACACTGAGCGCCGTGGGCGGTACGTGGTCGGTCCAGAACCAAGTCGATCTGTCGGGCGTTACGATTGGCGCGTTCTCCATCGCCAATATGCCGGCAGGTGGCGGTGTGACGCTGACCGGCGGCTTGAGCAGCAGCCTTGGTAATGGTTCGATCAGCCTGACCGGCAACGCCAGCCCTATCAATCTCGGCAACGTGTTGCTGAACACCACGACGTCGATGACCGTCTCCGGCAGCTCAGGTTTAACCACGGTGACCGGCGGATCGCTTACCACGCCAGTCAATACCTTGGTGGTGGCCAATTCGGCCGTCAACATCACGCTGGGTACTCTAACGTCCTCCGGCGGCGCGGCCGGACCGAACCTGAGCGCGACGAACTTCACCGGTTCGATCAACATTGCAGGAGGCGCCATCAGCAATTCGTTGGCTGGCTCCACGGCGGTCGTCTTGAGCAATAGCGCGGGCACCTTCAGCTACGGCGGTTCAGTGGCGAAGGCAACAGCGGGGCGCGTGATCGATATCTCCGGAGGCACCGGCAACATCACCTTCAGCGGCAACGTCAGCTGCTTGACCAGTTGCGGCACGGGTGCAGGTAACGAAGGTCTGCGCGTCAACGGCCGCACCGGTGGCACCGTCACGTTCTCGGGTACCGCCAAACAGTTCTCCAGTTCGGCCACCAACCCGGCGATCTCCCTGACCACCAACACCGGGAGCACGATCAACTTCACCGGCGGGGGCTTGGCGATCACCACCACCAGTGGAACGGGCTTCAGTGCCACCGGCGGTGGCACGGTCACGGTGCAGGGCACTGGCAACACAGTGTCCACGACGACCGGAACGGCGGTGAACGTGACCGCCACATCCATCGGCGGAGGCGGCATGACCTTCGAGTCGATCAACTCGACAACGGCGTCTGCCAATACAGCGATCGTGCTCAACAACACTGGAGCCGGTGGCTTCAGCGTGACGGGTACTGGCGCGGCTGGTAGCGGCGGCACAATCTCGAACAAGACCGTCGACGCCGTGCAGCTGAACACCACCGGTGGTCTGGTCACGCTTAACCGAATGATCATTGAAGATATCGGCACCATGACCGGCGCCATCGACACGCGCAGCGGACATGATGCGATCGAAGGCTTGACGGTCAACGGTGGCCTGAGCCTGACCGGTACCACGATCCGCCGCATTAGCGACCAGGCCATTCATGGCGGCACTCAAGGCAGTCCGGATACACCCACGGTCTGGAACGGGCTAACTCTGTCTGGCGTCACCATCGAGAACACCAACCGCTATCACGTGACGGGCTCGGGCGACGCCAACAATGAGGGCACGGTACGCATATTGGGTCTGCGCGGTACCGTGAATGTGACGAACAGCACCTTCAGTCTGGGGGCGCAGCCGCTGGATCTGGAAGTCACCGCAGGCACACTGAACCTCACCGCCACGGGTAACACCTTCGACCGTTCGTACAAGGAGTTCACCAGCGGAGTGCGGGCGTCGATTGGTAATCACTGCATCGATGTGCGTGTGTTGGCCGGCGCGAGCGCCAACGTGGTAGTCGGTGACCGCGTCAACGCCGCACTCGCCAATAACTTCCTCAACTGCCGATTGGGATCCATTCGTGTGGTCAATCAGCCCGGCGCCGGGGCCAACACCGACGCGATCATCGCGCGCAACAATTTCCGCGTGGACGATCATTCCAGTGGTATCGGTGGCAACTTCGATTTCCCGATGGGCGGCACACTGGTCTGGAATCTGGGCTCTGGCACCATGGACACAATCGTTGAGAACAACCTGTTCGAACTGGTGACCAACGCCAGTGGTGGTGTTGGACAGCTCTCGCTGATTGCTGAAGGCGGGCCGGTTCAAGCCCTGGTGCAGAACAACACCTTTGACCGGCCGGGCAACGCCCCGTGGTGGGTGCAATCGCGCGGCTCCGCTGCGTCGGTCATGACCGCCCGCTTTGTCGGAAACACGGTCATTCGGGGAGCCTTCCCATGCACCATCGATCCGGCATGCGGCGGCGGATACTTCGCCCCTGGCCTGCGCGCGCTGGCCGATGCGCAGACAGGCGCGACGCTGAACTTCACGATGGAAAACAACGTGATGGCTCGCCATGACACGGGCTTCGATCCGGGTCAGACAGTAGAGGTGCGGGCGCTGAACACCGGCGCCGGCCCGACGGTTTGCAGCCGGTTCTTGAACAACCGGTCGCCAGATGGTTACTCACTGGAACAGCTCGCCGGTACTGTCCGTACCGTCGCGGCTGCCGGGTCGTGTGCCGTTGGCAGTCCCTCGCCCACCTGTCAGACCGTTTTCCAGAGCAACGGAAATCTTGGTGGCGCAGGTGTCGATACGACAAATCCACCGTTCGTCAATGTGTTCGGAACGGTGACGGTGAACAACACCGCGTGTCCGATTCCCACCGGGGCGCCGTTCTGATCGTTTTACTGACCTTGTGTTGAACCGCTGGTTGGCCGCGAGGCCAACCAGCAAATCGCTCCACCGTTGCACCAAACCAATCCGCGGCATCGCCATCCCGATCACCACCGGAGACAGCCATGGCAGAACCCTTTCTTAGCGAAATCCGCTTGATGTCCTTCTCGTTTCCGCCCAAGGGCTGGGCCTTGTGCAATGGGCAACTACTGCCCATTAATCAGAACCAAGCGCTGTTTGCGTTGCTCGGAACCACCTTTGGAGGTGATGGTCGGGTTAACTTCGGCCTTCCGGACTTGCGTGGGCGCGTTCCGATTCATGTGGGTGGTAGTCATACCCTTGGCGAGCGCGGTGGCGAGCAGGCGCACACCCTGACGATCAGCGAGATGCCAACCCACACCCATGTCGCCATGGCCAATGTGAGTAATGCGGCCACGGCTGATCCCACCGGCGGCTTTTTCGCCGTGCCGTCGTCGGCTTTGGGGTCGGTCTACGGACCTGCCAGCAATCTCGTGGCGATGAATCCAGGCATGACCGGCAACACGGGCGGGTCGCAGGCGCATCTGAACATGCAGCCGTTTCTGACCTTGTCATTCTGCATCGCCCTCCAGGGCATCTTCCCTTCACAGAACTGATTGAGGACCACGTCATGGGACAGCCGTATGTGGGTGAAATTCGAATGTTTGCCGGCAACTTTGCGCCAGCCGGATGGATGTTCTGTGAAGGTCAGTTGGTGCCTATTTCGGAAAACGAGGTACTTTTCCAACTGATCGGCACGACCTATGGTGGCGACGGGCAGAGTACATTTGCCCTACCGGACCTGCGCGGTCGGATTCCTCTGCACCAAGGAAATGGCTTCATCCTGGCAGAGACCGGTGGAGCTGAAGAGATTACGCTGACGGCCAGTCAGATCCCGGCGCATGCCCATGCCATGCTTGCCAACTCGGGTGCTGGAAGTGCCAGTTCGCCGCAGAACAACCTGCTGGCCACCGCGGTGGGAAATATCTACAGCGGCGTCACCGGCATGCAGGTCAACATGTCCCCGCAAGCCGTCAGCGCCGTCGGCGGCAACCAGCCACACAACAATTTTCAGCCCTATCTGTGCGTGAACTTCATCATCTCGCTGTTCGGCATCTTCCCGTCACCGACGTGATCCGCGCGCTACCCGATGTTGTCGATGCGCATTGCAGACCAACCCCTTACTTGAGGTTCTGACCATGGATCAGTTTGTCGCCGAAATCCGCATTTTTCCATTCAACTTTCCGCCGAAGGGCTGGGCGTGGTGCGACGGGCAACTCCTGCCGATTTCGCAGAACACCGCTCTGTTTTCGCTGCTGGGAACCACCTACGGTGGCAACGGCAAAAGCAATTTCGCATTGCCCGACTTGCAAGGGCGTGCACCGATGCATCCGGGTCAAGGACCAGGCCTCTCCTTGCATGATCTGGGCGAAATCGGCGGCAGTGAAACCGTTTCCTTGCTGGAGAGCGAGATTCCTTCGCACTCGCACGCCTTGCGTCCGAACAACGACGGGGCAACCACCAACGCGCCGGCGGGACAACTGGCGGCGCGTCCGTTCGGTCGTGGCAACAACCTCTACACCACTACCACGTCGCCGCTGCAGATGATGAGTGCGAACACCCTGGCGCCAATGGGTGGCGATCAGCCTCATAACAACATGCAGCCCTACCTCACCTTTTATTTTTGCATTGCGCTGCAAGGCGTGTTTCCGCCCCGCACCTGAATGGGAAAGCTCCCGGCGAATGGATACTAATTCGGCTTTGGTACTGCCGCCTTACAGGCCGAGCCTGCTTCCGGCAGGGCGCAGTGGAAACTGGACCTTGACCAAGCTTAGGCTGCCGGAACGGGCAGCCTCGCTGGTCGACTCCCGCCCGGACGCCTTTCGCTTCCGACCAGGCGAGTACACGGAGTTGCGCCATGGCGGCGTCACATTCATGACCGACCTGTACGACGAATGGTGGACTCAGCGCCGGGCAATCGAGCGGGCGCGACAAGTCGGCGGCAATGTGCTTATCACCGGCTTAGGCTTGGGAATGGTGGTCGAGGCAATCCTGGCGACGCCGCCGCTGGTCCCGGTGAGCGGCGTCACCGTGATCGAGCAGTCGGCAGACGTGATCCATCTGGTGGCACCCCACTTGATCAATCAGTTCGGCAATCGGGTCACGATCATTCATGCGGACGCATTCACCTGGCGGCCGACGGCAATGGTTCAATTCGACACCGTCTGGCATGACATCTGGCCCGATCCAGACGCCGACAGTGTCGATGCGGACATTGCACAGCTCCTTGAGCACCATCGGCCATGGTCGGGCTGGCAGGGATTCTGGCCTATCGATTACCGCGAGGCGCTCGCTGGGAGGCTCTGAGGAGCCAACTTGAGGGTTCGGTTGGCTTGTTCGCAGATATCGACCCACATGGAGTGCCAGATACCGAACGCGCGGTCCTGGCACCCGTGTGAAGTTTCAGGTGAACCGACTTGCGTCAGGCCGGTGGCTCGCCATGCGATCAATGCGCTGGTACCTGATCAGGCCCGCGCGCCGCCCCGGACGGCGAAGGATCGGCCAGGCTGTTTCCGAAAGCTTCTGGAGTGATCGACGTGCTCCTAGGCACAGTGGACCAACGGTTGGGTGCACCACGCTCTTCAACGGCTGGACGGCGACGGCCGGCACGCAGTGACGCCGACAGTGTTGCCCTTGACCTCTTGCCGTCAGAGGCGCAGCGTACGCCTGCGCCGGTGTCGCCCGGCGCGCCGACTGACGGGGTCGGCCATTCGAATCGAGGGGGCAACATGAAGCGGCGTGATCTGTTGATCGCGGCCTCGGGCGTCGCTGCAAGTTTGGGCTTGGGCGCGGCGTGGGCGAAAGAAGAGGGTGTGCGGCCGGCGCCGAGTTCTGCGCCGCCGGCGTAAAGTCGGAAGTCTGGTGTATCCTTGCTC
>ERZ1066138.190-NODE-190-length-20846-cov-10.414747_pt1 | contig 20846 bp, 24 predicted proteins | sample MGYA00382785_ERZ1066138 | MGnify/ENA primary metagenome ERZ1066138 (study PRJEB33369, sample SAMEA5778368) | biofilm metagenome | biome: Industrial cooling water; feature: Water cooling tower basin; material: Biofilm | place: United Arab Emirates | collected... | reverse complement strand
CCTGCATGGTGCTGATGGTGCTGACCGTGCGCTCGCGGGTCCAGAAGTTCGCGCAGGCGTCGTCCCACTCGAGGCCGCAGTAGGCGACGAGCTCGCGGGCGGCTTCGTCGAAGCGCGCCACGAAATCCTCGTACTGGATTGTCCGGAATGCCGCGCCGCAGATCCGCTCCCAGTGTGCGATCACGCGAGCGTACTCGCCGTAGTAATGTCCGATGTCCTCGAGTCGGTGCGTGAAGCGCAGCAGCCTCGAAAACTCGTTGCGCCAGATCGAAAATCCCGTTTCGACCGGATTGCGCCGCACGTGGATCACCCGTGCGTTCGGGAACAGCGCGACGATCAGCCCGATCGCGTCGAAGTTCCAGGGATTCTTGTCCGTCACCGCGAGCGCATCGCCGTGTTCGGGCCACGCTTTGCGGTAGGAGGCGCGCCATTCGGGCCACTTCGCGGCGGGCACGCCGGCGATTCCGCCGACCCGGGCCTGCTCCAGGAAGTCGGGCAGGATCCAGCGGATGCCGGCCAGCTCGCCGCCGGCGATGACGCGCGGGTGCGCGCCGAGCACGCTCTCGACCAGAGTGGTTCCGGACCTCGGCATGCCCACGATGAAGATGGGGGTCGGCCCGCTCTCTGCGGCGGCCGCGATCGAGGGCAGCGACGGAAACATCCTGATGAGGTCCGCGGTCTGCCGGCAGCGCAATGCGCGGTCGTAGCGCAATCCCTCGGATTCGGACTGCTCGAAATTGAGCCGGTTGGCGCGCTCGTAGCTCGCGAACGCCTCCTCGACACGGCCTTCCTTGTCGAGCCCGTCGGCGAGCGTGAACAGCCCGGTGACGCGGTCCGCAGTCCGCGTGCCTTCGCTCGCGACCAGCGCCTGCAACGCGGCGGCATCAGCCTCCGGCAGCCGCATGTCCGAAAGCTGCGCCAGCGCCTTGTAGGCCGTCACGTCGGCGGGGTTGGCCTCGAGCGAGCGGCGGCAATAAGCGCGCGCGCGATCATGATCCCCTTTCCACATGTGCAACACGGCCTGGCCGGACAGCACGGCGGCATTGCCCGCATCGAGTCGTTCCGCCTGGTCGAGTGCCGCGCTTGCAGCGTCGATGTCGAGCGCGTGCAGGCAGAGCCGCCCGTAGGTCGCCAGCGATTCGGCATTGCGGCCGCCGAGCGCGAAGGCCTGCTGGAGGCTCTCCATCGCCCGGCGCGGATAGCCGGCCTGCCACTGCGCCTTGGCAAGCGCGCGCCAGGGCGCCGGGTCCCGCGGCGCAATCGCACGCCAGGCGACGGCCACGCGCTCGAGGCCGCCCCAATCGGCGGCCGCCTCCATCAGGTCGGCGTCGAGCCGCAGGATCGCGGCGTTGCCGGGGGCGAACGCGGCGGCGGCGGCAAGCGCGCGCCGCGCCTCGGCGAACCGGCCGTTGTCGAAGTTCGCCTGCGCGAGCTTGAACAGGATCGAGGGATCCTGCGGCTGCAGCTCCGAAGCCCTGCGGAAATCCGCCGCCGCCTCGCCGAAGCGGCGCATCCGTGCCTTCAGCTCGCCGAGTCGCTCCCAGGCCCAGTGATGCTTCGGCTCGTCGGCGACGATGCGCTCGACGACCTGCACCGCCTCTGCAAGCCGGCCCTCGTGCGCGAGCCACTGCGCGAGGTTCATGCGCACGGCGGGATGCGCGGGCGCGAGCTCGACGGCCCGGCGCAGCGGCGCCTCGGCCTCGACCGCCTTGCCGGCCTGCAGCAGCATCAGGCCGTAGACGCTATGCGCCTCCGCGCTGCCCGGCTCCCGGTCGATGGCGGAGCGATAGTGGTCGAGCGCCTCGGACGTGCGCCCGGCCTTGCGCGCCGCATGACCGAGCTGGATCTCCTGCTGTGCCGCGCTCGCGCTCATCCGTTCACCCCGTGTCCTTCGCATCCACGAAACCCGCCGGAGGCTTCGACCCGGCCCCGAAGAAGTACTTCTCCATCTCGCCGACCAGGAACTGCCGCGCCTTCGGCTCGAAGGTCACAAGCCGGTACTCGTTGATCAGCATGGTCTGGTGACGGAGCCATTGCTGCCAGGCCTCCTTCGAGACGTTCTCGAGGATGCGCTGGCCGAGCTCACCCGGGTATGGCGGCTTGTCGAGGCCTTCCGCCTCGCGGCCGAGCTTCACGCACTGGACCATTCGCGCCATCTCGCAACTCCTCGAGCAATCTTGCCACGGGTGCGGGCAGTCCGACGTCCTCGATCGACGCGAGCGGCAGCCAGCGTGATTCGCCCTCAGCCACCTGCCCTCCCCGCTCGCCCAGCTCGACGACCCAGGGATCGATCTCGAGGTCGAAGTGCGTGAAGGCGTGCAGGACCGGCGCCAGCCGGCGCGCAGGCGCGGTGACGCCGAACCGCGTAGCCAGGCCCACCTCGGCCTCCGCGGCCTGCCCGAATTCCGGCGGCGCCCAGAGCCCGCCCCAGACGCCCCGTGGCGGACGTCTCTCCAGCAGCACCCGCCCCTGCGCCAGGGCAAAGATCATGTGCGTCCGCTTCAGCCGCCGTGGCGCACGGCGTCGCGGCGCCGGCAGCGATTCCGCCCGTCCCGCCGCGAGCGCCCGGCAGCCCTGCGCCAGCGGGCAGCGATCGCAGGCGGGGTTCGCGCGCGTGCAGACCGTCGCGCCGAGGTCCATGATCGCCTGCGTGTAGGCCGCGACCCGCGCGGCCGGTGTCGCGGCTTCCGCGAGTGCCCACAGTTTCTTCAGCCCGGCTGACGATTCGGCCGCGTCCTCGACCAGGAAGACGCGCGCGAGCACGCGCTTGACGTTGCCGTCGAGAATGGGATGACGCTGCCCGCGGGCCAGCGCGAGGATCGCGCCGGCCGTGGAGCGGCCGATGCCCGGCAGTTCCATCAGCGCCTCGAGCGACTCGGGTAGCCCGGCCTGATGGCGCGCGACGATCTCGCTCGCGGCGCGGTGCAGGTTGCGCGCACGGGCGTAGTAGCCGAGCCCCGACCACAGGCGCATCACTTCGTCCTGCGGCGCCGCGGCGAGCGCCGCGACGTCCGGGAACCGCGCGATGAAGCGCTCGAAGTAGGGCTTCACCGTCTGGACCTGCGTCTGCTGCAGCATGACCTCGGAGATCCAGACGCGGTAGGGCGTCGGCTCGGCCTGCCAGGGCAGATCGTGCCGGCCGTGCGCGTCGAACCAGGGCAGCAGCATCGCCGCGAGCGATTCGGGCCCGAGGCTCACGGCCCGTCCTCGCCGTCCGGCGTGATGCGGATGACGGCGTCGCGCATCCTTGCGCCGCCGACGCGGGCTTCGCCGATGCTCAGTTCCGCGTCGATGTCGAGTGCGGCGAGTTCTCCGGCGATGGCTTCGAGCGTCGCCTTGGGCGCCTGCGCGGCCGGCGTGCCGGCAGCCTGCGAGTCCTGCGGCAAGTAGCGATTGAAGTCGATTGCATCGAGGCTCGCCCGCACGAAGCGCCGGCCCGGAGTGACCCGGCCTTCGAAGTTGGTGTCGTCCAGGCGTCCGGACAGTGGATCGAGCGCCAGTTCGCCGTCCCGCAGCCGCAGGCTCGTGGCGACCTGCAGCGATTCGAAGGCGGCCGGATCCGCCGTCACCGGCAACGGATGGCCTAGGATGATCGCCGGGGCCCGCGGCGCGAAGGCCTCGGTCGCCACGCGAACCTCGGCGGCCATCGCAGGCGCGCCGAGCGCCAGCGTGCCTTCGAAGCGGCCCGGGATCTCCGCGAACTCGAACCGCCCGCCGGCGAAGCTCGCCATCCCGGCGCTGCTCTCGTAGATCGCCTGCGCAAGCGTGCCCGTCAGTTCGGCGCCCGCGAGCGGCAACGGATCGCCGCCCAGCCAGCCGCGATAGGCGATCGTGCTCGCCTCGTATCGGCCGGCTGCGAGGTCCAGCCGTACCTCGCCTTGCGACGCGAAATGAAACGTGTTCCCACCGGCAATACCGGCGGCCTGCAGCTCGAGCGGAAACGCGACGCCGGGCGCAACCTCGCGCGCCTGCGCGGTGACGCCCGTCAGCTGCCAGGCCGTGCCGGTCGCGGCGTCGCGAAAGTCGATCGCGCCGCCTTCGAGGGTGATCTTGCCCAGCGACCAGCGCGACGGCTCCGCCGGCGGGGGTGCGCTTTCCGCTTGCCCGGCGAAGAGTCGCGACCAGTTGCTGGCTCCGTCGGCGCCGATCCGCAGGCGCGCCGTGGCCTGCGAGACCGTCAGCGCATCGATGCGATCCGTGGCTCCGAAGAGACTGCGCCAGGGCAGCGTGACCTCGATACGCTCCACTTCGAGCAGGTCCCCGATCGTGAGCTCGCCGATGGCGAGTCGCGGCGACGGAAAGAATCCGACGCGCAGGCGGCCGACGGTCGCCGGCAGGCCGACCGCCTCGGTGAGCGCGCCCTCGATCAGGCCGCGCGCATAGGGCGTGCGCGCGCCGGCCCACAGAATGGCGAAGGCCGCCACCGCGACGAGCGCGATGGCGGCCGGGATGCGTACGTGGCGTCGCTTGAGCGGCATGAATCCGGTGGCCCGATCGGAGCCCCGGATTCTAGCGGACTCAGCGATCGCAGATGCTGATCTCGCCCGACAGCGTCTGCAGCTCGATGCGCGCGCCGCCCTTGCCCTGGGTGAAGCTGAGCTCGGTCCCCGGCGTGAACTTGCTGGTCTTGCGCGCCTTGGGGCCGAAGCAGACGTCGATGTCGCCGCTGAACGATTCGAGGTCGAAGTCGGCGTTCACGGGCGGCTTGACCGTCAGCCCGATCGTGCCGCTCACCGACTCCATCTCGACCCGCGCGGACGGCGTCAGCTCGGCATTGATCGCGATGTCGCCGGAGACGGAATTGACCTCGATGTCCTCCGCGGCCGCGATCGTCGCGCGGATCTCGCCGCTCACGACCTCGCCGTCGAAGCTCCCGCGGACGCCGGTGACGGTGGCCGAGCCGCTGACGTTCTCGGTTTTCACCGCGGCCTTGCCGCCCGTACCGGTCACGGTCACGTCGCCGGAGACCGACGCGGCCTTGACCGGGGCATCGAACGCCTGTGTGCCGATCGTGCCGCTCACGGACTCCAGGTCCTGCTCGCCGCGGACCCCGGCCACGGAGATGTCGGCGCTCACCGTATCGACGACGAGCACCGCGCCCGCCGGCACTTTCAGCTGCAGGCGCGCCTCGGAGTGGTCGCGCCCGTACTTGCCGTCCGGCCGGTCCACCTCGATCCGGACGATGCGCGGCGTCGCCTCGAACTCGAGTTTATCCTTGTCGCTCTCGAGCTCGGCCACGAGCTCGATCTCGTTCCGGTCCCAGGCGGCGACGGCGACGCTGCCCTGGACGTTCGAGACCTCGATCGTTGCGTCGGGCGCGACGTTCGCACGCTTGGTGATGTTCTGCTGGGCCGCGGCGGGCGCCGCGATCGCCGCCAGGACGGCGGCCGCCAGCCATGCATTCCGTGTGCTCATCTCAGGTTCTCCTCATGAGGCCGTCACGCGCCGTGACGACTGCTGAATAAAGCTGCAGCTCGCGCTTGTAGGTCCCGGCCAGCATGCCTTTCAGCATGCCGCTGGCCGGGTCTTTCGCGAGCGCAGCGTCGATCTCGTCCGCGGCCGCCTGCATGACGGCGAGGTTCCGGGTGATCGCCTCGCGAGTCTCGGGCGCCAGCGTCGCGAGCGCCTCGCGGAACTCGCCGAGCAGCGCGTCGCGCGCGGCAAGCTCGCCCGCCGTCAGGCCGGAGTTCGGCCCGTAGTTCACCGGCATGAAGCCGTCGTCGATCCCGGGCGCCTCGGCGATCACCGCCGGCGCCTGCGGCGCATCGCGCGTGAGGCTCCACGTCAGCAGCGCCGACCCCGACGCGACCAGGAAACCTGCAGCCAGCGCGAGCGGCCAGCGGAAGGCGGGCTTCGCCGGCGGCTGGACCGGCTTCGCGATGCGCGCGGCGATCGCGGGCCAGAGGTCGCGTGGCGGCGCGACGTCCTTCGGGAGCTGGGCGGCCTTCGCCAACAGCGGACCCTCGGGGGGATTGCGCGGGCCGAACGGGACGGTATTCATGTTGCGTGCTCCTCGCCCATGCGCGCGCGCATGAGGTGCCGCGCGCGGTGCAGCTGCGCCTTGCAGGTGCCGACGGCGACGCCGAGCATCTCCGCCGCCTCTTCGTGGCTGTAGCCGTAGATGCCGTGCAGTACGACGATGTCGCGCGCCCCCGGCGGCAATCCCGCGATTGCGCGCTCGATGTCGATCGGCGTCGCCTCGTCCATGCCGGTCTCGGCCGCAAATTCCATCTGCTCTCCCGCTTCTTCGGTCATGCTGACCTCGTTCCTGCCCTGCGGGCCGCGGCGCTTCGCCAGCACCGCGTTCACCGCGATGCGGTGCAGCCAGGTCGAGAAGCTGCTGCGGCCTTCATAACCGGGCAGGCTCCGCCAGGCGCTCACGAACGTGTCCTGCGTCAGGTCCTCGGCGGACTCCGGCTGGCCGGTCATGCGCAGGCAGATGCCGTAGACGCGCCCGACGTGCTGCCGGTACAGGTCCTCGAAGGCCGCCATGTCGCCCCGGCAGGCCCGCGTCACGAGTTCGGCGCTCGAGTCCACCTGGGGGGCCGGCATCGTCAACTTGTTCATCCGATCCGTTGTCCGTTCATGCACTTGGACGCGGCGGCCGCCGGAATGGTTGGAAGCCGTACAATCCGGGCCTCATGGCGAAGTTTGCGACCATTACGGGCTGGGGCAAGTGTATGCCCCCCGCCATCCTGTCCAATGCCGACATCGCGACCTTCCTGCCGACGGACGACGAGTGGATCCGGACCCGCACCGGCATCCACGAGCGGCGGGTCTCGCACGTCTCGCTCGGCGAGATGGCCGAGGTGGCCTCGCGGCGGGCCCTCGCCGGCGCGGGTCTCGCCGCCCGGGACCTCGACCTGATCGTCTTCGGCACCTGCAGCATGGACGAACAGGTGCCCAACATGGCCTCGGGCCTCCAGGCGAAGCTCGGCGCCCCGAACGCCGGCGCCATGGACGTGAACACGGCCTGCACCAGCTTCCTGTACGGGCTCACGACCGCGAGCGCCATGATCAAGGCCGGCACGGTCAGGAACGCCCTGGTGATCGGCGGCGAGCTGATCTCGCCGATGATGGACTGGACCAACCGCAACGTGGCCGTGCTGTTCGGCGACGGCTGCGCGGCGGTCGTGCTCCAGGCGACGGACCGCGAGGAAGGCGTGCTGGCCGACCGGCTCGGCTGCGACGGCGATGCCCGCGGGATCCTCCGGGTGCACGGCATCGGCCTCGCCTATGCGAACCGCGGCTGGGCGCTCGGCGACACGGACTGGGTCTTCGAGGGCCAGGAGATCTTCAAGCGCGCGGTCGTCGGCATGAGCAAGGCCTGCGAGGTCGTGCTCGCCGCCCGCGGGCTCGCGGCCGACGACGTCCACCTGGTCGTGCCGCACCAGGCAAACCTGCGCATCATCGAGGCGGTCGTGAAGCGCGCCGGCATCCCGATGGAGCGCTGCTTCATCAACATCCAGCGCTACGGCAACATGTCCTCGGCGACCGTGCCGGTCGCGCTCGTCGAGGCGCTGGAGTCCGGCCGCGTCGCGCCGGGGTCGAACCTGCTGCTCACCGGCTTCGGCGCGGGCCTCACCTGGTCCGCGCACGTGCTGCGCTGGGGCGACCGGGTGACGCCGCTCGGGGCGAGCGACGCGGAGCTTCCGCCGTGCACGAAGACCGCCCTCGAAATGGTGCGCGGCTACATCGCCCTCAAGAAAGGCTCGCGGCTGGCCGGCTGACGAGTCCGCGGTACAGCGCCAGGAACCGGTCTGCGGCGCCCGCGACGTTCGCCTTCCAGTGCTCGGCCGCGTTCGCATCGGCGCCGTCGCTGACGTACTTCGCGCAGGCGAACCGGGCGCCGGCGCGCTTGCAGGTCTTGGCCAGCGCGTAGGCCTCCATGTCCACGACGTCGCACTCGAAGCCGCCGTGCGCGGTCGCGAACGAATCGCCGCTGCCGCAGACGGCCTCGGGCAGGTCCGGGAACGCCGACGCGAACTCGAGGACCGGCGGCAGGTCGTCGAAGGGCGTGACGCCGGGCGCGAAGCCGAGCGCGCCGACGTCCATGTCGCGGTCCACGAAGCGGCGGCAGGCGACCAGCGTGCGCGCGGGCAGGTTGGCGCTGCCGGCGGTCCCGAAGTTGACGACGAACGGCGGCGGCGCGCCGTCGCGGCAGGCGAGCGCGAGCCTGCGCGTCAGGGCGATCGCCGCGTTGACCTTGCCGATGCCGGTGTAGAGCACCTCGATCCCCGCCGCCTCGAACCGGCCGGCGCCTTCGGCCGGAAGTGCCATGGCGACGAGGATCGCGGCTGATTCAGCCGCCATAGCGGATGACCGCGCGCGGCGCCGCGCCCAGGCAGCGGAAATCCTGCGCGATGCCGAGGTCGATAAGCACGGCCGTGTGCAGCACGCGGAATCCCGCATCGGTCGCGAGGTCCGCGGACGCGCCGAGCGTGCCGCCGGTCGCGAGCACGTCGTCGACCAGGATCAGGCGGCCGTCGCCGCGCTGCATCTCGAGCACGCCCGCGCCGTACTCCAGCGCATAGGGTCGCTCGACCACCGGCGGCGGGAGCTTGCCTTTCTTGCGGATCGGCACGAAACCCTTGCCGTGCTTCTCGGCGAGCGCCGCGGCGAGGATGAAGCCGCGCGACTCGATGCCCGCGACGGCCTCGGCCTTTGCCCACTCCCGCGCGCTGAAGAGCTCGTCGAGGGCGTCGATGGCGGCGCTGAAATGGGTCCGGAGCAGCGGCGTTATGTCACGAAACAGGATTCCGGGCTGCGGGAAGTCGGGCACATCGACGATCAGGCGGGCGAGCGGGTGCATAAAGTCCTCGTCAACCGGAAACGCCGACTGGCGTTCTTGTCATTGAACGCCACGAATCGTGAGCGATTGAACGAGGAGACTCAACATGTTCCGGAAGATCGCAGTGACGCTCGCCCTCGCCTTTGCCGCCTTGCCGGCCCTGGCCGGGACGCCGGGAGTCGACGCGCGCGAGCAGAACCAGCGCGAACGCATCGCGCAGGGCGTGCGCTCGGGCGAGCTGACCCGGCCCGAGACGCGGCGACTGGCCCGCGGTGAAGTCCGCCTGCATCGCCATGAGCGGATCGCCCGGTCGGACGGCGTCGTGACCCGCATGGAGCGTTACCGGCTGAACCGGCACGCCGACCGCATGAGCGGGCGCATCTACCGCCAGAAGCACGACCCGCAGTCGCGCTGATTGAAGTGGACGCACCCCATTTGAAAAGGGGTGCGTCCCCTTTTACGTGCCGCGGGTGGCCTCGTCCGTGTGCTCGCGGATGAAGTCGCCGATCTCGGCGATGGCGCGGTCGCCGTCGGCGAGTCCCCGGATCGCCGGGAACACGTGCGGCATCGCGTGCCAGACGGAGGTGCGCGCATTCTCCAGCCGGGCCGAGAGGCGCAGCGTGTCATCCAGCAGGATCTCCGAGCTGCCGGCGAGCAGCATGGCCGGCGGCAGTCCGCCGAGCTTGCCGAACAGCGGCGATATCCGGGGGTCCGAGAGGTCCTGGCCCGGCGCATACCACTCGCCGATGCGCTGCGCGGTCGCAGCCCGGAACATCGGGTCGACGCCGTCGTTGCGGGCGATGGAAGCGCCGCTGAACGTGAGATCGAGCACCGGCGACATCAGCACCATCGCCGCCGGCAGCGGCAGCCCCTCGTCACGCGCGCGCATGGCGGTGACGAGCGCGAGGTTGCCGCCGGCCGAGTCCCCCGCGAACACGACCCGCGCCGGGTCGAAGCCGGTCGACAGCATCCAGTTCCACGCCGCGAAGCAGTCGTCGGTCGCCGCCGGGAACGGGTGTTCGGGCGCGAGCCGGTAGTCGACCATGAGGCCGCGTGCGCCGGCCGCCCGGCCGATCGCGGCAAGCAGGGGATCGTGGATCGCCGGCGACTCCGCGATGAAACCGTCGCCGTGGAAATAGAGGACGATGCCGCCCTGCGGGTCGCCGGCCGGGTCGATCCAGCGGGCCCGCGCACCGCCGGCGTCAAACGGCGCCGACGACCGGTAGGCCTCCCGCCGGGCGACGACCGGTCCCACACGCGTCACGAGCTCGCGAACGCGCTGGGGCGTCTTCGCGCGCGTCAGGGCCGCGCGCGCCGCGTGCAGGCCCTGCTCGACCGCCCAACGTTGTAGCCCCGCGCGCATCCCGGCATCCTACCCGCATGGGACGCATCTTCGAAGTACGCAAGCACGCGATGTTCGCCCGCTGGAACCGCATGGCGAAGCAGTTCGCGCGCATCGGCAAGGACATCACGATCGCCGTCAAGGCGGGCGGGTCCGACCCGAACAGCAACCCGGCGCTGCGCCGCGTGATCCAGAACGCGCGAGCGATCAACATGCCGAAGGACAAGGTCGAAGCTGCCATCAAGCGCGCCTCCGGCCAGGGCGCGACGGACTTCCAGCAGGTGCTCTACGAAGGCTATGCGCCGCACGGCGTCGCCGTGCTGATCGAGACCGCCACCGACAACCCGACGCGCACCGTCGCGAGCGTGCGCAACATCCTGTCCAAGCACGGCGGCAACCTCGCCAGCAACGGCAGCGTCAGCTTCCTGTTCCGCCGCATGGGCGTGTTCCGCCTGAACCCGGAAGGCATCGACCCGGACGAGCTCGAACTCGACCTCATCGACCACGGGCTCGACGAGATGGGCGAGAGCACCGGCGAGAACGGCGAGCCGCAGCTGGTCGCGCGCTGCGCCTTCGAAAACTTCGGCCAGCTGCAGAAGCGGCTGGAGGAGCGCAGGATCGTCCCCGTCTCGGCCGAGCAGGAGTACGTCTGCACCGTGCCGACCGAACTGCCGGAAGCGCAAGCCAACGAGGCGCTAGAGGTCATCGACAAGCTCGAGCAGGACGACGACGTGCAGAAGGTGTACCACACGCTAGCCTGAGGCGGGCGCGCTAGAAGATCACCGGCCGGTCCGGCTGTTCGTTGCGGTCGCCGCCGTCGTGCGGGAAATGCGCGGACAGCAGCCGCCCGACCGCGGCGATGCCGGCGGCGGCGCCCTCGCCGTACCGCCCGGCCGCGAAGTGCGCCTTCATCGCCCGGCACACGTCGTCCCAGTCCGCCTGCGGCACGCGCGCTGCGATCGCGCGGTCCGCGACGATCTCGACATCGTGGTCCGCCATCAGCACGTAGATGAGCACGCCGTTGTTGCCGGCCGTGTCCCAGACGCCGAGCAGCCCGAACACGGTCACGGCACGCTCGCGCGGCGTGGTGCCGTACCAGAGGTCCGGCAGGTCGAGTGCCGTCTCGATCGCGAAGCGGATCTCGCCGGCATGACGCTGCTCGAGCCCGGCGATGTCCGCCTCGATGCGCCGCAGCACGTCCGGCGTGAAGCGCCGGCGCGTCGCCCAGCGCGTCGTGAACAGGTGTCGAAGCGCGCGCACGAACGGCATCGCCTACCAGCGCCCCGAAGCGCCGCCGCCGCCGAAGCTGCCGCCGCCGCCGCGGAATCCGCCGCCTCCGCCGGTGCGGAACCCGCCCCCGCCCCAGCCGCCCGGGGACCAGCCGCCGTGGCCGGGCCGGCTGGACCAGCGCCCGCCGCCGCCGAAGCCGAGCATGAGCGACAACACGAGGCCGACGAGGCCGACGCCGATGGCTATGCCGAGCACATGCGTCACCGACCAGACGAGGCCGCCGACGATGCCGCCGGTCGCCAGCGAGCCGAGACCGCGGCCGAGGATCGCCCGCAGCACGGTCGAACCGACGAACACGATCATGAACAGCATCGGCAGCATGCCGGCCAGGCCCTGCGGCCCGTTCCAGTGCTGCTCCGGCTCCGGCAGCGGTTCGCCGTCGATCACCTGGATCATCCGGTCCACGCCCGCCGCAATGCCGCCCGCGAAGTCGCCCTCGCGGAAGCGCGGCGTGATCGTCTCGTCGATGATCCGGTTCGCGGCGAGGTCGGTGAGCGCGCCTTCTAGCCCGCGGCCGACCTCGATTCGAAGGGCCCGGTCCTGCATCGCGACCAGCAGCAGCGCGCCGTCGTCAGGCTTCTCGCGGCCGAGCTTCCAGGCATCCACCACGCGGATCGAGTACTGCTCGATCGCCTCGGGCTGTGTCGTCTGCACGACGAGCACGGCGACCTGCGCGCCCTTGCGCGCCTCGAATTCCGCCAGCTTCGATTCAAGCGCGTCGCGCGCATCGGGCGCGAGGACGCCGGCCAGGTCCGTGACCCGCGCCGCGAGCGGCGGCACGGGCTGCAGCGACTGCGCGACCGCCGCCGCCGCAATAAAGGGGACGCACCCCTTTAGCAGCCACCGACTCATGGAGCCCACGACCAGGAACGCACGCTAAAGGGGTGCGTCCCCTTTATTGCTCGGGCGCCGTGCCGAAGTCCACCGTCGGCGGCTGCGCGATCGAGTCCTCGTTCTCGACCGTGAAGTTGGGCTTCACCTCGTAGCCGAAGATCATCGCCGTCAGGTTGACCGGAAAGCGCCGGACCGTCCCGTTGAACGTGGCAACGGACTCGATGTAGCGGTTGCGCGCCACCGAGATCCGGTTCTCCGTGCCCTCCAGCTGCGCCTGCAGGTCGCGGAAATTCTGGTCCGACTTGAGGTCCGGGTAGCGCTCGACGACGACCAGCAGGCTCTTGAGCGCGCCCGTCAGCTCGCCCTGCGCCGCCTGGAACTGCGCGAGCGCCGCAGGATCGTTCAGCATCTCCGGCGTGACCTGGATCGAGGTCGCGCGGGCGCGCGCCTCGGTCACGCCGATCAGCACGGCCTGTTCCTGCGCGGCGAATCCCTTCACCGTGTTGACCAGGTTCGGGATCAGGTCCGCGCGCCGCTGGTACTGGTTGACGACTTCGGACCAGGCGGCCTTCACGGCCTCGTCCTGGGTCTGGATCGTGTTGTAGCCGCAGCCGCCGAGCGCGAGGCTCGCGGCAGCGATGAATCCGGCAACGATGAGTCGCATGGGTGTCCTCCCGGGAGCCGCGAATATCCTACTGCCTCGCCGGCTGCGGCGGGTTGCGCATTCCTGTATAGTCCGCGCGCCCTTCCCTCCCCAAGACACCCGAAACACCATGAATTTCAACGAACTCGGGCTCGAGCCCGAGCTGGTATCCGCCGTTGCCGCCCACGGCTACACGACCCCGACGCCGATCCAGGCCGGCGCCATCCCGCCGGTGCTCGCCGGACGCGACCTGCTGGCCGGCGCACAGACCGGCACCGGCAAGACCGCGGCCTTCGTCCTGCCGCTGCTGCAGCTGCTCGCCACGCCCTCGGGGCGCGCGCCCCGCCTGCTCGTGCTCGCGCCGACGCGCGAACTCGCGGCCCAGATTCTCGAAAGCATCCGCGTGTACGGCGCGAACAAGAAGCTGCGCGCCCGCGTGATCTTCGGCGGCGTCGGCGAACAGCCGCAGATCGACGGGCTGCGGTCGGGTTGCGACGTGCTCGTCGCGACGCCGGGCCGGCTGCTCGACCTTGCGAACCGCGGGCTCGCGAACCTGGCCGAGGTCCGCCACCTCGTCCTCGACGAGGCCGACCGCATGCTGGACATGGGCTTCATCCACGACATCCGGCGCATCATCAAGCTGCTGCCGCCCAAGCGGCAGAACCTGCTGTTCTCCGCGACCTACACGCCGGACATCCGCGCGCTCGCCGCGCGCATCCTCGTCGATCCCGTCCAGGTCGAGGTGACGCCGCCGAACAGCACGGTCGAGCGCGTCACGCAGCTCGCGTACCGCGTCGCCAAGGACGACAAGCGTCACCTGCTCGTGCACCTGTTCGAGAACGGCGCCGAGGGCGAGGGCCCCTGGCACCAGGCACTCGTCTTCACGCGCACCAAGCACGGCGCCAACCGCCTCGCCCAGCAGCTCGAGCGCGCCGGCATCCGCGCGGCGGCGATCCACGGCAACAAGAGCCAGGCTGCGCGCACGCGCGCGCTCGCGGACTTCAAGGCCGGGAAGCTCACGGCGCTGGTCGCGACCGAGGTCGCCTCGCGCGGCCTCGACATCCGGGAACTGCCTCAGGTCGTCAACTTCGACCTGCCGAACGTGCCCGAGGATTACGTGCACCGCATCGGCCGGACCGCGCGCGCCGGCAACGACGGCCACGCCGTGTCGCTGGTGTCGCCTGACGAGGCCTCGCTGCTGCGCGACATCGAGAAGACCATGCGGCAGTCCGTGCCCTTCTCGCCGACGCCCGCCTTCGCGCGCCGGCAGGAGGCGCCGGCCCCGCAGACGTCCGCGCCGGCGCGGCAGCACGCCGCACCGGCTCGCCCGACCGCGCGCAACGGCCGTCGATTCCAGCCGCGCCGGCGTTTCGGCTAGTCGATCCGCTCGACCAGCGGCGGCGCCTGCGGCCGCGCGTCCCCGATCGTGAATGCCGCGGACAGCGCCGCGGCGGCGGCGTCCGCGTCATCCCGGTCGCGTGCGTGGACGCGGGCGATCGGCTCGCCCCGCTCGATGACGGCCCCGACCGGAAGCAGCCGGTCGAACCCGACCGAATGGTCCACCGCCTGCTCGGGCGCGGTCCTGCCGCCCCCGAGCCGGACGACCGCGTAGCCGACGGCGCGCGTGTCGATCGCGGCGATGACGCCCGCACGGGGTGCCGGCACGTCGATCACGACCGCCGACTTCGCGAGATGCGCGTCCGGTCGCTGCAGCAGGTCAGACGGCCCGCCAAGGCTCGCGACCATGCGTGCGAAGCGCTCCGCGGCTGCCCCGCCCGAGAGCGACGCGGCGAGCGCGACCCGTGCCGCCGCCGCGTCGGGCGCGAGCCCGCCGAGCACCATCACTTCGGCGCCGAGCGCAAGCGTCACCTCGAGCAACCGCGCATCCGGCCGCTCGCCGCGCAGCATCGCGATCGCCTCGCGCACTTCCAGCGCGTTGCCCGCGGAGCGCGCGAGCGGCTCGGACATGTCGGTGAGCAGCGCCGCGAGCGGCAGGCCCGCCTCGGCCGCGGTCGAGCGCATCGCGCGCGCGAGCTCGCGGCCGCGTGCAGGTTCCGGCAGCACCGCGCCGTTACCGTACTTGATGTCGAGCACCAGCGCCTCGAGGCCCGCGGCGAGCTTCTTCGAGAGGATGGACGCGACGATCAGCGGCAGGCTGTCGACGGTCGCGGTGACGTCGCGGATCGCGTAGAGGCGCCGGTCGGCCGGCGCGATGCGTTCGCCGGCGCCGACGATCGCGACGCCCGCCTCGCGCACGGCGGCACGGACGCGTTCCGGCGGCGGCCGCGACAGGTAGCCGGGGATCGACTCCAGTTTGTCGAGCGTCCCGCCGGTGTGCGCCAGGCCGCGGCCGACGATCATCGGCACCCAGGCGCCGCAGGCCGCGAGCATGGGACCGAGCGCAAGCGAGACGAGATCGCCGACGCCGCCGGTCGAGTGCTTGTCGAGCACGGGACCGGGCGGCGACTCACGGCGCCAGTCGAAGACCTCGCCCGTGTCGCGCACCGCGCGCGTGAATGCCGCGCATTCCGCCGGCGACATGCCGCGCAGCCTCACCGCCATCGCGAAGGCGCCGACCTGGCTGTCGGCGAGGCTGCCGTCGGCGATGCCGCTCGCGAGCGCGGAGAGTTCCCGCGCGTCGAGCTCGCTCCCGTCGCGCTTCGCCCGGATGGATTCCTGCGGCAGCCAGGTCATCATGTTCAAGATGAGATTAGCAGCCTAACTGACGGAATGTAAAAAAGAATTCATCTTGCCGTCATCGCGCCTTCACCGACGCCGGCCACCCTTCGCCCTCATGAAAGTCGAAAGCATCTTCATCTCCGACGTGCATCTCGGCCAGGGCGGCTGCCGGGCCGAGGAGCTGCTCGACTTCCTCGCCGCCGTCGAATCGCGCAACGTCTTCGTGATCGGCGACCTCGTCGACTTCTGGGCCATGCGCCGGTCAGTCTGCTGGCCGCAGTCGCACCAGGACGTGCTGCGCACGCTCGTCGAGCGCGCGCGCAGCGGCGTTCGCGTCGTGTACATCCCGGGCAACCACGACGAGGCGGCGCGCGAGTTTGCCGGCATGAACATCTGCGGCGTCGATGTACGCCGGCAGCTCGTGCATCGCACCGCCGACGGGCGTCGCATGCTGCTCATCCACGGCGACGAGCTGGATCCGGAGGTGCGCTGCGGCAAGCTGCGCGTGCGGATCGGCGCGCTGGCCTACGGCGCGGCGCTCGCGCTCGACCGCATCGTCCTGCACCTGCGGCGGATGCTCGGCCTCGCCGAGTGGTCGCTGGCCGCCTGGCTGAAGAATGCCGTGCCCGGCGCGCGGGCGTATATCGCGCGCTTCGAGGAAGCGGCGGCAGAAGCCGCCGCGCGCGCGGACTGCGACGGCGTCATCTGCGGCCACATCCACCAGCCGGCCGTCCGGGAGATCGCGGGCCGGCTCTATTGCAACCACGGCGACTGGGTCGAGAACGCCACCGCGCTCGTCGAGACGATGACCGGCAAGCTCTCGCTGCTGCGCTGGTCCGAGGTGCGCGCGCGCGTGAGCGCCGAGCGGCCGCTCGGCTTGCTCGGTGGCTCCAGGGCCTAGGGCCGCGAGCCGTCGACCTGGCTGATGAACGCCTCGGCCGGTGTCCCGCCGAGGACCTGGGCGGCTGCCCAGGAGTTGACCGCCTGCGCCTCCGCGGCGCCGAGCCGCGACTCCGCATCGAGCAGGTCGCGTTGCTGGCGCAGGAACTCCTCCAGCGACGCGAGCCCGACGCGCTCGAGCTCGGCCTGGACGCGCACGACCTCCTCGCGCGCGGTGACCTCGTCGCGCAAGGCCGCGACGTCGGCCATCGCGCTGCGATAGGCGGTCGCGAGACTGGTCCAGGCCCGCTGTGATTCGCGCTCGGCCGCGAGCGCCGCCTGGCTGGCCGCCCTTGCCTCGGCCTTCGCGGCGGAAACGCGGCGCCAGCCGGCGGGGTCGATCGGCACGTTGAACCGGAGCATCACGCCCCAGGCATCCGTGGAATTGCCGCCGCCCTCGAACTGCGTGTAATCGGTGACGAGCGCGAGCGCCGGCCACAGCGTCCTTTCGGCGGCCCGGGCCTGCGAGGCCGACGTGCTCTCGCGTTCGCGGGCGAGCGCCGCCGGCAGCGAGTCTTCGGCGTCCAAGGGCTTCCATGCCGGGATCGCGATGGCCTCGCCCTCCGGCAGCAGCCGCCGGCCGCTGCTCTCCTCCAGCGCCGCCTGGGCGAGCTCGATCGCGCCGGAGAGCCCGATCTCGTCGGAGCGAAGGCGGCTCAGCTCGGCCTCCGCCAGGCGAAGTTCCGCGGTCGACGACTGCTCGGTCTCGACCTCCAGCCGCACGCGCTCGACCGTCTGCAGCACGCGCGCGCGCTGCACGGCGAGCACGCGCTGCTGGCGCAGCAGCGCCTGCAGCTGGACGTAGGCAGCGGTCGTGTCGGCCAGCTTGAACAGCGTCGCCTGGCGCTCGGCGAGCCGGGCTGCGGCAAGGTCGTGCTCGGCTGCAGCGCGGGATGCGCGGATCGCGCCGGCGAGATCCAGCGGCAGGCTGTACATCGCCCCGTACCGGTTGATGTCCTGCGCGAACGGAGGATCGGCGAACGCGGACGGGGTGAGCACGCCCATGAATCGTTCGTCATCGTAGGTCGATGCGTCGGCGAACAGCGCGCCGCTGCCGAAGTACCGGCCGGTCTCCGCGGATAGCTCGCGCTGGCGCGCGTCAGCCGCAAGCTGCGCGGCGTGTACCGTCGGGTGCGCAAGGCTGTCGCGCAAGAGCTCGGCGAGTTCCCCGGCCCGCGCGCCGGGCGCAGCCAGCGCGAAGACGACGGGCAGAACGGCACGCAACGCCGTCATGGTCCGCGCACGGCCTGCTCGAGCTCGCGATGGCTCAGCAGCCCGGGTTGCTGCCACGCGAGCACGCCGTTCCGGAACAGCGCGAAGTTGGGGATGCTGCGCACGTCGTACGCGGAGGCCAGCATCGGGTGGTCTTCGGTATTCACCTTGAGCACCACCGCCGCGCCCGCCAGGTTCGCCGCGGCCTGCTTCACGTGCGGCGCGGCCATCTGGCAGGGACCGCACCAGGGCGCCCAGAAGTCCACCAGTACCGGAACGCGCGCATCGCGCGTGATCTCGTTGAACAGCGCGGCGTCCGCGTCGACCGGCTCGGCGAGCGGCGGCAGCGGCTGCTTGCAGCCGCCGCAGCGGCCGGTGTCGGCCAGGTGCCGGGCCGGCACGCGGTTCTTCGCGTTGCAGTGCGGGCAGGCGCGGATCAAGAAGCCTGCTCCTTGAGCGGCAGGATGCCGAGCGCCTTCAACACGTAGCGTTCGTAGACCGGCTCGAAGTTGCCGGTCTTCATCTTGCGCAGGAAATACTTCTCGAAAGCGACTTTCGCGAGGTGCACCCACTTGCCCTGCCGGGCCCAGGTCAGGTTGCGCGGCGGGATCTGCGGCAGCGCCACGAAGGCGATGCCCGTGTCACCCATGTCCGCCAGGCAGATCGCGTTCCACGAGGCCTTGTGCGTCGGCACCCGGCCTTCGATGGCGTCGGCGACGTTGTGCACGATGGCGCTGACCATCGACTCGATCATGTAGCCGGTCTTGGGCGCGCCGGTCGGCACGGGCGTCGCCTCCACCGGGGGAATCGCGACGCACACGCCGGCCGCATACACGTTCGGATGGCGCGGATTGCGCTGAAACGCGTCGATCGTCACGAACCCGCGCGGGTTGCACAGTTCACCCGCCGCCGCCACCGCATCGACGCCCCTGAAGGCGGGTATGAACATCGTGAAGCGGCTCGGCAACTCGTGCTCGCGGACCTGCGCGCCCTTGTCATCGTGCTCAGCCACGCGCACGGCGCCGGCCTTGGCCTCCAGCAGCTTTGCGTTCGTGATCCACTTGATGTGGCGCTGACGCAGCTCCGACTCCAGAAGCCCTTTCGAGTCCCCCACCCCGCCGAGTCCCAGGTGGCCGATGTAGGGCTCGCTCGTGACCAGCGTCATCGGCACGCGGTCACGGATCTTGCGGCGGCGCAGGTCCGCGTCGACGATCATCGCGAACTCGTAGGCGGGACCGAAACAGCTCGCCCCCTGCACGGCGCCGATCACCATCGGCCCCGGGTTCGCGAGGAAGTCCGCGTACGCGCGCGCCGCCCGCTCCGCGTGCGGCGTCGTGCAGATGCTCTGGGTGTGCCCGTCGGGACCGAGGCCCGGCACCTCGTCGAACGCGAGTTTCGGCCCGGTCGTGATGACCAGGTAGTCGTAGTCGAGCGTGCCGCCGCTCGCGAGCAGAAGGCGGTTGGCCGCCGGCTCGATCTTCGCCACGGAGTCCGCCACGAAGCGGATGCCCTTCTTCTCGACGTGCGGCCGGATCGCCACCGTCACCTGTTCGGGCTTGCGCCAGCCGACGGCGACCCAGGGATTCGACGGCGTGAACTGGAAATGCTCGGAGGCGCCGATGAGCGTCACCTCGTGCATGCGGCCGAGGTTCTTCCGGAGTTCGTACGCGGCCGGCATTCCGCCGATGCCTGCGCCCATGACGACGACGTGTGACATTTCGCGCCTCCGCACCTCTTCGGTGCTTGCAACCCGTCGATGCGGAGATTATATTAGCTTTGTCTCAATTAGCAAGAGTGCATATATGGTGACCGCCGACGACATGGCCGCGCACGTCCAGTCCGCCGCCGCCCTCCTGCGGGCGATGGCGAACCCCCATCGGCTGCAGATCCTGTGCGTCCTGGGAGAGGGCGAGTTGTCCGTCGGCGCGCTCAACGAGCGCATCCCGCTGTCGCAGTCCGCCCTGTCGCAGCACCTCGCGGTACTGCGCGACGACGGCCTCGTGACGACGCGGCGGGAATCCCAGACCATCCATTACCGTGTGCAGCCCGGTCCCGCGCTCGACGTGATCCGGGTGCTGCACAGCCACTTCTGCGGCGCCGTACGGCCGCGCCGCGCGGCAGCGCGGCGCTGAACGCATGAAAGAACTGCCGATACCCGCCCTGCGCAGGCTGTCCGACGAGGTCTGGATCTCGGGGCAGCCGGGCGCCGGCCAGCTCGCCGCTGCGCGGGACGCCGGCCTGCGCACGGTCGTCAGCCTCTGCCCCGCCGGCGAGTGCGGCTGGGACGAGAGAGCCGCCGCCGCGGCGCTCGGGCTGGCGTATGCGACGCTGCCGGTCGGCGCGGCCTGCGACCTGACCCCGGCCGCGGCGCACCAGCTGCACGAACTCCTCGAATCCTGCGCGAAACCCGTGCTGGTCCACTGCGGCAGCGGCAATCGCGTCGGGGCGCTGTTCGCCCTGAAGGCTTTTCACGTGCACGGCCACACCCCCGAGGACGCGCTGGCCCACGGCCGCGCGGCCGGGCTCACGGGCCTCGAGAACGCCGTGCGCGCATTGCTCACTTCCAACGGAGGACTGTCATGACCACCCGGACAATCGCCACGCCGGACGGCGGATCCGCCACGATCGACCAGTGGGTATTCCGCCTCGCGGGAATCTTCGTGCTCGCCTCGCTCGCGCTCTCGCAGCTGCACAGCGTCAACTGGCTGTGGTTCACGGCCTTCGTCGGCGCCAACATGCTGCAGGCTTCCTTCACCGGCTTCTGCCCGCTCGCCATGATCCTGCAGAAGCTCGGCGTGCGGTCCGGCGCCGCGTTCTGTCCGCGCGCCGGCGGCGCCTGACGGCCGCGCCCGTGAGCGCGCCGGAGCGCCGCGCGGCGGCGCGCATCGCCGCCTTCCTCGCCGCCGCGCTGCTCGGCGCGTGCGGGCAGTCTCCAGAGCCCGCGGGCGGCGAGGTCCCGGGGGCCGGGCTGGACACGGTCGCAGTGAAACCCGCGCGCGTCGCGCGGGAGACGGCTTTCGACGGGTCCGTGGAGGCGCTCAACCAGTCCACGGTGGCCGCCCAGACCAGCGGGCGCGTCGTCGAGTTGCCGTTCGACGTCGGCGATCACGTCGAGA
>ERZ1066138.189-NODE-189-length-20944-cov-10.678970_pt1 | contig 20944 bp, 18 predicted proteins | sample MGYA00382785_ERZ1066138 | MGnify/ENA primary metagenome ERZ1066138 (study PRJEB33369, sample SAMEA5778368) | biofilm metagenome | biome: Industrial cooling water; feature: Water cooling tower basin; material: Biofilm | place: United Arab Emirates | collected... | reverse complement strand
CGAACCTTGCCGCGATCATCGAAGCCCAGGAGCTTGACGTAAACCTCCTGGCCTTCCTTGACGACTTCGCCGACTGTCTCGGGGCGGCCTTGCGTCAACTGCGAGATGTGAACCAGACCGTCCTTGGCGCCGAAGAAATTCACGAAGGCGCCGAACTCCATGATCTTAACGACCTTGCCCTTATAAATCTGGCCGACTTCGGGCTCTGACGTGATGCCCTTGATGCGAGCCAGAGCCTTCTCGATCGACTCGCGATTTGCAGAGGCGATCTTGACGGTGCCGTCGTCCGAGATGTCGATTTTGGCGCCCGATTCAGCAACGATCTCACGGATGACGGAGCCGCCCGAACCGATCACTTCGCGGATCTTATCGGTCGGGATCTTAATTGTCTCGATGCGCGGCGCGAACTCGCCCAGTTCCTCGCGCGCGCCCGTCATCGACTTGGCCATTTCGCCCAAAATGTGCAGGCGGCCTTCGTTCGCCTGCCGCAGCGCGACCTTCATGATCTCTTCGGTGATGCCGGTGATCTTGATGTCCATCTGCAGTGCGGTGACGCCATTCTCAGTGCCGGCGACCTTGAAGTCCATGTCGCCGAGGTGGTCTTCATCGCCCAAGATGTCGGAAAGAACGACGTAGTCGTCGCCTTCCTTGATGAGGCCCATCGCAATGCCAGCGACTGGAGCCTTGAGCGGCACACCAGCGTCCATCATCGACAGCGAAGCGCCGCAGACGGTTGCCATCGACGAGGACCCGTTCGATTCCAGAATTTCCGATACGACGCGGAGCGTGTAGGGAAAATCTTCGTGCTTGGGGAGTAGTGGACGCACAGCGCGCCATGCCAGCTTACCGTGGCCGATTTCGCGGCGCCCGGGCGAGCCCATGCGGCCGGTTTCACCGACGGAGAAGGGCGGGAAATTATAGTGCAGCAGGAAGCGTTCCTTGCGGGTGCCTTCCAAGCTGTCAACATACTGTTCGTCTTCGCCGGTGCCGAGCGTCGCGACCACGAGAGCCTGCGTTTCACCACGGGTAAAGAGCGCCGACCCGTGTGCACGCGGCAGCACATGCACCTCAGAGACAATGGGCCGAACGGTAACGAGGTCGCGTCCATCAATGCGCTTCTTGGTCTTCAGAACATCGCCGCGCATAATGTCCATCTCGAGCGCTTTGAAGGCGTCGCCGAGCAGGACCTTCTCGTTGGGGTCGTCGGGGATCGCGATTTCAGAAAAGACGCGCTTTTTGGCCTGCGAGACGAGGTCGTTGCGCTTGCCTTTTTCTTTCGTGGAGAAGGCGGTGGTGAGCGTTTCGGCGGCAATGGCCTTGACCTGATCGTAGTACTTCGCCTTATCGGCAATCTGGATGTCCCAGGGTTCCTTAGCGGCCGTTTCAGCGAGCTTGATGATTGCCTGGATGACCGGCTGGAAGTGGCGGTGGCCGAACATGACGGCGCCGAGCATCACGTCTTCCGGAAGCTCCTTGGCTTCCGATTCAACCATCATCACGGCATCGTGGGTGCCGGCGACGACAAGGTCGAGCGACGTTTCGCTCATCTCGTCGACCATGGGGTTGAGCACGTACTCGCCAGCAATGTAGCCGACACGAGCAGCGCCGATCGGGCCAAGGAAGGGCAGGCCGGAAAGCGTCAGAGCGGCGGAGGCCGCGACCATGCCGATGATGTCGGGATCATTCTCGAGGTCGTGCGAAAGTACTGTAACTACGACCTGCACTTCATTCTTGAAGCCCTCGACGAAGAGGGGACGGATCGGACGGTCGATGAGACGCGAAACCAGCGTTTCCTTCTCGGAGGGACGGCCTTCGCGCTTGAAGTAGCCGCCGGGAATTTTTCCAGCAGCGTAGGTGCGCTCTTGGTAGTTCACCGTGAGCGGGAAAAAATCGATACCAGGCTTGACACTCTTGGCGCCGACGACGGTTGCGAGAACGCTGGTTTCGCCATACTGCGCATAGACGGCGGCGTCGGCCTGACGGGCCATATGGCCGGTTTCGAGCTTGAGCTTGCGCCCAGCCCAATCAATTTCGACGCGGTGGATATCGAACATGTTTTTCAGCTTTCGTTTCGGTTCTTCGGTCTTTTGATTTCGCAGCGGTGTTTAGCACGAATGCGCATCGCGCCGGGAAGCGTTTACAGCCCCCGGCGCGATGGTTTTTGCTGGCGGTATCGAGGGCCATCGCCGCGGACGCGCGGTCGTAATCGGACTGTGACGCCCTACGAGCAGGCACTTAGCGGCGAATACCCAGCTTCTCGATGATGCCCTGGTAGCGCGCGACGTCCTTCCGCTTCACGTAGTCCAGCAACTGACGGCGCTGACTGACCATTTTGAGGAGGCCACGGCGCGAGTGGTTGTCCTTTTTGTGGGTCTTGAAGTGATCGGTCAGTTCGTTGATGCGGTGGGTAAGGACCGCGATCTGGACTTCCGGCGAGCCGGTATCGTTGGGCTTGGTGGCGTTGCCTTTGATGACAGCTGCCTTTGCCGCCTTACGGTGCGGGGCTACTTCCGACATCGGGTGGCTCCTTTCGAAGTTGGAGTTGTAGGGCCCGCATGATCGGGGGCCCAGGAACGGCCACGGCCGGGATGTCGTCCAGCCGGGTCACAAAACACAAGTCGCGGGCCCGCGTGAGCCCGCGACGTGGGGTCTTATACATGCGCTGGTGGCCACCGCGAAGTGGTTTTTCGCCGTCGAGAGGTCGGAAACCCTACTTCTTGCAGAAGGTCACGGCGGCACGGCAGGTGACCTGGCTACCGTCGGGCTTGCAGGAGTACTTGTCGGAGACGTTGTAGCCTTCGACCTTGCCATTCTGGAGGAACCCGGGCCACAGACCCCAGCTAACCGCCTGTACGGTGGTTTCGAGGGCGTACCACTTGGCCCACTCTTCCGAGCCGGCGGTGGCAACAGCGCCCTTCTTGACACATTCGGCCTGAGCGAGCGGGGCGCCCAGCGCTACCGTCATCGCACCTGCAGCTACCAATCCTTGAACCCACTTCATCGACACAACTCCTCTACTGCCCTGGCACCTCCCGGACTGGGAGATGGCCGACAAGCAAACGACTGCCGCATTATGAGAACGGCCATTAACCGGTCAACGACGGGCGGCCGGTGCGGAGTTTTTTCCGTAGAGAGTGTGGCCGTCACCCCAGATTGAAGACCCGGATGGGGTGCAATGCCCCTTTTTCAACCTCGCCCAGCGCAACAATGCGCCCTTGGCACGTGGCATACATCAGGCCGGAGAGGACAGGTGCATCGCGGCCACGGATCAGGACCGCCATGCCGCGGACGAGCTTGGAGGCATCCGACGGCGTCACCATCAATTCCGGCAATCCACGCAGCGGCATTTCAACAGGAAGAAGCGGTCCATCCGTATCAAAGAGGCGACCGGCTTCAGCTTCATCTTCCAGTTCTTCGAGGCCCCACGCATCGCCTTCCTCGAAGGGACCGACGCGGGTGCGGCGAAGTTCGATCACGTGGCCATAACAGCCGAGCGAGCGGCCCATGTCGCGGGCGATCGAGCGGACGTATGTCCCTTTGCCGCAGTCGGCCTCGAAGACGGCCGTGTCCGCGTTCGGCATGTCGACGAGGCGGAGGTCGTCGATCTGGATCGCCCGCGGGTCTAGCACGACGACTTCACCATCGCGGGCGAGATCATAGGCGCGTTCGCCGTCGATTTTGACGGCCGAGAATGCGGGCGGGGTCTGCATGATCTCGCCGACAAAGCAGGGCAGAAGTGCGCGGATCTCGCCTTCGGTGGGGCGCGCGTCGCTCGTTGCGGTGACGGCGCCTTCCTTGTCGTCGGTGCTGGTCTCAGCACCCCAGCGGACGGCGAAGGCATATGATTTCTTGCCATCGACGGCAAACGACACGGTTTTCGTCGCTTCGCCGAATGCGATCGGCAAGATTCCTGTGGCCAGCGGATCGAGCGTGCCGGCGTGACCTGCTTTTTGCGCGTCGAAAAGGCGCTTCACCCGGGCAAGCGCATGCGTGCTTGTCAGCCCGAGAGGCTTGTCGAGGATGAGCCAGCCGTTGATGGGCTGGCCTTTCTTGCGGCGGGCCATGATTACTTCTTCTCGACGTCGCGGCGGACTTTTTCGGAGAAGAGCAGCCGGTCGATGCGGCTCACCTCTTCGAACGTTTCGTCTTCACGGAAGCGGATTTCGGGCGCGTATTTGAGATCCAGTGTTTGAGCCACCTCGGCGCGGATAAACTTTTTGTGGCGTTCGAGTGCCGCTATCACCAACTCTGTATCTTTGCCTCCGAGCGGCATGACATAGGCGGTGGCGAGCTTCAAATCAGGCGAAATGCGGACTTCGGAAATCGAAACCACGTGCGAGGCGAGCACGTCATCGTGAATTTCGCCACGGATCAGAAGTTCTGCGACTTTGTGCCGGACCATTTCGCCTACGCGCAACATGCGCTGCGACGGGCCCTTGCCCGTTTTAGAGCTCGACTTCTTGCGGGACATTTCGCTTCCGCGCCGGGATAGAACCGCGCGCGTCCTTGTAAGGGATTAGAAAAAGCTGCGGGCCGGCCCCACGAGGTTATGCGAGAGCCCGGCCCGGTGAATGGGATTAAAGCGAGCGAGTGACCGTCTCGACGTTAAAGCATTCGATGATGTCGCCTGCACGCAGGTCCTGATAGTTGGCGAAGGACATGCCGCATTCCTGACCGACCGGCACTTCCTTGACGTCGTCCTTAAAGCGCTTGAGCACCGACAGCGAACCCTCGTGGATCACCACGTTGTCGCGGATGAGACGCACCTTGCCGCCGCGCATGACCTTGCCTTCGGTGACCCGGCAACCGGCGACCTTGCCGACCTTGGATATGTTGAACACCTGCAGCACTTCCGCGTTGCCGAGGAAGACTTCGCGGATGGTCGGCGCAAGAAGGCCGGACATGGCCGCCTTCACGTCATCGAGCAAATCGTAAATGATATTGTAGTAACGGATTTCGATGCCAGCCGTGTCCGCGGCCTGCTTCGCTTGCGTGTTGGCGCGGACGTTGAAACCGATGACGACAGCCTTTGACGCGTTAGCAAGCGCAATGTCGGATTCGGTAATGCCACCTACACCTGAGTGCACGATGCGGGCCTCGACTTCGTCGGTGCCGAGCTTCTTGAGCGCGCCCATGATGGCTTCGACGGAGCCCTGCACGTCGCCCTTGATAAGCAGATTGAAGTCCTTCTTCCCGGCCTCCTTCAACTGCTGCATCATCTGCTCGAGGGTGCTCTTGGAGCCGGCGGCTCCAAGCGTCTCGCGGCGCTTGCGGATGCGATAGTCGGTGATTTCGCGGGCACGGGCCTCATTCTCGACCACGGCGACCTGATCACCGGCTTCCGGAGCACTGTCGAAGCCCAGGATTTCAACTGGAACCGAGGGACCGGCTTCAGCGATGTTCTGGCCCTTGTCGTTGATCAGGGCGCGAACGCGGCCCCAAGCCGTACCGGCGACAACGATGTCACCCACATGCAGCGTGCCGCGCTGAACGAGCGCCGTACCGACCGGGCCGCGGCCTCGTTCCAGCTTGGCTTCGATGACGATGCCTTCGGCCGTGCGATCGGGGTTGGCCTTGAGATCGAGAACTTCCGCTTGGAGATGGATCGCTTCCAACAGCTTGTCGAGGTTGGTGCGCTTCAATGCCGAGACCGGCACTTCCAAAGTATCGCCGCCCATGCTTTCTACGACGACTTCCTGGCTCAGTAGGTCGGTCTTGACGCGGGTCGGGTCGGCTTGCGGCTTGTCGATCTTGTTGATCGCGACAATCATCGGGACGCCGGCGGCCTTGGCGTGGTTGATGGCCTCCACCGTCTGCGGCATGACACCGTCATCGGCAGCCACGACGAGCACGACGATGTCCGTCACCTTGGCGCCTCGGGCGCGCATAGCGGTGAATGCGGCATGGCCTGGCGTGTCGATGAAGGTGATCTTGCCGCCCGAAGGCAGCGTGACCTGATAGGCACCGATGTGCTGTGTGATGCCGCCGGCTTCGCCGGACACAACGTTTGTCTGACGAATGGCGTCGAGCAGCGAGGTCTTGCCATGGTCGACGTGGCCCATGATGGTCACGACGGGGGCGCGATCCTTGAGGTTGAGATCGTCGTCCTTGGCGCCGATGAAGCCGGTTTCAACGTCGGACTCAGAAACGCGCTTGGCGGTGTGGCCGAATTCCTGGACGATGAGTTCGGCGGTGTCGGCATCGATCACGTCGGTGATCTTGTGCATCGCGCCTTGCTTCATCATCAGCTTGATGAGATCGACCGCACGCTCGGCCATGCGGTTCGAAAGTTCTTGAATGGTGATGGCTTCAGGAATGATCACTTCGCGCACAATCTTGTCGCGCGGCTGCTGCACGCCCATGGCCTTGAGGCGTTCGCGTTCGCGCTTTCGCTTCAGAGACGCCAGCGAGCGTTCACGCTGCTCCTGGTCGAAGGCGTTGTTGATCGTGAGCTTGACGCGCTCTTTCTGCGGCTCAGGTGTGGTTTTGACCGGTGTGCGGACAATCTTGCCGCCGCGCTTGATGACGCGCGTCTCCTCATCTTCGACCATCTCCGGACGAGCGCGCGCTTCGGTGCGCACTTCCTTGCCCTTTGGCGGCTCGATTGCGGGACGATCGGGAGCGGGAGCTGGACGTGACGAAGGAATGTTGATTTCCTTCGGGCGGCCGCCCTCACGGGGCATGAACGCGGTGTTGTAGCCCTGCCCGGCAGGGCGAGAACCACCACGGCCCTCGAAACGGCCGGCAGGACGCGCGCCCTGTTCGGAACGTGGCGGAGGCCCATCCCGGCGCGGAGCACTCGAGGGGGCGCGGGCCTGGACGGGTGGCGGCGCGGCGGCAGGCGCGGGAGTGGGTGCTGGAGTCGTCGGTGCCGCGGCAACCGGTGCTACGGCCGGTGCGGCGGCCACAGGGGCCGGAGTTGGCGCTTCAACGGGTTGCGATGCTGCTTCGACCCGACGGCGTTCGATCAACTCGGCTTCTTCAATTTCATTCTGACGGCGCGCTTCGGCCAGCGCTCGGGCGCGGGCATCGCGTTCTTCGGGGCGGAGCGAGCGGGTCGCATCGGACCGATCTGGCGCACGCTGCTGGGGCGGGGATTCTGGCGCGGAAATCGGCTTCACCGATACCGGCGCGGGAGCCGGCGGAGCGGGGGCATCAGTGCCTCCCAGCTTGCGCGATTTGCGCTTCTCGACGATCACCGGCTTCGACCGGCCATGGCTGAAATTCTGCCGTACATGCCCAGACTCGACCGTCCGCTGCAGCGAGAGCGGTTTGCGCGTCCCTGCACCGGCTGTTCCCGATCCTGTCGTGCCGGCGGCACCCGGGCGGGCTGTCTTGTCGGTCGTGTCCTTCGTGTCCATTCGGTCTTTCCGCAGATGTCCTCAGGCGCCAGATGCGTCCGGAATGCCAATTTCGTCAATTAAAGCAGGCCGGTAGCGCTTGACGCGCCCGGCCTCGCTCAAGAATTTATCGGTCGCTCCGCCCTGTGTGAGGGCAGCATGTACCACATTTGACCGGCCGATGGCCAAGCTCATTTGTTCGACCGTGAAAAGTGTTTCGATCCGGGGTGTCCGGAGAGTGGCACGCGAGACCGCTACGTATTTCCGATCGAGCTTTTCGGCCCCCCCCGCTGCCGCATCCCGGGCATGGAGAAGGACCCTAACCGTTCCCTTTACGATCATGGCGTCGAGCTTGTCGAACCCGGCGGTCACGAGCCCAGCTTTTTTGGCCATGGAAAGCGCGTCGAGGGCTCTGCGTTCCAAAAGCTCACCCACTAATGTAGGAAGGTCCGGGGGAATTTTCACCTCGGCTTTGAGAGACCGGGCAAAGACTTTCGCTCTGACCGCCTCAGCCACCTTGTCGGCCGTCGCAGTGACCCAGACGCCGCGGCCCGGGAGCTTGAGCGCAGGATCAGGGTAGAGCGTGCCATCGGGACCGCGGACGAAACGGATCAGTTCATCCTTTGAACGTGAAACCCGCGTGAGCGCGCACAGGCGCAGCGGGCCCTCACCCGCTTCATCCTGATCAGCATCGATGACTCGACGGCTGCGCTCCAATGCTATGGGCCTCCTGCCTCATTCTCCCGCTCAGACATTGGCCGAGGCGTCGTCCGCCCCGGAGTCGGCGTCTTCGGTCTCTTCTTCTGGTGTTTCTTCGATGGTGATCCACCCGGCGAGGACCCGAGCGGAGAGGATCATATCCTCGGCCTCCTTGCGGCCGATTTCAAAGCCATCGAGAACGCCCTTGTGGCGAACGGCTTCGGCCTCCTTTTCCTTCTTGCGCTCGGTCCAGCCGATCAGGTCGTCAGTGGCGCAATCGGCGAGGTCTTCCAGCGTTTTGATGCCATGCTCGCCGAATGCGACTAGCATCGCTGTGGTAACGCCCTGCACCTCGGCCAGTTCATCTGCGACGCCCAATTCACGGCGCTTGGTGTCGCGCTCGGCTTCCTGCTGCTCCAGGTATTCTCGAGCGCGCATCTGGATCTGTTCGGCGGTTCCTTCGTCGAAGCCTTCAATATTGGCGATTTCAGAAAGGTCGACGTAGGCCACTTCCTCAACGGTCGCGAAGCCTTCTGTAACTAGAAGCTGGGCGATGACTTCATCCACGTCGAGCGAATCCATAAGCAACTGCGTGCGCTCGGCGAATTCTTTCTGGCGTCGCTCGCTTTCCTCGGCTTCGGTCAGAATGTCGATATCCCAGCCGGTGAGCTGCGAGGCGAGGCGCACGTTCTGCCCACGGCGACCAATCGCAAGCGAGAGCTGGGTTTCCGGGACAACGACCTCAATGCGGTTGCTGTCTTCGTCGAGGACGACCTTCGAGACTTCGGCGGGAGCAAGCGCATTGACGATGAAGCTCGCCGCATCTGGATTCCACTGGATGATATCGACCTTTTCACCCTGAAGTTCGTTCACCACCGCCTGAACGCGGGCGCCGCGCATGCCGACGCACGCGCCTACGGGATCGATGGACGAATCCTTGGAAACGACGGCGATCTTGGCGCGCGAACCGGGATCGCGGGCAACCGACTTGATCTCGACGACCCCATCATAGATTTCAGGAACTTCCTGCGCGAAGAGGCGAGCCATGAATTCTGGGCGGGCGCGGGAGAGGAAAATCTGCGGACCGCGCTGTTCGCGCCGGACATCGTAGATGTAGGCACGGACGCGATCGCCGTACTTCGGCGTTTCGCGCGGGATCATTTCGTCGCGACGAATGATGCCTTCGGCGCGGCCCAGATCGACGATCACGTTGCCATATTCGGCGCGCTTGACGGTGCCGTTGATGATTTCTCCGATGCGATCCTTGTATTCGCCGAACTGACGGTCGCGCTCGGCCTCGCGAACCTGCTGGACGATGACCTGCTTGGCGTTCTGGGCGGCGACACGGCCGAATTCCAGCGGCGGCAGGCTTTCTGCGATCTGGTCGCCGATCTTGACTTCGGGGTTGCGGCGCTGCGCGTCCGGCAAGCGGATTTCTGTGGCTTCGTTCTCGACGTTCTCTACGACCGAGAGCACGCGGGTGAGGCGCGTCTCGCCGGTTTTGGGGTCGATTTCGCAGCGTATGTCGTTTTCGGCGCCATAGCGGGACTTCGCGGCCTTTTGGATCGCGTTTTCCATCGCCTGGAGAACGATCTTGCGGTCGATCGATTTTTCGCGCGCGACTGCGTCCGCGATCTGCAACAGTTCGAGCCTGTTGGCGCTGATACCTGCAATGCCGGCCATGGCTAGTTCTCCACCTCGAAGTCGTCCGGTTCCGCGCCATCCGCGAAGCCGGAGCGTCCTTGTTTCTTGGCGCGAGTGAGTGCCTCGCGGATCAAGTCGTCAGTCATTACAAGCCGGGCCTCGGAAACGAGGCTCAGCGGAAATCCTATGGTCGTGGCGCCGATCTCGGGCAAGTCGAGTTCGACGCGGACTTCGCCGTCTTCGAAGCCTTCGAGCTTGCCTTGAAAGCGGCGGCGGCCATCGACCGGCTCACGCAGTTCAATCTTGGCAAGGTGCCCGGCCCAGTTCTCGAAGTCGCTGGCGCGGACCAGTGGGCGGTCGATGCCGGGGGACGAAACCTCCAGACGATATGCGTCGGAGATGAGATCGTGGGCGTCGAGCAGCGGCGAGAGTTCGCGAGAGACGGTTTCGCAGTCGTCAATCGTCATGGAGCCGTCGGGGCGTTCGGCCATGATCTGCAGCGTCTGGCCATCGCGGCCGGAAATCTTTACGCGGACAAGACGAAACCCCAAATTCTCCAGCACCGGCGCCACAAGCCCAGCGAGCGTCGCGGCTAAGCCGGTTTCGCCATAGAACCTATCGTCGCTCGTACGTGCTTCGGCCTGCATTGCGCTCGGGGCCCGGGTTGTTCATCCGCACTCAAGACCACGATTGCAACCCATCAAAACAAAAAGAGCGGACCCTTGCGGGCCCACTCTCAAGAGTTGAGATGATCATGAGCAGCTGGAAATTACGCAATGGCGTGGTTTCTGGCAAGACCGATGTGGACGATTTCCGCGCATTTACCGAACTTTTTTGCAGGCGGCTCGGTTAAGCGCGAACGAACGTGAGAAACATCGGGCGGCGGCCTTCGCGATGGGCCTTGGCTTCGTAACGGGTGCCGGGCCAGTCCGGCCACGGCGTGCGCCAATCACCGGGTTGGCGCGCTGTCCAGCGAAAGCCGGGGTGCGGGATAGCCGCTTCGAGAACAGTGCGGGCATAGGCATCAATATCGGTTGCGATGCGCAATTCGGCACCCGGCTCCATGACTTCGGCCAAGCTATCGAGGAAGGGTTTCGATACGAGGCGGCGCTTAGCGTGGCGCGTTTTGGGCCAAGGATCGGGAAAGAGAATGAAGGCTTTCGACAGGCACGCGGACGGAAGCGCGCGCAGAAGGGGACGTACGTCGTCGGGGTGGAGGAGGACGTTGCGAAGTCCACGTTGTTCGATTGCTGTGAGCGCCTTGATGACACCGTCTTCGAACGGTTCGCACCCGATCAGGCCCACGGTTGGGTTCGCGCTCGCTTGATGAATCAGGTGCTCGGCACCGCCGAAACCCACCTCCAGCCAGACCTCGGCAATGGAGGAGGCAAAAAGTTCGGATAAGGGCTGCTTGCGGAGTGCTTCGAGGCTGAGGCGGAGGCGCGGCAGTGCGTCTTCCATTAAGTGACGTTGGCGCGGACTTGGCTTTCGGCTGCGCTTGCGTCCGAAAGAGCGCAGGTCGTTTGCAAAGGGCTTTTCGGTCTCACCGGTCATGGCATTCGGTTCGGCACTCGGTTCGCCGACTAAAAAAGAAGACGGCCGCGGAACTGTCATTCCACGGCCGTTCGTCGCTTAGCAACGCAATCAGATCGCCGCCTTGATCTTGTCTGCCAGATCGGTACGCTCCCATGAGAATCCGCCTTCGGCATCCGGCGTGCGGCCGAAATGACCGTAGGCGGAGGTGCGGGCGTAGATCGGCTTGTTGAGATCGAGCTGGGTCCGGATTCCCCGCGGCGAGAGGTCCATTACCTGGCCGAGTACTGTTTCGAGCTTTGCTTCTTCGACCTTACCGGTGCCGTGGGTATCGACATAGATCGATAAGGGTTTGGCAACGCCAATGGCATAGGACAATTGGATCGTGCAGCGCTCGGCCAGGCCGGCGGCGACTACGTTCTTGGCCAGATAGCGAGCGGCATAAGCTGCGGACCGGTCGACCTTGGTCGGGTCCTTGCCCGAAAATGCACCGCCGCCGTGCGGAGCCATACCGCCATAGGTATCAACAATAATCTTGCGGCCGGTCAGGCCGGTGTCACCGTCGGGACCGCCGATGAAAAACTTGCCGGTGGGATTGATATGCCAGATGGTGTCCTTGTTGATCCAGCCGGCGGGCAGCGCTTTGTGCACGTATGGCTCAATGATGTCGCGCACCTTTGCGGAGGAGAGATCCTCGATGACGTGCTGGTGGGATACGACGATCTGCGTCACGCCGACCGGCTTGCCGTCTTCGTAGCGAACGGTCACCTGGCTCTTGGAGTCGGGACCGAGGTTAGCGGCGTCACCGATCTTACCCTTCCGAGCCTGAGCCAAGTCGTGCAGAATTTTGTGGCTATAGTAGATCGGGGCCGGCATTAGTTCCGGCGTGTCGGTGCAGGCATACCCGAACATGATGCCCTGGTCGCCGGCGCCTTCTTCCTTGTTGGTCGGCTGCTTGGCATCAACGCCAGCCGCGATGTCGGCGGACTGGCCGTGCAACAAGACTTCGATGTTGCAGTTCGCCCAGTGAAAGCCGTCCTGCTCATAACCGATGTCCTTGATCGCTTTTCGCGCGATCTCCTGGATCATGGCGACGGTGACGCTCTTGGGCGTGTTGGAGTATTCCCCAGCAATGATGACCCGCTGCGTCGTGGCGAGCGTTTCGCAAGCTGCGCGTACCCCCCAGGGGTCGAGTCCAGCGGCTAGACTTTCGCGGTAAAACGCATCGACGACCTCGTCCGAAATCCGGTCGCAGACCTTATCTGGGTGTCCTTCTGAGACCGACTCACTCGTGAAAAGAAAAGATTTGCGCGCCACTGGGGACCCCGTGTGTATCAGGCGGTAAATGAGTTCGAGGCGATGTTTGGCGGCTGTTTTGCAGCCTTTGCCTACCCGGTCAAGCGCGGTGAAGGCGCACCCGAACGAAGTTCTCAGATCATTTGTGAATTGCTTATTCCGGCGCTGGCGTTGCGACGTCCTCGCCCGCAATCGAGCGGACCATGTCCACGATCGAGCGGCGGATGCGGGCATCCGTGATGCGCGCGAACGCTTTGTTGAGTTCTACGCTATCGCGGCTCGAGAGAAAATCTGCGACGTACGTGTCGCTTGGCTTATCGGCGAAACCGGGCGCCGACAAATGGCCGGACACTGCTGTCGACATGCTGTCGTAGAAGTATTGGATTGGGACGCCAAGGACCTGGGCCAGATCGAACAGGCGGCTAGCGCCTATGCGATTCACACCCTTCTCGTACTTCTGCACCTGCTGAAACGTGAGGCCGAGTTTCTCGCCCAGCCGTTCCTGGCTCATGCCAAGAAGCATCCGCCGCATGCGCACGCGCTCGCCTACGTGTTTGTCGATCGGATTGGCGCGACGGGAATTGCTCCGATCGTCACTCTCTTCTGTTTCGACCGTTTCGTTAGACTTCTCAGCCACTTTTCCCGTCCGGACGATGTCTTGGTTGCCCAAAAGTTGGGGTGGCAATTCCTACGTGCGTAAACCCTGGGCGTCAACCTAGGGATGCCTTCGCCTCGGGGCGAGGCCGCCTCCACCCCAAAAGGCCTGCACCAATGAGGAAAAGGCTGGCGTTCAACAGGAAGAGGGCATCACCCCAGCGGGCATATGGCGGTGGCACGGCAACCGGGGGTATGGGCGGATCGATGATACCCTGCACGTTGAGGTCGAGGGAGGCTATGATACGACCGTGCGCATCGATCATCGCCGAGATCCCATTGTTCGCGGCTCGAACGAGCGGCAGTCCTTCCTCAACGGCACGGACACGGGCTTGATGCAGATGCTGGCGGGGTCCCGTCGTGTTGCCGAACCAGCCATCGTTGGTAATGTTAACAATGAGGCCCGGGCGTTCCGTGCCTTGGACCACGGCTGAAGGAAAAATCGCTTCGTAGCAGATCAACCCGACAATTGGTGGAAGGCCGGGCAGCTTCAGAAGCGGACGCGGCGAGGGACCAGCGGCGAAGCCACCGCGCAGTTTGGTCAACTGTTGCAGTCCGATGGCTTCGAGCACGGGCTGGAACGGCAAGTATTCTCCGAACGGCACCAGATGGATCTTGTCGTAAATCGCCGCCGCCCGGCCGGCGTTGTCGAGGGCGAGAAGGCTATTGTAGGCCTTGAGGGTCGGTGCCTCGGGTGTGCCGCCTTTCTCGACGCGGAGCCCGCCCGACAAGAGGACTGGACCTTTGTCGGGCAGAAGATTGGCGATGGCCTGCAGCGCTTCAGGATGTTCGAGCGGACGAAAAGGCATCGCGGCCTCTGGCCAGACGATCAGTGCAATTCCTTTGAAGTCGTCTTCTTGGCCAGCGACATTGCGGCGCGTGAGATCGAGATGCAGGCGGAAAATTTCGCCCTGCTTGGCGGGGAGCCACTTCTCGCGCTGCGGGACACTCGGCTGAACGATGCGTACGCGGGGTGCATCAGAAGAAACTCGCGATGCGGAAGCGAGAACTGCGGCGCCATAGGCTGCGGCAAGCGCCAGCGGGACTGTCGCCGCTGCGAGAGCCGGTATAAGTGCTGCCAACGATGATGCATTAGTGTCAGCATCCGCCGCGAGAACCAAGGGTGCCGCAAAAATCACAAACGCCCAGAGCGTCAAACCATAGATGCCCACCAGTCCTGCTGACTGCATCAAGCTGTCCGAACCCGTCAGTGCGTAGCCAAGGACATTCCACGGAAAGCCCGTGAGTAAATGGCCGCGCAGCCACTCGGCGCCGGCAAACACGACGGCTGTGATCAGGAGACCGGCAAGACCCGGCCTCCAGAAAGCCCGCGCGATAGCCGCCGACGAGCCGAAAAAGAGCGCGAGCCCCGCTGGTAGAAGCGTCACGGCGAAGGGCAAAAGCCAACCGAAGATGTCCGCTTCCACCAGAAAAGCTTCGCCGATCCAGAACAGCCCGGCGAAAAAGTAGCCGAAGCCAAACCACCATCCGTCAACGAACGCTCGGCGGAGGATGGCGCGTGAGACGATCTCGGGCGCTTGCGGGGTGATGAGCCAGTAGAGAACGGGCAGCGTCAAAAAGAGAATAGGCCAGACGAAAAACGGCGCGAACGCGAGTACGCTCGCAACGCCCGCGCTGACCAAAACAGAGGCGCGTTGCCAGCCGCTTTGCGCGCGGAGCCGGTCACGCAACGCTCTCAAGCGCGCAAATGCTGTCACGACGAGCCTGTGGCCCCGGCATCGAACTTCTCGGCACTCTCGTTTGCGGGTTTCGACATTGCCGTTCGGGGGCGCAAAATCTTGAGCCGCTTCACGCGTCGGGGATCGGCTTCCAAGATCTCGAATTCAAGGCCTGAAGCGTGCCGGATGATTTCGCCGCGTGTCGGGACGCGGCCAACGATCGCAAAGACCAAGCCTCCCAACGTGTCGATGTCTTCCTCTTCGTCTTCCGTCAAAAGCTTGGTCCCGACCAATTCCTCGAGTTCGCTGACAGGCGTGCGGCCCGAGGCGATGGTGCCCAGTTTAGCATCTTCAACGATGTGCTCAGCTTCGGCTTCGTCATGTTCGTCCTCGATGTCGCCAACAATCTGTTCAACGAGGTCCTCGATCGTCACGAGGCCGTCGGTACCCCCGTATTCGTCGACAACGAGCGCCATATGCACGCGCGACGTTTGCATGCGGATGAGAAGGCTCATCGCGGGCATCGATGGCGGGACATACAGGACCGGGCGGCGAATTTTTGCCGCTGAGATGGGTCGCTTCAGATCAATTTCGGAGAGATTATGCTTGCGCTCGCCGTTTTCAGCCGCGTCGGCGGCGGCTACCTTGCGAACGGCGACCGCTCGTTCCTCTCCCTTGAGTCGCGGCTCAACGAGGGGTCGTCCTGCGGCCTCAGCGGAAATCCAGCGAAAAAGATCCTTAATGTGGACCATGCCGCGCGGGTCGTCGAGCGTCTCGTGATATAGTGGAATGCGCGAAATGCCGGCTTCTTCAAACAGGCGCACAACTTCGCCGATGGGTTCGGTTTCCTCCACGGCGATGATATCGGCGCGTGGCACCATGATGTCGTCGACGCGGCTGGCGCCGAAACGCAGCAGGCGGATCAGCATCTCCCGCTCTTCGGCGCTAAAATTCTGCTCGGCATCACCACCGGACTTCAGCGCATCTTCGAGAGTGTCGCGAAGCGTGGGACCACTTTGGAGACCGAGCTTCGTTAGTAACGCAGAAACCCAGCCATAGGACGACGGCGCTTTGCGCTCTTCACCAGGCGGATCGGCGGAGAGCGACTTGGGGACCTTTTCGTCAGTGGACATGGTCTTCCGGCGGGGTTCGAGTAGAGTCATCGGAGTTGAATATCACATCAGGCTTCGGGGTTGCCATACGGGTCGGGAATGCCTAACCGGCCGAGAATGTCGGTTTCGAGGCTTTCCATTTCGAAGGCGTCCCCGTCCGTTTCGTGGTCGTAACCAAGAAGGTGCAACAGTCCGTGAACCGTCATATGGCGCAGGTGATCGGCGAACGGGATACCCTGTTCCGTTGCTTCGCGCTCGATTGTTTCGCGCGCGATCACGATATCGCCAAGTTGTTTGGTCGTGAGTACAGCGGGGCTTTCCGGCGCCGGGAAAGAGAGCACATTCGTCGGCTTATCCTTGCCGCGAAAGCCGGCGTTCAACATCCGGACGTGTGCGTCGCTCGAGAGCGCGATACATGCTTCGCTGGGCTGCACGCCGCGCACGATCTCGTGGGCCGCAAGTGCGGATGCTGCCTGGCGCACCAATGTTTCAGCAAGTGCCGGATCCTGCCAGCCATCATCTTCGAAAGTGACATCGACATTCAGCCACGAGGGATCCGCGCCTTGCGGCGCGCGACTTCGCGGGCCGGGGTCAGAGGCGGGCATCAGGGCTTCTTGCCTGCGGCACGATCGTAAGCTTCCACGATGCGCGCGACGAGATCACGGCGCACGACATCAGTTTGCGTGAAGCGAACCATTTCTATTCCAGTGACGCCATTTAGCAGAGTGACCGCTTCGTCGAGGCCAGACTTGATGCCGGGCGGCAAATCGATCTGCGACGGGTCGCCTGTGATAACCATTTTTGAATTCTCACCCAAACGCGTCAGAAACATCTTCATCTGCATGGGCGTGGTGTTCTGGGCCTCGTCGAGGATGACGAAAGCATTAGAGAGTGTACGGCCGCGCATGAAAGCCAGAGGTGCAATTTCGATGACGCCCGATTCAATATCTTTTTCTACCTTGTCGGGCGGGAGCACATCGTCGAGCGCGTCATAGAGCGGGCGCAGATAGGGATCGACTTTTTCGCGCATGTCGCCGGGAAGGAAGCCCAGACGTTCGCCAGCCTCCACTGCGGGGCGCGATAGAATGATGCGCTCAACGATGCCGCGCTCTAGACACTGGGCGGCGTAGGCGACGGCGAGGTATGTTTTGCCGGTGCCCGCGGGCCCAATGCCGAAGACGAGATCGGTTTTGTCGAGCGCGCGGATATAGGTGCTCTGGGCGAGCGTGCGGGCTTTAACAACCCGGCGGCGGGTGGAAATCTGCGCTTGCCCGTCGCTCGATGGGGCGACATTTTCCTGACGCGCGTGACGGATTAGACCCTCAAAATCGCCGGCGCTTATCGTCTCGCCCGTCAGCGCCCGCTTATAAACGGCTTCCAGCACGTCGCGACCGAGCTTGCATGCGGATTCAAGGCCTTTAAGGATCACGACATTGCCATGCGGGTGGGCCTCGATCCCGAGACGGTCCTCCAGCATGGCCAGATGCGCATCGAATTCGCCAAGCGCCCTGGTCAGAGCGCGATTGTCTTCGAAAGGAATGACGAGGCGCGCTTCCGCGGCCTGCGTTTTGGACGCTCGTCCGGCGCCCGGCACGGATTGCCCGCGATTTCCGGTCAAATATGATCTCCTGAAGACCTGCGGCCGACGATTCGAGCGCTGGCTTCGATAGGCATCATAGGGCGGATGGAGCGGGAATCAACGAGACCGCGCCACATGCACACGCAAATTGCGGGTTATCAGGCTGCGACGACACCTGAAAGACTGCCGGGGCCGTAGCCTCGGATCGATACAGGGAGGATTTTGCCCAATAGGGCCGCGTCGGCTCGAGCTTGAACGAGTTGGAGATACGGTGAGCGGCCGACGAGTTGACCGTCGCTTCTGCCCATGCGCTCGAACAGCACGGGCATTGTCTGTCCTACCGTGGCGGCGTTAAACTGCTCGTGCTGATTATTTAGAACATATTGCAGCCGCGCCAAGCGCTCCGACTTCAGAGCTTCGGGCACCTGGTCGTTCATATTGGCGGCGGGCGTGCCCGGGCGGGAGGAATACTTGAAGGAGTAGGACTGCGCGAACCCGACGGCTTTCACCAGCTGCAAGGTTTCGTCGAAATCCTGCTCGGTCTCGCCGGGGAAGCCGACGATCATATCGGTCGATAGGGCGATGTCGGGTCTCGCTGCACGAATCCGCTCGACCACGCGAAGGTAATCTTCCGCGGTGTGTTTGCGATTCATGGCCGCGAGAATGCGATCAGAGCCCGACTGCACAGGCAGATGCAGGTAGGGCATGAGATTCGGCACTTCCGCATGGGCGATGATGAGATCATCACTCATGTTGCGTGGATGGCTCGTCATGTAGCGGATGCGCTCCAGGCCGTCGATTCCGGCAAGGCGACGGATGAGGCCCGCAAGTGATGTCTCGGAGCCCGTTTCAGTGACGCCGTGGTAGGCATTGACGTTCTGGCCGAGGAGCGTGAGTTCGCGGGCGCCGTTTTCAACCAGCGTTCTGGCTTCTTTTTCAAGCTCTGCAACGGAGCGCGAATACTCCATGCCGCGCGTGTAGGGCACGACGCAGAAGGTGCAAAACTTGTCGCAACCTTCCTGGATAGTGAGAAATGCCGTCGCCGAGCGGACCTGACGCTTGGGTGACAGGTAAGTGAACTTTTCATCGTCTGGAAAAGCGGTCTCGACGAGGCGCTCGCCGGTGGCTGTGCGGCGCTGTAGGAGTTCCGGAAGGCGATGGTAGCTCTGCGGGCCCACAACGAGATCGACGACCGGTGCGCGGCGCGAGATCTCCGCGCCTTCGGCTTGCGCGACGCATCCTGCGACGGTGACCAGAGTATCCTTGCCTTCGCGGCGGCGCTGATCGCGGACATCGCGGATGCGGCCGAGATCAGAGTAGACTTTTTCGACGGCTTTCTCGCGGATGTGGCAGGTGTTGAGGATAACCAGATCAGCGTCTTCAATTTGGGCGGTTTCGGCATAGCCATCGCCGGCCAGCGCTTCGGTGATGCGCTCGCTGTCATAGACGTTCATCTGGCAGCCAAATGTTTTAATGAAAACTTTTTTGGCGACGGTTTCGGCCGTCATGGACCAGTCTCCGGAGGTACGAACGTGTGTTGACGCGAAGCGCTGACGAGAGTGGCCTCCAGGAGGTAGGCCACGAAATTTTGTAATTTATTCTTCGCACTGCAGCATTTTTGGCGGCCTCTGTCGAGGGTAGCGCAATCGAATCGGTAAATCGCTCATTGCCATGTCTGTGACTCGCGATGCGGACTTCGTACACGCGCGGACCCTTTCGCATGACTTACCGTGGCTAGCGGCTCCCCCTGCGAACGCCCACGGAGCGTTCTCACGACGCCTTCCCGCACGGCGGTTTCGGTCTGCTCGGCAAGGTCTTTGCGACTGCGGTATTCCCTGAGCGGAATAGGATCGCTGATGCGGATCAGAACGTCCAGAGGCCCGGCCTTGAGCAGTTCCCAGGCGTGAGATTGCATCTCCATATCGCCATACCAACCGACAAGCGGCCGGTCGGCGCGACCAAGCGGTACGCCGTGGAGGCGCGCATAGACGATCGAGACGGACTGAACGACGGCGGCTGGCTGCTCGGCGGGCGCGCCTGCGTCCCCAGTTCTGCCAACGGGCTTGGCGGCGGCAAAGAGCGAGGACTGAAACGGAAGCACGCGATTGCCATCAGTGGACGTGCCTTCGGCGAACAGCACGATCGCGTCACCTTGAGCGAGACGGCGCGCCATTTCATTGGCGGTGCCGCCAACCGCGATGCGCTTGGTGCGGTTCACGAAAACGGTGCGCTGCAGGCGGGCAAGGGAGGACACGAACGGCCAGCGGGACACTTCCGACTTGGCGACGAACGAGACCGGCGCCACAGCCGAAAGGACCGGGATGTCGAGCCATGATGTGTGATTAGATACCAGCAGAACCGGTCCGGGTGGGACGCTGCCTTCGATGTGCAGGCGGATGCCGAGAAGTCGGCAAACCTTGCGGTGATACCAGTGCGGAAAGCGCCGTGCTGCCGGGTGCGAAATGCGCAGAAGGAGGGCTTGCACAGGCATCAACGGCAAAGTGAGGCCCATGAAGCCGGCAAGAACCGCGGTTGCACGAAGTCGGCTCATATGAGCCTATATAGTAAGGGTTCGGGACATCGTCACGGCATCCACGGGCGTCGATCCTGGACGTATATAGTAGCCCTTACGTACGCCGGACGGGGTAAAGCCCATCTTGCTATATAGATGAAGTGCGGCGGTGTTGTCGGTCGCGACATCAAGAAACATGCGCCGCACCTCGGCGCGCTGGACCGCCCGTACCAGACCTTCCACAAGCAGCTTCCCGACACCGTTTCGCTGATAATCCGGGGCGACGCCGATGGTGATGATTTCGGACTCGTCGGCAGCGAACTGGCCGATGATAAATCCGATCACCGCATTGGGTGAGCCGAGCGTGGCAACAAATGAGGTCGCAGCAGGGTGATCGAGGAGACCTCGGACGTTCGCTTCATCCCATGCCGGATTGAAGAGTTTGGCGTGCACGTCGGCAATCGCAGCGGCGCGTTCGGGGCCGGCCCAGAGCAAGCTTACGCGCTTGCCCTCCCATACGTCCGAATTGCCGCTCATGCGCCCGATCTCTCCAAGGATTTGCCTTCTTGAGGCTTCGCATCGGGCGGCCTCAAATACAAGGGTTCCACGGGGAGCGTGGCGGGGTGCCGGGTCGCGGCGCACCGGACTGCGGCTGCCATGTCAGGAAATAACATGCCCGGATGCGCACGGACGGATCCGCCCACGGCGTTGACAGCAGCAGCGAATGCTTCGGCGGCGGTCCCGACGACAAAGAGCGGACGGCTGCGCGCCAGGGATCCAAGATCGCTTATTGAGACGATCCGTGGCTCCGTGACTGGCGCCCGCGTGACGCCATCAAAAATCTGGACATAAGCCTCGCCGCGGTGAGCATCGATGGCAACAGCCAGATCCTCGGC
>ERZ1066138.188-NODE-188-length-21183-cov-9.264909_pt1 | contig 21183 bp, 17 predicted proteins | sample MGYA00382785_ERZ1066138 | MGnify/ENA primary metagenome ERZ1066138 (study PRJEB33369, sample SAMEA5778368) | biofilm metagenome | biome: Industrial cooling water; feature: Water cooling tower basin; material: Biofilm | place: United Arab Emirates | collected... | reverse complement strand
CGATGACCGGCTGGCCATCCGGTGCGCCATACTCGGCATAACCGACCGTGCTGCCATTGGGCAGGACCAGAATTTGACTATCGCGCAACATGGCATCCTTTTTAATGCGCCATCCGACTGCCCGATGGGCAGCCGGCCGGATGGCGGAACGTGAATGCGCCATCCGACTGCCCGCTGAGGAGCAGATCAAATGGCGGAACGTGAATGCGCCATCCGACTGCCCGCTGAGGAGCAGATCAAATGGCGAAACGCGAAAGCTCCATCCGACTGCCCGATGGGCAGCCGGCCGGATGGCGGATAATCCGCGATGCTCGACTCTCTCGGATCTGCGGACTATCACGCTCGCGCCTGCCGCCGCCATGCCTGGAGATGCCACACCCATGCTGCTCGTGAAAACGCGTCTTGGACAGAGCCCGATCGATGGAATGGGATTGTTTGCTGCCGAGGCCATAAAGGCGGGCACTGTGACGTGGCGCTTCATGCCCGGCTTCGACCAACTTTTCACATCCGAGCAAATCGCAGCGCTTCCCGATGTCGCGCGTGCGGCGATCGAGACCTATACGTACGTTGATCGACTGAGCGGGCTTTACGTCTACTGCCTCGACAACGCCCGCTTCATGAATCATGCAGACGATCCCAATACAGCCGGCGTTCACATCGAGGGATCCATCGAGGGCTATGACGTGGCGACGCGCGATATTGCTAAAGGCGAGGAATTGACGTGCGATTACCGGCTGTTCGACGGCAATTTCGCATCCAAGATCCACGCCGCGATCAACGGCTGATGGGATGCAGAGGCTCGCCAGCTTTGCGCCGAAGTTCCTGCCTGCGTTGATAGCGCGCACGAAGTCGCGGGGCCAGGACATACGATATCGGTAAAGCGAGGACGAAGCTCAGAACAGTCACCACCCAGATGAGCGTCGACGCCTTTTCTGCCAAAGCGGGTATGGACAGGACGGCCGTGGCGCCGATGCCGAACAAGACAGCATTGACCATCATGTAGATGACAGCAGTGATCATCCAGCGTCTGGACATGGCGGCTCCTCAGGCTGGCGTCGGTGGTCTCGGCGCCTACCATATGAACCGTGCAGCGTGCGGCTAAGTTCCCGCCGTGGGGACCTCAGATTGCTCAGTTCCAAACGCTGTGTGACTCACGCGCGGGCGCGGCTGCCATTTCCGAAGCGGCCGAAGACGCCGGTTACCGGGCGTGTCAGCAGGCGACGGCGCAGCTTGGCGATACGGCGCTGGAGATAGGGAGAAAAATATCCCTGGTAGCGCGGCCATAGTTCGGCCCGCTTCCAGTCGTCCCCGGTGACGCGGCCACGGCATTCGGCCGCGCCGCAGCAGCAATTGAACTCGTCGTAAGCCGATCCGTCACTCATCGCATAATCGTATGTGATGTCCTCGCCAGGGCGGATGTCACGCATGGCGACGAGTGCGATCTGGCCTGAGAGTCCGGCGTTCGGTGCGCAGCTGTGGTTGACGTAATCAGGCGGTTCGCAATCGGTCAGTGATACCAGATAATGGTTCTCTTCGACCTGCAGTGAGTGGCGTTTTGCATGCGCGGGGAGTGTGACGAGTTGTGTGCCGTCGACAAGCGTGCCACTCCAGACCACGATCAGTTCGCCTTTTGCGATGGGTTCTTTGGCGACCACCGTGTAGCCGCCCCGGTCATCGGCTGAACGCACTTCACACTTCCGGGAAAGAAAAGAATTCTGACTGCTCTGCATCCACGCGCCTCACAAGCCTGACCGACCGCGCCTAACGTGGAGCGGAGGGGAACGTTCAACGGTTCGAAAACGAGAGGAATAAACGAGTGCATTCGCCACTTGCGAGGCGAAGCCTGGAAGGCCGGGATCGCGTGGCACGTGGGCCATGATCGACGATCGTCTCCGGTGTCATGCAACGGGAGCCATCCCCGTGCGTGCCCCGACGACATTACCTATCGCAGCATTGTGACATTCCAAGATGCGCACACGCATTTTTCGGCGGAGACGCCCTCAAGCGGTGCGGCGTTCCAGGATGGCGAAAAAAAAGCCGTCGGTTCCGTGGGAAGCGGGCGTCAATTGGAGCGTGTCGGTGCGGCCGTCAGCGGATACCGGCGATTGGGTGCCGAGGCGCTCCGTCCAGACGGCGCCGAAGGGAACGACTGAGAATTCAGGCGCGGCGGCCAAAAACGTTTCAATCGTGCCGCGGTTTTCTTCCGGGAGAAGCGAGCAGGTGACGTAGACGAGACGACCGCCGGGCCGGGTGAGGCGGCTCGCGGTGGCCAGCACAGCGGCCTGTTCTGCTTGACGTTCTTCGATGTTGCGCGGTTTCAGTTTCCACTTGCTCTCAGGGCGGCGGCGCCACACGCCCGTGCCGGTGCAGGGGGCGTCGACCAGCACGAGGTCGAACTTCGGGCCCAGCGCTTCGAGCGCCTTCTGGTCGCCGCCTTTGAGGATCTGCACGTTGCGAACGCCGGCGCGTTTGACGCGCTCGAAGATGGGCTTCAGGCGATTGCGATCATCGTCGTAAGCATAGATCTGACCGGTGTTCTGCATTTGCGCGGCGAGCGCTAGCGTCTTGCCGCCGGCTCCTGCGCATAGATCCAGCACCTGAAGGCGCGGGCCAGCGCCGGCGAGAAGGGCGGCAAGCTGGGAGCCTTCGTCTTGGATTTCGCACCAGCCGGCTTGAAAAGCGGCTTCTGCTTCGAGGTTGGGCGTTCGCGCGGTGCCGACCGGTGGCGGCACGCGGACACCTATGGGTGAAAGCGGGCAGGGTCGGGCCCCAAACTCGGCCAGTGCTTTCAGCACCTTTTCCTGGGTCGCCTTCAGCGTATTGACGCGCAGGTCGGCTGGAGCGCGTTCGGCGAGTTTGCGCCCTTGCTCGATGGCGGTATCGCCGAAAGCCGCCGTGAAGCTCGGCCACAGCCACTCTGGCACGTCGGCCTGCACGTGGGGTGGGGCGTCTTCGAGTGACCGGGTGAGGCATGCGCGTTCGGTCTCACTCAGCGGTTCGGGCGCGTGGTTCTGTCCGTCGCAGGCGGCGTCAACAGCCTCGGGCTCCATGCGGAAGGCGACGGACGCTGCGCCGATGGCGAGCGCGCGTGGCGTATCGGACTGCATGGCCCAGGCGATCGAGGAGCGGCGGCGGAGGGCGTCGTAGACGAGGCCGCCGATGGCATTGCGATCGCCGGAGCCGGCGAAGCGATGGGATTTACCCCAGTCGGCGAGCGCGATCCCCACCGGCTGGTGACGGGTCAGGATCGTTTCGAGCACTTCGATAGCAGCCGCAATGCGCGCGCCGGGCTTCATTGGTTTATCCCGCCGTGAAGACGTGGATGGCGAGCTTCACCCACATGGTGATCAGCACGAGGTTGCTCAGAAGATAGGCCAGGAAGCGATGCGGAATCTTGTTGTAAGTTGTGAAGATAGCGGCGTGGATGATGCGCAGGACCACGTACACCCAGGCCAGCGCCGTCATGGGATAGTCGGCCGAGCCTGTCAGGATCGCGAGGATCACGACCACATAGAATAGCATCGGCACTTCGAGTTGATTGTGGAATGCGTTGGAAATCGTTCCCGCACGCCCGGGCCATATGGGACGCACGCCGGGATCGTTGCGTATGACCGTGCCGGCGCGGATCGCGCCGAGGCGCTCCTTGGCCATCCAGAACAGAAGAACAAAAGTCAGGCCGGCCTGCAGGAGCAGGGGCTGCACAATCGACAGGTTTGGGTTCATCGAGTTTCCTTACAGTCCGCCCGGATAATTCGGGCTCTCGCGCGTGATGGCGACGCCGTGGGCGTGGCTCTCGCGCATGGAGGCTGGAGAAATGCGCACGAACTCGGCCTTCTCGCGCAGATCTTCGAGGGTGCAGGAGCCGGTGTAGCCCATGCCGGCGCGCAGGCCGCCGACAAGCTGATGCAAAACGCCTTCGGCCGGACCCTTATAGGGCACCTGACCCTCGATGCCCTCCGGCACAAGTTTCAACGTGTCTTTGACTTCCTGCTGGAAGTAGCGGTCGGCGGAGCCGCGCGCCATGGCGCCCACGGAGCCCATGCCGCGGTAAGCCTTATAGGTGCGGCCCTGATAGAGATACGTGTCGCCGGGAGCTTCGTCGGTGCCGGCGAGCAGAGAACCAATCATCACGCAATCGGCGCCTGCAGCCAAGGCTTTGACGATGTCGCCGGAGAAGCGAATTCCCCCGTCGGCGATGATGGGAACGCCATGCTTCTTGGCTTCGGCGGAACAGTTCATAATTGCGGTCAACTGAGGCACGCCCACGCCGGCGACGATACGGGTGGTGCAGATCGAGCCGGGACCGATGCCGACTTTCACCGCGTCGGCTCCGGCTTCAATGAGAGCGCGAGTGGCTGCGGCGGTGGCGACGTTGCCGGCAGCAACCTGCACGGCGTTCGACAGCTTCTTGATGCGCTCGACCATTTCAAGCACGCGCTTGGAGTGGCCGTGTGCGGTGTCGACAACGATGAGATCGCACCCGGCAGCAATGAGCGCTTCTGTGCGTGCGAAGCCGTCTTCGCCCACTGTCGTGGCGGCGGCGACCCGCAGGCGGCCTTCCTCGTCCTTGCAGGCATTCGGGTGCTTCTGCGCCTTCTCGATGTCCTTCACAGTGATCAGCCCGATGCACTGGTAATCGTCATCCACCACAACAAGCTTTTCGATGCGATGCTGGTGGAGGAGCCGGCGCGCGTCCGCCTGGCTCACGGACCGCTTCACGGTGATGAGCTTGTCTTTCGTCATCAGTTCGGAGACCGGCGTCTCCATGTTGGTGGCGAAACGCACGTCGCGGTTGGTGAGAATGCCGACGAGCTTACCCTTACCGTTCGGCTTCTCGACCACGGGAATGCCGGAGATCGAGTGTTCGGCCATCAGCTTCAAGGCTTCGGCCAACCTAGCGCCCGGCGTGATGGTCACCGGATTGAGAACGATGCCGCTCTCATACTTCTTCACTTGAGTTGCATGCGCCGCCTGGTCCCTCGGTTCCAGGTTTCGATGCAGCACCCCGATACCGCCTTCCTGCGCCATGGCGATGGCAAGTCGACCTTCCGTGACCGTATCCATGGCGGCCGAGATGATCGGTATGTTGACCTTGATCGACTTCGTGACCTGCGAGGCGACGTTAACCTGCCCTGGCATCACCTCGGAAGCCGCCGGAACGAGCAATACGTCGTCAAACGTCAGCGCCAACGCCAAATCGTTGACGATCGGGCTTTTCGCCATGGGTTGCTCCTTGCCGAGAGGGTGACAGAAAGGCCGCCATACAGGCCCCAAATCATGTCGGCAGCGCTATATCACCGGCACTTCACGAGGGGAAGTGCGCCCCTCCGCACGCCCCCGGACGTCTGCGGTTGCCGTGTGAACCTGCCTCGCGTCCGGGAATGGTGCTGTACCCGAATACTGTTACATATCAGGCGGTCTGATGCCCGGGACAGGAAAATTCGATTGGACCGGAGAAATGTTTCCCGGTATCCAAGCCACGCTAGACACGTGCTTAGCAAATACGAAACTGGAGGAAACACCATGAAGACCTGGACCAAGCCCGCCGTTCGCGAGCAGGAAGTCGGCCTCGAAGTCACGTCGTACCTGCCGGCCGAAATCGACGTCATCTAAATTCGTCGATTTACTCGCTCGAGCAGCGAGTGGTCACACGAACGGCGATCGCAACAGCGGTCGCCGTTTTTATTTTGTGCTCTCGTCTGGATCTTCATCGCCGGGGCGACCACGGAAGCCGGTCGCCACCACATAAAGTTCCGCAGAATCGCTGCGGCTTGCCGGCGGCTTGACGTGGCGGACGACCGCGAAAGATTTTTTGAGCACCTCGAGCAGGTCCTTCTCGGTGCCACCCTGAAACACCTTACAGACGAACGTGCCGCCCGGCGCCAGAACATCGAACGCAAAGTAAGCTGCGGATTCGGCCAGCGCCATGATGCGCAGGTGATCGGTGTTGGTGTGGCCGACCGTCGGTGCGGCCATATCGGAGAGTACGACATCGGCACCACCGTCGCGCAACATGCTCTTCAACTTTGTTTCGGCATCCGGGTCGTTGAAATCCAGTTCGACGATTTCCACTCCTGCCAGCGGTTCCATGCCGAGGTAATCGATCGCCACGACTTGGCCGCGTCCGTCGATCGACTTCACGCGATCGGCGGCAATTTGTGACCAGCCGCCGGGCGCCGCGCCCAGATCAACCACCCGCTGTCCTGGCTTCAGGATGCGGTACTTGTCATCCATCTCGAGAAGCTTGTAGGCCGCGCGCGAGCGAAACCCTTCGCGCTTGGCAGCGACGACGTACGGATCGTTCAACTGCCGCTCGAGCCAGCGAGCAGAGGACGTGGAGCGCTTCGCAGCCGTTTTGACGCGAACGCGCATCATGCGCTGACCGCCGCCCGGCCCTTTGGGCGGCGGCTTGCCTTTGCCTTTGCCTTTGCCTGCCATGATCCTATTCGCCTCTACGCCGGCGGCGGCCAGCGCGGAAGGCGTTATCTTCCATCATCAGCGAGGACAGAATGCCCTCGCGCAAGCCGCGATCCGCCACGCGAAGCCGCTCGCAGGGCCACGCCCGAATAATCGCTTCAAGGATAGCGCAGCCGGCAAGCACCAAGTCGGCTCGATCATGTCCGATGCACGGTTCGGCGATACGCTGCTCGTAGGTGCGGTTCAAAAGATCATAGGTGACGCGGTTCACGTCGCCGACCTTCATCCAGCACCCATCAACTTTGCTTCGATCATATCGCGGCAGGCCGAGCTGGATCCCTGCGACGGTGGTGACGGTGCCGGATGTTCCAAGAAAGTGAACCGCGCTCCCGGAAATGCGTTTGCGGAATCCGTGCCGCTCTTCGAAGGGTGCGATGAGGGCCGCCACGTAGTTCACCATTGCTTCGAAGACATCCGGCGTCACCTGGCAACCGCCGAAGCGTTCGGCAAGCGTGACGACGCCCACCGGCAGCGATGTCCATACCGATTGGCCATTACCCCGGCGGACACTGTCGATGATGCGACTGGCTGCGTGCTGGCCGTTGCCCGAGATACGACGCAAATCAATCCAAACAAGTTCCGACGATCCGCCGCCGATGTCGAAGACGAGTGCATAATCCACGTTCGTATCGATGAGCGTGGCGCAGCCGGCGACGGCGAGGATCGCTTCCTCTTCAGGTGTCAGAACTTCAATATCCAGACCGACCTCGCCCTTAACGCGGGAGAGAAAATCGCTCGAATTGGCGGCCGATCGGCAGGCCTCGGTCGCAACGAGGCGGGCACGGTGGGTGCCAGCGCGTTCAAGTTTATGGGCGCAGATCCGAAGCGCTTCGATGGTTCGGTTCATAGCCACGTTGGAGAGGAGTCCCGATTGGGACACACCTTCGCCGAGCCGGATAATGCGTGAAAATGCATCCACCACCCTGAAGCCGCGGCGCGACGGACGTGCCAGCAGGAGACGGCAATTATTCGTGCCGAGATCAAGCGCGCCGTAGACAGGTCCGCGGGAGTCCGTCTGAAAACGGTCGGGTAAACGACGGGCGATATCTAACGCCGGGGACCGCGCGGGCTCTTCTCCCTGGGGTGCTGGTCCAGCCTTCTCCGGCCCGTCGGCGAAACCGTTCACGTTCTCGATCCCCAGAACCTGGTCCAGACCGCGTTGTGCCGGTACCGGCGCGCGGACTTCTCATCAGGCTTCCACTGGCTGCTGCTTGAGCGACACTGTAGCAGGTGTTCTTGTGGGGTAAAGGAAAAGCGGACGGGCTAATCCAAGCCAGGAATGTGGTAGATCGGTTATGTTGATCAGATACTTAGTCGCTTTGGTGGTCAGTTCATCATTTTCCGTCTCAAACGCGCGGGCGAATAGCGTGACACCCGAGGAGGCGGGACGTCGATTGCAGATGGCCTATCCCGATCAAATCGTGGGCGTGGTGGACGGCCAGGTTTTGTGGCGGGACGGCAAACGCATGACCATCGACGACGGGCTAGGGGCGAAGTCGTTCAACGCGTTGCTGAGCTCTCCTGATCTACAAGACATATTCGCGATCGAATACCCCAAAGGCGATCCTTCACCACCGCCTTTGGATGCCGATCCGGGGCGCGCCCGGCCAGAAGCCTTTTTCGACACGATGTACGGCAACTGCCGGAAAGGCGAGGTCGCGGAGAACCTCGTCGACGTCGCGTGGATGCCCTCGCGAGGAAAGACGACGGTCAAGGTCACACGCATTAACGGTGTGGCTGCTCAATTGCAGGCGGTGTCGGAGAAGTTGGACCGATTGCCGCGAAGCTTCGACGCTTATCTGAAGCCGATTGCTGGAACCTACGCGTGCCGCGTCATCGCGGGTACGGAGCGGCTCTCGACGCATGGCCACGGCATCGCAATCGATATCGCTTTGAAGCATGCGCATTACTGGCGCTGGTCGAAGCCGGATGTCGCAGGCCGTTATCGCTGGAAGAATGAGATCCCGCTCGAGATCGTGCGGATTTTCGAAGAGCACGGGTTCATCTGGGGCGGCCGTTGGTATCACTATGACACCATGCACTTCGAATATCGCCCAGAATTGCTGATCAAATAGCGGGCGGGCGCCGCATCACCGCAGCGCCCGTCGACCACGTGAGAATTGTCTGATCAGTCGACCATGGACAGGAATTCCTGCCGCGTGATCGAGTTGTCACGGAAAATACCAAGCATCCGGCTGGTCACGAGATCGGTGCCAGGCTTCATCACACCGCGCGCAGTCATGCACTGATGCTCAGCCTTGATGACGACCGCCACGCCCTGAGGCTTCAGAACGGTTTCGATGGCGTTCGCAATCTGCGCCGTCATCTTTTCCTGGATCTGCAGTCGTTTCGCATAGGCTTCGACGACGCGCGCCAGCTTCGAAATACCGACGACACGACCGTTTGGAATGTAACCGACCCAGGCGCGACCAATGATGGGCGCCATGTGGTGTTCGCAATGGCTTTCAAAGCGGATGCTGCGGAGCACGATCATTTCGTCGTAGCCTTCGATCTCCTCGAAGGTCTTGTTCAAAATGTCTTCTGGATCCTGTTCGTAGCCGCGGAAGTATTCCTCGTAAGCCCGGACGACGCGCGAGGGCGTTTCGTGCAGACCGTCGCGTGTGACGTCGTCACCTGCCCAGGATATGAGCGTGCGCACGGCGGCTTCGGCCTCGGCGCGGGAAGGGCGGGTCACCAGAGGGGGAGGAGCCGCTATGAGCTTAGTCGTTTTGCTTGCCATATGATGTCAGGTTTCCAGGGGCGCTGTCGTTATTCGTGCGAGGTTTACGTAGTCATTCGGGCAGTGGATTGCATCGGCGTCACCCAAGGCCGCCGGGCTATTTCATGGCGCTAGGTTGAACGCACGGTGTAGCACGGCGATGCCGCCCTGCCGAGATGGCCGGAGATATCGGTTACCGCTTGGCGACTGCCGCCGCCGTGCTGCCGAGAGGGGGATGGTGGCTGCAATGGAGACATCTTGCAGCCAAACCGGAATAAACTCTCGGACTGTCATTTATCAAGAGTGCGGCGCCAAACCCTGACAATCGGCACGCAGGCCCCTGACCTGCATCACGATTTTTTGATCTATGTCCGGCCACCGGTGTGCCCCCGTGTCCCAAACCCTGCCTTGCAGTGTTCGAACCTGCAAGACTCCGGGTGGCGACCCGATTACAAAATGCCGGGCTGTCGGCCGAACCAGTTTTATTTCAACGTGATCGCGAGTCCGCTGAGGTCCAAGTTCGCCAATAGCCCGACCTGTTTGCCGCTCAGTTCCAGCACGGCACCCTTCTGGTTGGTCAATACGATTGCGCGCGCGCCGGAACCCACCGCAAGTCCTGCACCTGCTGCGCCGTAAACGCCCGCGACATCGGACGGCCGACTGATATTTGACACGCGGCCGCGCAGCACCGTCTTCGAACCACCAAACACAAGACCGTAGTCCAAGCCGCCGGTCGACAGCCCATAGGTCCTGCCGCGGAATTTGAGAGTGCCGCTTCCTCCCGAACCGCCAATGACCCATCCGGCTTTGTAGATCGTGAGCGTGACGTACCCGCTGTCAGCGTGGCTCTTCGCCGAAAATGCGGCGACGGCTATCAGCGCGGCCAGCGCCGCTCGAGCTGCTAATGTCATTTTCATTGAGATCGTCTCCCCCAGAACTTCCTATCGGCGCCCCAATACAGCGCCGAGTAATCTTAGCCTGCTGATTGGGGAAGTAAGATGTTCACTGATCACACGCCGTGGAATTGGCGATTTATGCAAGCTCGGAGAAGGAAGCGTCAACGGCGCTGCGCCGACCTCTGTCAAGGCAGTGAACCACGACCCCGCTAATAATCTGAGCTAACCCTGTAACCGTATTTGATCGAACTCAAACGCGACCGCCGTGTCATCTGGGTAGGATAACAACTGTTTTGCAACAGTGGCACGGTACATATGAGCGTATCGGGGGAAAATGACCCATTCCTAGACGTCATCCTTGAAACGGCTGACGTACCCCTACTAACGCTCGACGCCGACCTTCGCGTTAAGCTGGCGAACGACGCCTTCCTAGAGCAGTTCGCGGTATCTCGAGATCAGACGCTGGGACGACTGATCTTTGAGCTAGGGAACGGCCAATGGGACATCCCCGAACTCCGTCAATTACTGACGAAAGTGCTGAGCCGTAATGAGCCAATCCGTAATTACCGCGTCGAACATACCTTTCAAAGCCTCGGTCGACGCGTCATGCGCCTCAGCGCAAAGCGGATGCGCTCGGTAGATGAGAGAGGTTGGATCGCTCTGGCCATTTCCGATGACACCGAGCGCGAACAGCTCAGGTCTGAACTTGAAGGCCGCGTGGAGTTCGCGGACAAGCTGATCGACAGTATCCGTGAGGGTCTCCTGATTTTGCATCGGGACCTTCGTGTCCACTCGGCCAACGAGACATTCTATGACATGTTTCGCGTCAGCCGAGCCGAGACGATCGGGCAACTCATCTACGATCTAGGGAACCGCCAGTGGAACATCCCCAAGCTTCAGCAACTGCTGGAGGATATCCTTCCTCATAATCAGGCTTTTGACGACCTCGAGGTGGAGCATAGCTTCGAGGATATCGGCGACCGCGTCATGTTGCTCAATGCCCGGCGCCTTGATCACCTCAACCTGATCGTGCTCGCCATCCGCGACGTAACCGAGCAACGGACGAACGAACAACAGCGACTTGAACGCGAGCGCAGGCAAGCCTTTCTCCTCGCGTTCTCGGATGCCACCCGTCCCTTGAAAGATGCCAGCGCGGTTTGCGAACTGGCCGCGCGCCGCCTGGGTGAGGAGTTGGCGGCGTCCCGTGCCCTGTACTTCGAGATAACGGAAGCCGGTCTCGTCATAGTAGCCGAGTACACGGATGGCGTCTCACCTTTGCAGGGGCAGAACCTGGGTCAGTGGTCCGATGCGACCTGTTTGGAACGGCAAGGTCGAAACAACCTCATCGTTGTTGCAGACGTGACGCGCGCCCACCACAGCGACGAACTGGCAAGGCTGATCCAGCTGCAGATTGGCGCGTATATCAGCATTCCCTTCATGGTCGGCGGTCGTCTGGTTGGCGGTCTTGTTGTCCAGGATCGTACCGCGCGAGACTGGAGCAGTGCCGAAGTCACGCTTGTTCAAGACGTCGCCGACCGCACCCGCGCAACAGTGGAGCGGCTGGCTGCCGAACTTGAACGTGATCGGAGCGAAGCCCGGTTCCGCGCCCTGATTGAGTCAAGTTCTGACGTCGTATATCGGATGAGCCCGGACTGGAGCGAAATGCGTCGGCTCCTAGGGCGCGAGTTTATTGTCAATACCGATCAAGCAAGCAAATCTTGGCTCGAAACCTACATTCTCCCGGACGATCAGCCGACCGTCCTCGCCGCCATTGGCGCGGCCATTCGAGACAAGCGGGTCTTTGAGTTCGAGCACCGGGTCCTGCGTAAGGATGGCAGCGTAGGTTGGACGTTGTCTCGCGCCGTACCCCTCCTCGACGGCCACGGGAACATCGTTGAATGGTTCGGCCTCGCCGCAGACATCACGGCGCGCAAGGCCGCCGAAGAGGAGCTACGTGCCAGCGATGCCCGGGCGCGAGGCCAGGCTAGAGAGATTGAGACAATCTATGCTTCGGCTCATGTCGGGCTCTGCGTGCTTGACCGCGATCTGCGGTTCAAACGCATCAATGCCAAACTCGCGGAAATCAATGGCATCCCAATCGAAGATCACATCGGCCGAAGCGTGCGCGAGGTCCTGCCCGAACTAGCCGACGCGGTCGAGCCGATTGCACAAAGAATCTTTGAGACCGGACAGCCCGTTCTCAATCTAGAATTTTCCGGCGAGACGCCAGCACAGCCAGGAGTTCGCCGGACGTGGGTGGAGCAATGGCTGCCGCTGCGCGACGGGTCGGGCCGGATTGTCGGCCTCAATATCGCGGTCGAAGAGGTCACGGAACGCAAGCGCGCGGAGCAGCAGTTACGGGCTGCTCATGATACCTTCCGCAGCCTCGTCGACCACTCGCCATTCGGGATCTACGTCGTCAACGCCGATTTCCGTCTGGTCCATGTGAGTAATGGCGCTAGAAAATTTTTTGACAACGTCCGCTCGCTCATCGGGCGGGACTTCACTGAAGTGCTGCGCAGCATCTGGTCTGAACCGTTCGCGTCAGAAGCCATCGAACGCTTTCGCCACACCCTCGCAACGGGTGAGCGGTACCGGTCAACGACAGTAGAGGAAAGGGCTGATACTGCCACGTTGGAGGCGTACGACTGGCTGATTGAACGTCTAACCTTGCCGGATGGGCGCCCAGGGGTGGTCTGTCACTTTTATGATCTCTCTGAGCGGTTGCGCCACGAAGAGCAGCTCGCCATTGCAGCCGAGCGTGCGGAGATTGCACAGCAGGCAGTGCACGCCATGTACTACGAGTTTGTGCCCGCCACTGGCGAGGCTATTCAATCACCAACCGCCAGCGAAGTCCTCACAGGCTATCCTTACGGGAGCCACCCCAAAACCGGCGCGTGGTGGCGCTCCATTATTCATCCCGAAGATGTCGAGAGCGTGTGGGACGAGATAGAGCAAGGCATTGCCGGCGGAAAAGGATTCAAGGTCGATTACCGAATCCGCCGTGCCGACGGGCGCAACATCTGGGTGCACGACCACGCAAACGTGATCCCCGCGAGCGAGGGACAATCCGCGCGCGTCGTCGGCATGGTCATCGATATTTCAGAGCAGAAGGAGCGGGAACATCGCGAGCAGCTCCTGATGCGTGAGGTCAATCACCGATCAAAAAACATGCTCGGACTCGTCGCTGCGGTAGCCCGGCAGACTGCAACGGGCGATCCTCAGACGTTTTTGGAGCGGTTCACTGATCGGATCCACTCGCTCGCGGCCAGTCAGGATCTGCTCGTCAAGAACAACTGGAAGAAAGTTCCAGTGGAGAGCCTCGTGCGCTCGCAGCTGGGCCACTTCCGGGGCCTGGTCGGAACACGCATTCATCTCTCTGGGCCGCCTGTGTCCGTGACAGCTGCTGCCGCACAGGCCTTAGGGATGGCGGTGCACGAGCTCGCCACGAACGCCGCCAAGTATGGAGCCCTTGTCAACCAAAACGGGTCGATCGCCGTTGGATGGAGCCTTTCGTCCGACACTGGCGACGCCTTGGCGTTCACGGTCACCTGGAAGGAAAGCGGTGGCCCTCCGGTTAGCGCTCCATCCCGCAGTGGCTTTGGCTCGAAGGTGATTGGAGACATGGTCAAGATGAGCCTTGATGGTGACGTGACGCTCGACTATGCCACGACTGGTTTAGATTGGCGGGTCACTTGTCCGGCGGAGAAGATGCTCGATAGCGAAAGCTTTGTCCGATCGATCGAACAGGGTAGGCAAACTCCGCCGACTAACTCAGTGCCGGGTTCACGCCGGGTGCTTATCGTCGAGGACGAGGCTCTCATCGCCATGGAGCTGATCGACATGCTGAAGGACGCCGGCTACGAGGTCGTCGGCCCAGCCGGTTCGGTGGGATCGGCTCTCGAACTTTTGAAAGAAGAGGGATGCGACGCAGCTATTCTCGATGTCAATCTCGGTAACGAGTCAGCCGCACCCGTAGCGCAGGTGCTTGCGGAGCGGGGCACGCCGTTCTTGACGGTATCCGGGTATGGATCTGCGCAGCGGCCGCTCGAATTCAGCTCTGCGCCACACCTCAATAAGCCGCTTCGTTCCGAGCGTCTTGTCCGCACCTTGCAGTCGTGTTTTTCGGCGCACCAACAGCAGTAAAGGTTGCACGTAACGGGTGCAGTTGGCTGGCTGCTGTTGGCCGATGTTGTTGCAGAAATCGGCTAGCTGCCCGCACTAGCCTCGCGACGAACTCGAACTCTGCTTGGCGTCCCCGTCTGCCGATCTTGATAGCGACGGGCTATGCCGAATTGTCTGCGCTTTCCGATCTGGACCATCCGCGGCTTCGAAAGCCTTCACGGCTGCATTGTCCGTGCGTTGCCACCTGCGCAGTTTGTCACCCATCAATTTCTTGAGAGTGGACCTCAGTTCGCTCAAGGCCGATGATGGGACCTTCGCCTGGAGACCGTCGCATGGGGGAGCCGAAGTGTGCTCGGCGGGCAGAGTGCCCCTCCTCGTCATCGGGGAGGGGTATTCGGCGGGTGTACGCGGGAGCGTTACTCGTCGCTCCGCGCCTCGGGAGACAGACTACCGCTCCACACGATCGCAGAGCTACTGCCGAGATCCATACAGCTTTTGCACCGCCGAAACGTCAGACGGCGTCAATTGCTGAACGCGCTCCTCGTAACGATACGCCATGACTGCGCCCGATCGACCGGGATGATCGAGCCCGATGGCGTGACCGATTTCATGCGTGAAGGTGTACCGCAAATCGTAGATACCAATGTTTCCGTCGAGACCGACCTTCCAGCGCGACTGCGGGCTTAGGCAAACATAAGCCTGCTCAATTGCGATGAAGTCACTCTCGTTATCATCACCTGATTTTTCAAGACTTAGCGCCTTTTCGGGGTCGAACTTCCCCAGTCCTCTCGAAACGGGTGTCTGCGACTCAACCGACTTCACCCTCAGATTGGCGAAAGCTCTCCCTGCGGGCGAGTGAGCCGCTCCGATGACGATGTTCGCGCGACTAGCATCCTCGACCTCGACAAAGGTCAGAGCAGCTGCCTTTTCCCATGCCGCGAACGCGGCTTTCAGCTCCTGCTTTGCCAGCGGAACGGACACCTCGGGCGACTTCGCCACGATGTCGGAAAATGCGTGCATCGATCCACAGTTGTCGGGACTTAGAGTCTTATCATTGGGAAGCTCGAACGGCCCGCTCAAGACGGCGTAAGAGATCACCGTGTCTGAGCCGTTTGACGGCGACTTCCACTTCAGAAAATGGCCATTCGCTCGCAACAACGCTTCCGCCCTGATCGCTCCACCAGCAGGCACAAGCGCGCCGACCGCCAACGCGATCCCAGTAAGCCATCTGATCATCGAGAAGCCCCCACTCAAGTGAAGGCACCCACCACTCGGGGCAAATAAGGCATCAGCGTGGCGGTCGGTGCAGGACGAAAGGGAGCAATCTGGATGATGTGGGCGTCGCGACTATCTCATACTCTCAAGCTCGTCCCGCCCGCTTTACGACAGGGCCGATCGGCGATGCTAACGTCATGGCCAGCATCTCAGATCGATGGTCGGCAGAGCCGTACGTTCGTCTCTAATCAAGACCGAGTGAGGTCATTAGTCCGACAGGACAAATCAGCGATGCCGAAATGACAAAGCCGCCAATAGCGCTTTCGCGATTGGCGGCTTGCTCCGTGCGACTATCTGATCAATCGCCCGCACGTGATTACGGCGGATACCGCAGTCGCCGTAAAGCGCGAAGCCTACCCGCCCATGAAACTTTGTGGTGGTGATCGCGTTTCGGATGAACCGGGAGCGGTGCCATGAAGAACGAATGCGACGACAAAGGGAGGAATGCTCTATGTCTTCTCGCTTCGCTGATGTGACGGTTTTGTTTTTAGTCGCTTCGCTCTGCGCAATACGACCACTCGGCGCGGCCGAACTGCGCGTTTGCTCAGATCCGAACAACTTGCCCTTTTCAAATGAGCATCTTGAGGGCTTCGAAAACGAAATCGTAACGCTGATTGCGCGCGAACTGCATTCGACTCCCGTTTATACTTGGCGGGCGCAGCGGCGCGGCTTTCTCCGCGAAACTCTTAAAGCCGACAGATGCGATGTTGTTGCCGGCCTGCCCTCAGGCATCGAAGGCGTTGCGCTCACGCGGCCGTACTATCGCTCCACCTATGCTTTCGTCACGCGTTCTGATGGCAAGCACCCGACCTCGTTCGACGATCAGGTGCTGCGTCGCGCGATCGTCGGCGTGCAGCTTGTCGGTGACGACGGTCATAACCCACCTCCGGCTGAAGCTCTCGCTCGCCGCGGTATTACAGAAAATGTGCGTGGCTATCACCTGTATGCCGACTACTCGCACCCCAACCCGCCCGCGCGCATCATCGATGCTGTGGCAGGAGGCGATATCGATATAGGGATCGTGTGGGGTCCGACCGCCGGATACTTCGCCGCTCGGGCTGACCCACCGCTTCACGTCGAGCCGGTTTTGAACCAGCTCGACGGTCAAATGCCAATGGCGTTCGATATTGCTTTTGGTGTTCGTCATGCGGATAAGGCTTTGCGTGACGCACTCGATGCAGCCCTTGCAAAGAATCGAACCGCAATTCTGGCCATTCTAACGCGATATAACGTGCCGCTGGTTCCGGCAGGTGCGCCATGAAAGGTGGTTTTCTGCGACAATATTTGCAGAAGACTCGGATGTTCCCAGCATAGTCTCCATACCCTAACATCAAAGGGTTCCGAGCAAGGCTGTTGGCCCGCCTGAGACCATGCGCTCAAACTCGTGGTGGGCTTTGCGTACGTCATACAGATCGGATGCATTGGGCACGTCACGTTCGGCATCTGACAGGACCAGCCCTGCATGACGCTTAAGCGACCTGACCCGGACCACATCGCGTTCGCAGCCTGCGACCGACGTCAATACTTGAAGCATCCTAATGAGCACCGACGGTTTACCCGAGGCATTCTGCCTTATCATATGAAAAGACGCGTCGGTGAGGCCCTCGTAGTCCACAGAGGGCACAACCAAAACACAGCGATTACTGCGAATTATCACGTTCGTCGGCAATCTAAGTCTTGCGACTTCGCATAGCGATGCGCCGAGGCGATCGAGCACACTTATAGCGGTAAAGGGGTCATTAATTCCGGGTGACAGAGCACGAACCGCAACCTCCACCAGCTGGCGAACGGCAAATTCAACATCGTCCGCGCCAGCCTGACGCGAGCCGAGCGCCGTGGCAGTGTAAATTGCGCGGTCGGCACCTTCAACGTGTGGCTCGATCAAGGCTATTGGAGCACCGGGAAAAACATAGTTGCCGGGGCGGATGAGCAAACGCATGGCCGTCCTTCTTTCAGCCGCCCAGTCCGCCAATCCTTCGTAGTCGATGTGTTGCAGATATCCACATCTCGAATCGAAAATTGGCGTCGCCGTTAGCCATATCTCATCGGGTGGTGTCTCGTGTTGTTCTTTGTCGGTCGCTAGTCTCACGATAGCATTGCGCAAGTCGTTACTGACAAGTTCAATGACCGTATCGACATTGATGCGGTTGGACATATGGCCAACAAAATATACGAGTGTGGCGACGGATAATAAGGCCAGCGCAATGGCGACGCTGAGTGAGAGATGCGGAACGAACGCGCCCTCTGCCTCACTCCGAACCGTTCTCAGTACAACGAGTGAGTAGGCGAAAGTTCCGAGAAAAACGCCAAGCGTAATCTGGTTGCCCCGATCCCGTGTGAAATTGCGGAGTAGCCGGGGACCCATCTGGCCGGCCGCTAGCGACAGCGCAGCGATAGTTATGGAGAAGACGGTGCCGGCAACGCCGATGGTCGATGACGCCACGGCTCCTAGCAACGTCCGAGCGCCCGTACCACCGCCATTGTAGAGCCAGTCTTCAAGCAGCCATGCTGGTATGATACCGCTTCGGTCAACCTGAACTAATGACATTGCTGAAACAATGCCGCCGCAAACCAATAGTGCTGGAACGATCCAGAACTTCTCGCCGAAATCATGGAGAACTTTGCGAAGCCGAGCTTTCAAAGGGTAATTCCTTCAGCCGAAGTAGGTTGGTCAGAGCGTACAGCAAGGTCGGTGGCGTCACATCGAGTGGTTATCACCCTTCGAGCAAGTGAGAAGTCGGTATGTCGGGCGATCGGCAAGGCTTTAAACTACGCTAAAGCTCAAATGGCCTCAGCTGCTTTGGCACGCGTTTGTTTTTTAAAGTAATATAGGTTGGCAAGCCATTCTTGTAGGGTGGATAGTCTTCGCCCTGGATCAAGGGCAGCAGATACGCGCGGCATGGATTGGTGATGCCAAATCCGTCTGCAGAGATGAATTCTTGCGGTAATAGCTTCTCGACGTTGGCGACCTCTGCGAGCGGCACCTTCCCAATCGCCCAGGTATAAGGTTCGCCGGAGGTCCGCACGATAGTCGGCATAATCGCGTTTTCACCGGCAATTGCCATTTCGACGGCCGCCTTACCCACGGCATACGCTTGATCGACGTCGATGCGCGACGCAACGTGGCGCGCCGATCGCTGGAGGTAGTCGGCAACGGCCCAGTGGCATTTGTAGCCTAGAGCTGAACTTAGTATTCCGGCGACGATGGGAGCAGCTCCGCCCAATTGCGAGTGCCCAAATGCATCGTTTGTCCCCTGCTCGGCGAGGAACCTACCATCTGCTCGCTTGACGCCTTCGGATACAACGACCGTGCAATAGCCGTAGCGGTCAACCATAGCCCTGACCCTGGCGATCAAACGTGCGTTGTCGAAAGTGATCTCGGGGAAAACGATCGCGATCGGAAGGTCATGGTTCGAATCCGCCGCTAATGCGCCTGCCGCAGCAATCCATCCAGAGTGTCGTCCCATGACTTCAAAAACAAAGACCTTCGTCGATGAGCGCGACATCGAGCGAACGTCGAAGGAAGCTTCGCGCGTCGACACAGCAATATATTTCGCCACCGAGCCAAAGCCGGGACAGGTGTCCGTTCCAAATAGATCGTTATCGATTGTCTTCGGAATAAGGACTGATTGAAGCGGATAACCCACCGTCTCTGCAAACTGGGCAATCTTTATACAAGTGTCGGCGGAATCCCCCCCACCATTATATAGGAAATAGCCTATATTGTGAGCCTTACAAACGGCGATCAGACGCTCGTATCATCGTCTGTCGATGTCGAAATCCTCAAGCTTGAAGCGGCACGAGCCAAATGCTCCTGCGGGTGTGTGGCGAAGAGCAGCGATCGCATCGTCACTCTCTACTGTAGTATCAATTAAATCCTCGTCCAATGCGCCCATAATCCCGTTGGGCGCCGCGAACATCTTTCCAATAATATGACCGTGCCGACGGGCGGCTTCGATAGCACCACAAGCTGAGGCATTGATTACGGCAGTAACACCACCGGACTGTCCATACAAAGCGTTCTGCTTCAAAGCTTATCCTTCCCGAATTAACGCGCATCTGAGGGCTGCGAGTGGCCGTCTCGTTGCACGCCATCGACCATTAGATACTGTCGGAAATCTCGATGCCATCTATTCAATCCCGCCGCGCTTCCCTTGACAAAATTGCGGGTATGCTTCGGGCCCAATGCGCTGAAGGTGTCTCTTGGACTTCAGTCCAGCGCTATGCGAGATCAGCCTATTGGCTTCAAGAATGATCCGGTTAGGGACCAGGCGGGAGTTTACTTGCAAGCGATCACGCAGCAAAAACTTTAACTTACACTTCATCCGGGCGAAATGAGACGCAACGATTTGAAGCATGGCCCTTAGCATGAAGTCGTTGGCTCTGTGGACTGAGTGGCGGTTGCAGGGCAACCGGTGGATGCTGGTCGCATGATCCACACTCTCACCATGAGCCACGTTCGCCGCCGACGCGCCTAAGACCAAGGAAGAGTGCGCCAAGCATAAGAATATACTCCGAGCGCATAGATGACATTCTTGCTGGCCTGGAGCGCATGACTGGAGGCGCCGCGGGTGCACCTCCAACGCCCGTCTACAATCTGACCGTGCCTGCAAGTGAGCCGACATGTGCGGAGACAGCTGATGTGCAGCTCGTTGTCCCGAGCCAGCGGCGTTAACGGGGATCAGCACAAACAAGATTCCCGTGATGGGATCATTTCCGGACCCGCATGCCTTCGATAAAGGTGTGCTTGCCGACACGATGCCTGCGCTCGTCCAGGCGAAAGTCGTTGAGAGTCTTGAAAATTCGAATTGCTTCCGGTCTGTCACACGGAATATCGATGGGCTTCAGACAGACTTGCAGCTGGTGTTGGACATTCGCAATTTGTCCGTCTCGGCCAATCCACAGCCGACGGCAAACCTAGACGTATCTGCCAAGGTGATTTCAAATGACGGAAAAAATCTCGGCTCTAAAGTTTTTCGCGAGTCGTCTGTTCTGAAGGATGCGAACGCGTCTGAAGCTGCCGCGGCACTTAATGATGTATTTGGCAAAATGATCCGACAGCTCTCCCCGTGGATGGCGAGCATCTCAGCCAACCAGGCGAAAGCACAAATGCCGCCTCCGTGATCTGGTCACCTCAACTGCTTTTTTCTGGCGGCGTTGAGCTCAATTGTAGGCCTAGTTCCAATGCATTCATGACAAGTGACGCACCAATCCGTATCTCCACTAACAAGAGTTATGCAATCACCCAGGAAGCAGACATTGTTTTGTAGGTTGAAGCGTCTCTCATCAAAAAGGGGCGAATTCTGCTTCTGATAACGGGCTACAATGTGCAGCGTACCATCCGACTAGACCAGTTATGTGGTTCTTAGCCCTGAGCTGCTGTTGTTAGCACGTCATTGGCGCGGCTGCTCCTGGGACAAGAGCAGACGCGACGTTCGATAATCACGTCAATTGTCCGCACGTTGGCATTTGCGCAGTCTGTACCCAATCACTTTGTTGGTACTGGACCTCAGTTCTCGCAAGGCAGAAGATGCGACCTTCGCCTTGAGACCGTCGCATGGGGATGGCCGAAGTGGGCTCGGCGGGCGGAGTGCCCCTCCTCATGACTGGGGAGGGGTATTCTTCAGAATAAAGTGTGAGCCTCAAAGTTTGGGGGACGGCAGTGAGGCTCACTGAAACTGTCCCGAGGCA
>ERZ1066138.187-NODE-187-length-21390-cov-8.854933_pt1 | contig 21390 bp, 22 predicted proteins | sample MGYA00382785_ERZ1066138 | MGnify/ENA primary metagenome ERZ1066138 (study PRJEB33369, sample SAMEA5778368) | biofilm metagenome | biome: Industrial cooling water; feature: Water cooling tower basin; material: Biofilm | place: United Arab Emirates | collected... | reverse complement strand
TGGAGCGGGTGATGGGAATCGAACCCACGTTAGCAGCTTGGGAAGCTGCAGTTCTACCATTGAACTACACCCGCGCCGGGCCTGATTTTAAGCGCTCGCGTGCTACATTGCATGTCCACGCAGGAGGATGCCCGACGCGCTGATGGACCACGCCACGCCGCTCATCGCGACGATCGCCGGGGGCCTCGGCCTCGCCTTCCTGCTGGGCGCGATCGCAAGCCGCCTGCGGATGTCGCCCATCGTCGGTTACCTGCTCGCCGGCGTCGCGGTCGGGCCCTTCACCCCGGGTTTCGTGGCCGACCAGGCCATCGCCAACGAGCTCGCCGAGATCGGCGTGATCCTGCTGATGTTCGGCGTCGGCATGCACTTCTCGTTCCGCGAACTGCTGGCGGTGCGCGCGATCGCGCTCCCGGGGGCGGTGGCGCAGATCGGCGCCGCCACGCTGATGGGCGCCCTGCTCGGCCGCTGGATGGGCTGGAGCTGGGAGGCCGGCATCATCTTCGGCCTCGCGCTGTCGGTCGCGAGCACGGTCGTGCTGCTGCGGGCGCTCGAGGAGCGGGGCCTGGTCACATCCGAGCGGGGCCGCATCGCCATCGGCTGGCTGATCGTCGAGGACATCGCGATGGTGCTCGCGCTGGTGCTGCTGCCGGCGCTGGGTGACTCGATCGGGCAGTCCCGCGAGGCCGCCGCGTCCGGCGAGGCGGCAGGCGGGGGCTCCGTCGCGGCCGCCATCGGCCTCACGGTCGCCAAGGTGGCGGGATTCGTGGCCATCATGTACTTCATCGGCCGCCGCGTGATCCCGCGCGTGCTGGACGCCGTCGCCCAGGAACGCGAGCTGTTCCGGCTCGCGGTACTCGCGATCGCGCTCGGCGTCGCCTTCGGCGCCGCGAAGCTGTTTGGCGTCTCGTTCGCGCTCGGCGCCTTCTTCGCCGGCATGGTGCTCGGCGAGTCCGAACTTTCGCATCGCGCCGCCGAGGAGAGCGTGCCGCTGCGCGAGGCCTTCGCGGTCCTGTTCTTCGTCGCGGTCGGCATGCTGTTCAACCCGGCCATCGTCCTCGCCGAGCCGGTCGCGCTGCTCGGAACGCTGTTCATCATCCTGATCGGCAAGTCGGTCGCGGCCTTCCTGATCGTGATCCTGTTCCGGTACACGGTGGGCGTCGGAATGACGATCGCCGCCAGCCTGTCGCAGATCGGCGAGTTCTCGTTCATCCTGGTCGGGCTCGGCGTCGCCATGGGAATCCTGCCCGAGCAGGGCCGCGACCTGGTGCTCGCCGCGGCGATGATCTCGATCGTCCTGAACCCGTTCGCGTTCGCGCTCAGCCGCCGGCTGGAACCGCACCTCGAAGCCCGCGTCGGTGCCCGCGGGAAGGCCGCGGCCGAGCCCGGCGCCAGGCTGCCGGCCCGCGGCCACAGCATCCTGGTCGGTTACGGGCGCGTGGGAAAGATCGTCGCCGCCGCGCTGGCGAAGTCCGGTGTCCCGTTCGTCGTGTTCGAAAGCGACGCCCTGCGCATCGGCGAGCTGCGCGAGCGCGGGATCCCGTTCGTCGAGGGCAATGCGGCAAGCCGCGAGATGTTCGAGCAGGCGAATCCGGGCACCGCCGCTCGGGTCGTGATCGCGATCCCGAACGCCTTCGAGGCCGGCCGCATCGTCAAGCACGCGCGCCGTGCCAACCCGGGCGTCGTGATCGTCGCGCGCGCCCACTCGGACCCCGAGATCAGGCACCTGCGCGAGCTCGGGGCGAACACGGTCATCATGGGCGAGCGCCAGATCGCGCTCGAGATGATCGCGGAGATCGAGCGCCTGGGCCCGGCCCCTACTTCGTGACCAGGATCTTCTTGACCCAGCCGCCGCCCTTGCCGGATTCGACCTTCAGGAAGCCGTTCTCCTCGGCGCCCATGTAGATGAGCTCCTCGCCCTTGTCGAGCGTGGCGACGGCCTTGCCGCCGTCGGCCGCGCTGCCGAGGATCTTCACGCCGGCGATCTTCGGGTAGAGGACGTCGCCCTCGTTGAAGACCGCGCCGGCCCTGGTCGCGCCGCCCGAAGCCGCTTCCTGCGCGAGCGTGCCGACGTCGCGCTGCAGGCTCGGGTCGTTGCGCACCACGCGGACGATGTTGTTGTAGTTGTCGGCGAACGAGGACGCGATGATCTTGCCCTCGTTCGTGTTCCCGTAGCCGCCGATGCCGCCGCCCGCGCCGCCGCCGAAGAGCCCGATCCCGAGGCGCAGGTCCGCCTTCTTGGTGCTGCCCTCGGCCGCGGCCACCTGCACGCCGGAGCGCGCGTCCGCGACCAGCATGCTGGTCTGCGCTTCCTTGAACTTCAGTCCGCCGGCCACGGCGCCGAGCACCGAGCCGCCCTTGCCTCCGAGCAGCCCGCCGAGCGCGCCGCCGACGCCGCCCGCGTTGCTCTCGGAGAAGACCACCGCCGGAGTCATGATGAAGTCCGCCGCCACCATCTGGCCGCCGCCCATGTTGGAGCCGCCGCGCAGCTCGCCGCCGCCGGCCAGCGCGCGCTCCTGCATCATGTTCTGCATGCCCTGGCCGCGCTCGACGACGATGAAGCAGTTCGACTGCTGGATCATCATGCGGATGAGCCCGACCGGCGACTGCAGGTTGTAGCGCGCGAGCGCCCCCATCACGTAGTCCTGGGGCTCGACGACTGCCATCGCACCCATCGGCTTGTCGCAGCGCTCGAGGTCGCCGGCTGCGCCCTGCGCGCCCTGGGTGCCGGCCGCGCCCTGCACTTCCGACCCGCCTTCGCCTTTCTTGGGGTCCAGTACGCCCTGCGCCTGGGCGCCTGCGGCGACGGCGAGGCCGGCGAAGAATGCGGCGATCGGTCGAAGCGTCGTCGTGGATTTCATGTCCCCTCCCCCCGGGATTCCGTGTGGCGCGGAATATACTCCGGCATGCGCGCTGCACGCCATTCCACGGAGGTCGCGATCGCCGGCGCCGGGATCGCCGGCGTCGCAGCGGCGATCGAGGCGCTCAATCGCGGCCGGCGGGTGATCCTCGTCGACCGCGACCCCGAGGAGAACCTGGGCGGCCAGGCAAAGGAGGCCTTCGGCGGCCTGTGGTTTGCGGGCACGCCGCTGCAGCGGCGACGCGGGATCACGGACGGTCCGGAGCTCGGCTTCGCCGACTGGCTGTCGTTCGGCGAGCTCGGGCCGGATCACGCCTGGCCGCGCGCCTGGGCGCAGGCTTATGTCGAACGCGGCGTGCCGGACGTCCACGACTGGCTGGTCGCGATGGGCATCCGCTTCATGCCGATGCCGATGTGGGTCGAGCGCGGGCTCGACGTGCCGGGCAACTCGGTGCCGAGGTTCCACCTCGTCTGGGGCACCGGGCGCGCGCTCTCCGACTGCCTCGTCGGCCGCCTGCTGGCGCATCCGCGGCGCGACCTGCTCGAGCTGAAGTTCGGCCATCGCGTTGACGCGCTGGTGACGCGCGGCGGTCGCGTCGCGGGCCTGGCCGGCGTGACCGAGCCGGGCGACGAGCCCTTCGAGATCGCGAGCGAGTCCGTCGTCATCGCCGCGGGCGGCATCAGCGGCGACATCGAGCGCGTGCGGCGGCACTGGCACGCGGACTGGGGCACGCCGCCCGCCGTGATCCTGAACGGCTCGCACCGCTTTGCGGACGGGCGGCTGCACGACGCGGCGGAGCGCGCGGGCGCGAACGTCACGCACCTCGACTGGCAGTGGAACTACGCGGCCGGCATCCGCCACTGGCGGCCGCGCAAGCCGGGGCACGGCCTGTCGCTGATCCCGCCGAAGTCCGCGCTCTGGCTCAACGCGCGCGGCGAGCGCATCGGTCCCGCCCCGCTCGTCTCCGGCTTCGACACGCGCGACCTGGTCGCGCGCGTCTGCCGGGAACCCGGCGGCTACAGCTGGCAGCTGCTGAACCGGAAGATCGCGCTGCGCGAGCTCGCGGTCTCGGGCAGCGAGTTCAATCCGTCGATTCGCGAGCAGAAGCGCCTCGCCTTCGCGCGCGACCTGCTGTTCGGCAACCGCTGGCTCGTCGATGAACTCACGCGCAACAGCGAGGACATCGTTCAGGCCGCGACCCTGCCCGAGCTGGTGGAGCGCATGAACGCGCTGACCGGCGAAGGTCTCGTGCAACCGGACGCCGTCGAGTCCGCGGTCACGCGCTATGACGCGCAGATTCGCCGCGGCGAACGCTTCCACAACGACGAGCAGCTGCGGCGCATCGCCGCGCTGCGGCGCTGGCCCGGCGACCGTGTCCGTACCTGCGCCTTCCAGCCGATACTCGACCGGCGCGCCGGCCCGCTGATGGCGATCCGCGAGCACGTCATCAGCCGCAAGAGCCTGGGCGGCATACAGACCGACCTCGCGTGCCGCGTGCTCGGGGCCGACGGGTGCGCGATCGAGGGGCTCTTCGCCGCCGGCGAGGCCGCCGGCTTCGGCGGAGGCGGCATGAACGGCAAGCGCGGGCTCGAGGGCACCTTCCTCGGCGGCTGCCTGTACTCGGGCCGGATCGCGGGGAAGGCCGCGTAAGGCCGGGCATGCGCTACGACCGCGCCGTCAACATCGAGGACCTGCGGGCGATCGCGAAACGTCGCCTGCCGCGCTTCGTGTTCGAGTACCTGGACGGCGGCGCCGAGGACGAGCTCACGCTCGCGCGCAATCGCGATGCCTTTGCCCGGCTGAACTTCCGTCCGCGCACGCTGGTGGACGTCGCCCGCCGCGATTCGTCGGCATCGCTGCTCGGCGGGCGGGCCTCGATGCCGGCGGTCGTCGGACCGACCGGGCTGAACGGGCTTTCCTGGCGCGACGGAGACCTCGCGCTCGCGAAGGCGGCCGCGAAAGCAGGCCTGCCGTTCGCGATGTCGACGGTGTCGATGAGCTTCGTCGAGGACATCGCGCGCGAGGCGCCGGGCCGGCTGTGGCTGCAGGCGTACGTGTTCGCGGAGCGGGCGGTCACCGACGGCATCCTGCGGCGCGCACTCGCCGCCGGATTCGAGTGCGTGGTGCTGACCAGCGATTTCCCGGTCGCCGGCAAGCGCGAGAGGGACCTGCGGACCGGGCTGCTGCCGAGGCAGCGGTTCACGCTCGCGACGAAGCTGGACATGCTGATGCATCCGCGCTGGCTCGCGACCGTCGCGACGCGCCGGCCGCGCTTCGTCAACGTCGAGCGCGAGCTGGGCCCCGGCCGGGACGTCAATGCCTTCGTCGGCCACGGCATGTTCGATCCCTCGTTCGCCTGGGACGACCTGAAGCGCTTCCGCGACGCCTGGCCGCGCAAGCTGCTGCTGAAGGGCGTGCTGCGCGCCGACGATGCGGAGCGCGCGCTCGCAGCGGGCGTCGACGGGCTGGTGCTCTCGAACCACGGCGGGCGCCAGCTCGACGGCGCGATCAGCGGCCTCGACGCGCTGCCCGAGGTCGCGCAAGCGACCGGCGGCCGGCTGCCGCTGCTGGTGGACGGCGGGGTGCGCCGCGGCTCGGACATCGCGAAGGCAGTCGCTCTGGGCGCCGAGGGCGTGCTGCTCGGCCGCGCGCCGGTGTACGGACTCGCGGCCGGCGGCGAACCCGGGGTCGCGCATGCGCTTGCGATACTCGCCGACGAGTTCGATCGCACGCTGGCGCTGACGGGCTGCGCGGGCGTTGCGGACCTGACGCCCGATCTGATAATCAGATCGTGAACACGGAGCGGCGGTCGATCCGGAGTTACGTGCTGCGGGCGGGCCGCATCACGGAGGCGCAGAAGCGCGCGCTTGCGGAGCTGCTCCCGCGATTCGGCATCCCGTTCGCGCCTGCGCCCGTCGACCTGGATGCGGTGTTCGGGCGGCGCGCGCCGCGCGTGCTCGAAATCGGCTTCGGCAGCGGCGACACGCTGGTCGAGCTCGCGGCGCAGCGGCCCGAGGCGGATTTCATCGGCGCCGAAGTGCACCCGCCCGGCATCGGGCACTGCCTGCTCGAGATCGAGGCGCGGGGAGTCGCCAACGTGCGGATCGTCGCCCATGACGCCGTCGAGGTGCTCGAGCGCATGATCGCCCCCGGCGCGCTCGACGAAGTGCTGCTGTACTTCCCGGATCCCTGGCCGAAGAAGCGCCACCACAAGCGCCGCATCGTCCAGCCCGCGTTCGCGGCGCTGGTCGCGGACCGCCTGAAGCCGGGCGGGTTCTTCAGGCTTGCGACCGACTGGGAGCCCTACGCCGCCAGGATGCTGGAGGTCCTGAATGCCTCGCCGGCCTTCGCGAACGCCGCCGCGGACGGCGGCTGCATCGAGCGGCCGGAGCGCGGCGCGACGCGCTTCGAGCGCCGCGGCCGCCGGCTCGGCCATCGCGTCTTCGACCTCGAGTTTATAAAAAGGGGACGCTAACCTTTTCGAAAAGGGGACGCTAACCTTTTTCGTCCACCGGCGATGCCGATGCCGAGGTCTTGATCGAAAAAGGTTAGCGTCCCCTTTTCGAAAAGGTTAGCGTCCCCTTTTTGTTCCCTTCTTCAGAAGACGTTGGTGATGCCGGTGATGATGAACTGCACGGCAAGCGCCGCGAGGACGACGCCGGAGAGCCGGTTGATGACGTTGCCGCCGGTCACGCCCATCACGCGCATCACGAGCGGCGTCAGGCGCATCAGCAGGTAAGTGATCGCCAGCACGACGATCACGGCCCCGAACAGCCCCGCCGACAGCGCGAAATCGGAGCGCGAAGCGCCGAAGGTCAGCAACACGATCGCGATCGCGCCCGGACCCGCGATGAACGGAAACGCGAGCGGAAACACCGAGATGTCCGCGCGCTTGCGGGTCTCGTCCTTCTCCTCGGGCGTGGTGCGCGTGCCCGACTCGCGCGCGAAGACCATCTCGAGCGCGATCAGGAACAGCATGATCCCGCCCGCGATGCGGAAGGCGTCCACGCTGATGCCCATGACCTTGAGGAACCAGGCGCCGCCGACCGCGAACAGCAGCAGCACGCAGCCGGCGACGATCACCGCCTTGAGCGCCATCCGGCGGCGGAACTCCTCGTCCGCGCCTTCCGTCATCGCGGCGAACAGCGGCACCAGCGTGATCGGCTCGACGATCACGAAGAACAGCACGAAGAACTTGAGGACTTCGTCGAGCATCCGCCCCTACCCGCCGTTCCGCCCGGCGGTGCCGAGCGCGCCCTCGATCATGCCCCTGCGCATCATGAACCAGAAAAGGAGGATGCCGGGCAGCGCCAGCACGGTCGTCAGTAGGTAGAAGTTCACGTAGCCGAGGGATTCGATCAGCGCGCCGGCCGAGGTGCCGGTCAGCAGGCGCCCGAGCACGCTCGCCGCGGCCGAGATCAGCGCGTACTGGGCCGCCGTGTAGCGCAGGTTGCACAGCGCCGAGAAATAGGCGACGACCACCACGCCGCCGTAGCCGCTCGCGAAGTTCTCGAAGCCGATGGCCGCCGCGAGGCCGGCATTGCTGTGCCCGGCGGCCGCGAGGAGCGCGAACGAGAGGTTCGACACGCCCATCAGGACGAGCGCAAGCAGCACGGATCGCTCGAGGCCGAGCCTCGTGTAGAGGATCCCGCCCGCGAAGATGCCGGCGAGGTAGGCCCAGAAACCGAACACCACGTCCCAGGCGGCGATCTCGTCGTTGCTGTAGCCGAGGTCGTTGAACAGCAGGCGCAGCGTCAGGTTCGCGAGCGTGTCGCCGATCTTGTGCACCAGCACGAAGAGCAGCACCAGCCAGGCGCCGTGCCGCCGGAGGAACTCCGCGAACGGCCCGACGATGGAGCTCCAGACGGCTGCGAGGCCACGTTGCCCGGCCGTCACCACGTGGCGGGCGGGCTCGCCGACGATGAGGCCGGTCAGCATCGCCGGCAGCGCGAAGGCCGCGCAGGCGATGTAGGCGGCGCTCCAGCCGAGGCGCGCGGCGACGACGAGCGCGAGCGCGCCGGCTGCCGCCGAGCCGATGCGCCAGCCGTACTGCGACATGCCGGAACCGACGCCGAGCTGGTGGGGCTTCAGCGTCTCGATTCGGTAGGCGTCGATGACGATGTCGTAGGTCGCCCCGGCGATGCCGACCAGCACGGCGGCGACGACGGTCGCCTGGATGCTCGCCTGCGTATCGACCAGCGCCAGGTTCACGACCGCCGCGATCACGGCCGTTCCCGCCAGCAGCAGCCAGGACACGCGCTGTCCCAGCCGGCCGAGCAGCGGGATGCGCACGCCGTCCACGATCCAGGCCCAGAAGACCTTGAGGTTGTAGACGAGGAACGCGAGCGTGAACGCGGTGACCGTGCGCTTGTCGATGCCGTCCTGCGCGAGCCGCGTCGTCAGCGTCGCGCCGATCATCGCGTACGGAAAGCCCGAGGAGATGCCGACGAAGAAGGCGGCCAGCGACTCGCGGTCGAGGTAGGCCCGCAACGCGGACCGGCGCCCGGTCACAGCCGGTAGTCCATGGTCAGCGGCGCATGATCGGAGAACCAGCGGTCGCGGAATATCGAGGCGGCCTTCGCGCGGCCCGCGAGCCGCGGGCTGGCGATCTGGTAGTCGATGCGCCAGCCGACGTTCTTGGCGCGCGCCTGGCCGCGGTTCGACCACCAGGTGTACTGGTCCGGCCGCGGGTCGACCTCGCGGAAGGCGTCCACCCACTTGAGCTCGCCGAACAGGCGATCGAGCCAGGCGCGCTCCTCGGGCAGGAAGCCGGAGTTCTTCCGGTTCGAGCGCCAGTTCTTCAGGTCGATCTCCTTGTGGGCGATGTTGATGTCGCCGCACAGCACGTAGTCGCGGTCGCGCCGGCCGAGCCGCTTCAGGTACGGCAGGAAAGCGTCCAGGAACCGGTACTTGGAGGCCTGACGCTCCGGGCCCGAGGAGCCCGACGGCAGGTACAGCGAAGCGACCGAGAGACTGCCGAACTGGAACTCGAGGTAACGGCCCTCGTCGTCGAACTCCGGCACGCCGAAGCCCGTGACCACGCGGTCGGGCTTGCGCTTCGAATAGATCGCGACGCCGCTGTAGCCGGGGCGCCTTGCGTCGAAGTAGCGGCAGTGATAGCCGGCCGGGCGGAAACAGGCGTCGCCGAGCTGGTGTTCCTGGGCCTTGGTCTCCTGCAGGCAGACGACGTCGGCACGCTGCGCGGGCAGCCACTCGAACAGCCCCTTCGAGGCCGCGGAGCGGATGCCGTTGCAGTTGAGGGTGAGGATGCGCATGCTGCGCAAGGGTAACCCGCATGCGATCGCACCAGAAAGAATTCATCGAGATGATCCTCGCGAAGCAGGTGCTGCGCTTCGGGGATTTCACGCTCAAGTCCGGTCGCACCAGCCCCTACTTCTTCAATGCGGGCCTGATCAACGACGGCGGGTCGCTGGCGCGGCTCGGGGCCTGCTACGCGCAGGCGATCGTCGAGTCCGGGGTCGAGTTCGACATGCTGTACGGCCCGGCCTACAAGGGCATTCCCCTCGCGACCGCGACTGCCGTCGCCTTCGCCGAGCGCCACCGGCGCAACGTGCCGATCGCCTACAACCGCAAGGAAGCCAAGGCCCACGGCGAGGGCGGCAACCTCATCGGCGCGCCTCTCGAGGGCCGCGTCCTGGTCGTGGACGACGTCCTGACCGCCGGCACGGCCGTGCGCGAGTCGATCGGGATCATCAAGGGAGCGGGCGCCCGGCCTGCCGGCGTCGTGCTGGCGCTCGACCGTCAGGAACGCGGCGTGGGGACCCGTTCAGCGGTCCAGGAGGTCCGGGAAGCCTACGGCATCCCGGTGATCCGCCTCATCACGCTGGACGACCTGATCGCGTACCTGGAGGCCGGCGAGGACAGCGACGAGCTGCAATCGCTCAGGAACCACCGCCGGATGCACGGTGTCGACAGCGAAGCGTGATGCAGTTACGTTTTGCGCTCCACCCGGCTGCCGAGAATGGCGCCGGCCCGAGGTAAACAGGATGCATGCCTGGCCGCCCAAGCTGCTGCTGACCGCCCTGACGCTTGCCCTCCTCGCGGGCGGCGCGGTCGCGCAGACTGACAAGCAGAAGAAGCTCTATCGCTGGGTCGACAAGAACGGGCAGGTCCACTACGGCGACAGCGTGCCGGCCGAGTACGCGGAGCAGGACCGCGATGTCCTGAACAAGCAGGGCGTCAAGGTCGGTCGCGAGGAAGGAACGATCACGCCCGAGGAAGCTGCGGCCAAGGCAGCCGAGGAGAAGGCCGCCCGCGACGAACAGAAGCGCAAGCTGCGTGACCGAGTGCTGCTGCAGACCTACCAGTCCGTGAGGGAGCTCGAGATCCTGCGCGACGCCCGGCTGGAGCTCGTGGACGCGCAGCTCACGATCCAGGAACAGTCGCTCGCGAACCTGCGTGCCCAGCACGCCAAGATCGAGCGCACCGCGGCGCGTTACGCGCCGATCAACACCGAGCCCGGCGCGCAGCCGCTGCCGGAGGAGACTGCCGCCGACCTCGCGCGTTCGGCGAACGACATCGCCACCCAGGAGAGCAACCTGCTGCGGCGCCGCGAGGAACGCGAGAACATCCGGCTCACCTTCGAAGCCGACATCAAGCGCTACCAGGAATTGCGGGCGATCAGGCCGCGCTGACGGCCTAGCCCGTGCTGCCGAACCCGCCCGCACCGCGGGCGGACGACTCGAAGTCCTCGACCACCTCGAACTCCACCTGAACCACCGGGACAACGACCATCTGCGCGATGCGCTCGCCGGGCTGGATCGTGTAGGCGCGTTCGCCGCGGTTCCACGCCGAGACCATGACCTGCCCCTGGTAGTCCGAATCGATGAGGCCGACGAGGTTGCCGAGCACGATGCCGTGCTTGTGGCCGAGACCGGAGCGCGGCAGCAGGACCGCCGCGAGGCTTGGGTCCGCGAGGTGTATGGCGATGCCGGTGGGCACGAGCTGCGCCTGCCCCGGTTCGAGCACGAGCGGCACGTCGATGCAGGCGCGCAGGTCGAGTCCGGCCGAGCCCGACGTCGCGCGCCGCGGCAGTTCGATGTCGCGCCCGATGCGCGCATCGAGGATCTTCACTTCCAGTTTCCGCATGGGCCGATTATCCCGGAACCGGCCCGATTTGCGAGCGGCGACCGCGTCAGCCGTCGGCGAAGCTTCGCGCATGCAGATCCGGGACTGGCCGCCCTCGGAGCGGCCGCGCGAAAAGCTTCTGGCCCTCGGGTCCGCCGCGCTGTCGGAGGCGGAGCTGCTCGCGATCTGGCTGCGCCACGGCACGGGCGGCATGAACGCGCTCGACCTCGCGCGCTCGCTGCTCGGCCGCTTCGGCTCGCTGCGGGGCCTGCTGACCGCAGGCCGGAACGCCGTCTGCACCCAGTCCGGCATCGGCCCGGCGCGGTGGGCTGAGCTGCAGGCCGCGCTCGAACTGGTGCGCCGGCACCACCTCGAGCGCCTGCAGGCGGGTCCGGTCCTCGCGAGCCCCCGCGCGGCCCGCGACTACCTCATCGCGCGCCTGCGCGACCTCGAGCACGAGGTGTTCTGCTGCCTGTTCCTGGACAGCCGCCACCGGTTGACCCGCTGCGAGGAGCTGTTCCGGGGCACCGTCGACGGAGCGAGCGTCCACCCCCGGGAGGTGGTCAAGCAGGCGCTCGCCCGCAACGCCACGGCCGTGATCCTCGCCCACAACCACCCTTCCGGCATCGCCGAGCCGAGCCAGGCCGACGAGATCATCACGACCCGGCTGCGGGACGCCCTCGCCCTGGTCGAGATCCGGCTGCTGGACCACCTCATCGTCGGCGACGGGTGCTGCGTTTCCCTTGCGGAAAAAGGGCTTATCTGAGGCCCCGACGGCGCGCAACACGCTGATTTGACTGCGCAAAGCTTCGCTGGTCTAATACGCGGCCCCAAGAGAGCCGCCACCATGCCCAGAGTCTGCCAGATCACCGGAAAGCGCCCCGTCACGGGCAACAAGGTGTCCCACTCGAACATCAAGAAGCGCCGCCGCTTCCTGCCGAACCTGCACACGCAGCGCTTCTGGCTGGAGAGCGAGGGCCGCTGGGTGACGCTCAGGCTCTCGACGCGCGGCCTGCGCACGGTCGAGAAGCAGGGTCTCGAGAAGGTGGTCGCGCAGCTGCGCGCCGCCGGCACCCACGTCTGAGGTCAATGCCATGCGCGACAAGATCAAGCTCGTTTCCAGCGCCGGCACCGGCTACTTCTACACCACGACCAAGAACAAGCGGCTCCACCCCGAGAAGATGGAAGTCAGCAAGTTCGATCCGGTCGTGCGCAAGCACGTGACCTTCAAGGAAGCCAAGATCAAGTAGGCCCGCGCCTACCGCTCAGCTAAACTCCCCGCCATTCCAACCGGGGAGTTCCTCGAATGCGTAACGCGACCCTTGCTGCCGCCATTGCCATGGCGCTGCCGCTGCCTGCTGCGATTGCCCAGGACGCGCCTGCGTCGACCGCGGCGCTCGGCGAGATCATCGTCACCGCCCAGCGTCGCAGCGAGAACATCCAGGACGTGCCGCTGTCGGTCTCGCCGCTCCAGGGCGAGCGCCTCGCCGCGATGTTCGAGGGCGGCGGGGACATCCAGGTGCTCGCGGCCCGCGTGCCGAGCCTGTACGCGGAGTCCTCGAACGGCCGCCTGGCGCCGCGCTTCTACATCCGCGGCCTCGGCAATTCCGACTTCGACCTCGCCGCGTCGCAGCCGGTCTCGATCATCGTCGACGAGGTCGTCCTCGAGAACGTGATCCTGAAGAGCTTCCCGATGTTCGACCTCGAGCGTGTCGAAGTCCTGCGCGGCCCGCAGGGCACCCTGTTCGGCCGGAACACGCCGGCCGGCATCGTCAAGTTCGACACCAGGAAGCCCACGCAGGAGTTCGGCGGCGACGTCGCCCTGAGCTACGGCGAGCTCGGCTCCATGTCCTTCGAAGGCGCGGTCGGCGGCGGCATCTCGGATACCGTGTCCTTCCGCCTGTCGGCGCTGTACCACGAGCGCGACGACTGGATCGACAACGACTTCACCGGCGAGAACGACGCATTGGGCGGCTTCGACGAGTACGCCTACCGCGCCCAGCTGCTCATCGAACCGTCCGACAACTTCAGCGCGCTGCTCAACATCCATGGCCGCGACATCGACGGCACGGCGTCGATCTTCCGCGCCAACGTGCTCGGCCCGGGCAGCGACGGCTTCAACTCGAACTACGACCGCGACAGCGTCACCTACGACGGCGGCGACGGCAATCCGCAGAGCGCCGAGGGGCTCGGCGGATCGATCCGGCTCGACATCGGGCTCGCCAATGACGTGACCCTGACTTCCATCACCGCGTACGAGAACACCGAGAGCAGCAGCCGCGGCGACATCGACGGCGGCTTCGGCGCCGATTTCCTGCCGGCCGTCGGCCCGTGTCCGCCGGGCAGCCAGCCGGGCGATCCCTGCATCCCGTTCCCGTCCGACACCCTGGACGGCATCGACAACCTCGACCAGGTCACGCAGGAGTTCCGTTTCGCCTCGCAGGCGAGCGATCGCCTGTTCTGGCAGGCGGGCGCGTACTATTTCGACTCCGAGTTCTCGGTCACGACCAACCCGTTCTTCACGCCGGTGCCCACGACGGTCGTCCACGAGAACACGGCATGGGCCGTTTTCGGTCACGTGAGCTACGACGTCAGCGATGCGTTCACCCTCACCGGCGGCCTGCGGTATACGGACGACGACAAGGACCTGTACGGCTCCGGCCCGACCGGCGCCCCGATCGCCCCCGTGTCGGTCTCCGACGAGCAGATCAGCTGGGACGTGTCGGGACTGTTCGAGGTCAACGAGGACTTCAATGTGTACGCGCGGCTGGCGAACGGATTCCGCGCGCCGACGATCCAGGGACGCGACGTGGCGTTCTTCGGCGCGCCTTCGGTCGCCGACTCCGAGACCATCAACTCGATCGAGTTCGGGTTCAAGTCGCAGCTGGCCGACGACCGCATCCGCCTGAACGCCGCGGTGTTCTACTACGAAGTGGACGATCTGCAGCTCTCCGCCATCGGCGGCGGCGGCAACTTCGTGCAGCTCGTGAACGCCGACAAGGGCACCGGCATGGGCCTCGACCTCGACGGCGAGTTCCTGATCACCGAGCGGTTCATGATGACGCTCGGCTTCAGCTACACGGACACCGAGATCGACGACAACACGCTGGTCGTGCCGCCGTGCGGCTCCGGGCTGTGCACCGTGCTCGACCCGCTCGACGTCAACGGCCGTGCGATCATCGACGGCAACTCCTTCGTGCAGGCTCCGGAGTACGTGGCGACGGTCACCGCGCGCTACGGCCTGCCGATCGGAACCAACGGCGAGCTGTTCTTCTTCACGGACTGGGCCTTCCAGGGCGAGACGCAGTTCTTCATCTACGAGTCCGAGGAGTTCTACAGCGACGGCAACTTCGAGGGCGGCGCGCGCATCGGCTACGCGCACGACGGCGGCAAGTGGGAAGTCGCGCTGTTCGGGCGGAACATCACCGACGAAGAGAACGTGAAGGGCGCCATCGACTTCAACAACCTGACCGGCTTCGACAACGAGCCGCGCATCGTCGGCGTCTCGTTCCGGGCCCGGTTCTGAGGTCGCGCGGCATGGCATGCCGGAGCTGCCGGAGGTAGAAACGACGCGCCGGGGCATCGAGCCCTGGCTCGTCGGCCGGCGCGTCGATCGGCTCATCGTCCGCCAGCCGCGACTGCGCTGGCGCGTGCCGGCGGGCCTCGCCCGCAGGATCGCGGGCACGCGCGTACGCAGCGTGGCGCGGCGCGCAAAGTACCTGCTGATCGGCACCGATGCCGGCACCCTGATCCTGCACCTCGGGATGTCGGGGAGCCTCCGGGTCCTCGACGCCGCCTCGCCGCCGCTCGCCCACGACCACGTGGACCTCGTGCTCGACTCCGGCCGGTGCCTGCGCTTCAACGACCCGCGGCGCTTCGGCTGCCTGCTGTTCACCGCGGGGGAGCCCGCCCGTCACCGGCTGCTCGCGGACCTGGCGGTCGAGCCGCTCTCGGACGATTTCACGGGCGAGGCCCTCTGGCGGCGCGCGCGCGGCAGGCGGGTTTCCGTGAAGGCCTTCATCATGGATTCGCGTGCGGTCGTGGGCGTCGGCAACATCTATGCCAGCGAGGCGCTGTTCCGCGCCGGGATCCGCCCGGGCCTCGCGGCGGGCCGCGTGAGCCGCGCGCGCATGGGAGCGCTCGTGGCCGCGATCCGCGCCGTGCTCACCGAAGCGATCGGCGTCGGCGGCACGACGTTGCGGGACTACGTCGACGCCTCCGGCATGCCGGGCTACTTCCGGCAGCGGCTGTTCGTCTACGAGCGCGCCGGCAAGCCCTGCCGGCGCTGCGGCACGGCGATCCGGCAGTTCACCCAGGGCGCGCGCAGCACCTACTGGTGCCCGCGCTGCCAGCGCTAGGATTTCCGGCGTTTGGCCAGCGCCTCGGCGACCGCGGGGTGCACGAACTGCGAGACGTCCCCGCCGTAGAGCGCGATCTCGCGCACCAGCGTCGAGGAAATGAACGTGAACTGCTCCAGCGGGGTCATGAACACGTAATCGACGGCGCTGTCGAGGTGCCGGCTCATGTTCGCGAGCTGGAACTCGAACTCGAAGTCGGACACGGCGCGCAGGCCGCGGATGACGACGCCGCAGCCCTGCTCGCGCGCGAAGTCCACGGTGAGTCCTGCGTAGCCGAGCACGGTGACGTTGCGCAGGTCCGCCAGCACCTGTTGCGCGAGGCCGACCCGCTCGGCGAGCGGGAAGAGCGGCGCCTTGCCCGCGTTGGCGGCGATCCCGACCACGAGGCGGTCGAAGATCCCGGCTGCTCGCCGGACCAGGTCGTGGTGGCCGTTGGTGATCGGGTCGAAGGTGCCCGGGTAAACGGCGCTGCGCTTGGGATTCACGTGCCGGGCTCCTCACCCTGTCGCCGGGCGAGATGATACCCGACCGCTCCCGCGCGGCCGGTCCGGTGCATGCGCCAGGGGGCGGGAAGCACGGGCAGGCCGGCGGAGGCCGGCATCTCGATGTAGATGAAGGCACCCGGCGCGAGGACGCCCCCGACTTCGAGGCGCCGCATGGCTTCGGCCAGGATCCCGGCCGCGAACGGCGGATCGAGGAAGACGATGTCGCAGGTCTCCGGGCGGCTCGCGAGCCAGGCGAGCGCATCGGCCTCGACCACGGTCGCGCGCCCGGGCGCCAGCAGGGCGGCCGTTTCCCGCAGCCGGGCCGCGTTCTCGCGGTCCCGCTCGACGAAGGTGACGTGCGCCGCCCCGCGCGACAGCGCCTCGAGGCCGAGCGCGCCGCTGCCGGCGAAGAGATCGAGGCAGCGGCTCCCGCGCACCTTGTCCATCAACCAGTTGAACAGGGTCTCCCGGACCCGGTCCGGCGTCGGCCGGATGCCGCCCTGCCCGGAAAAGCGGATGCGGCGGCCGCGCCAGTCGCCGCCGATGATGCGCAGGGTGTTGGCCGATCTTTTTTGCACCGCACATCCCTTAGACTTGCGCGATGATACGCGCCCGGGCCTCATACGATCACAACGCCGGAGCCTTCGACATGAGCAACCGTTTCATCGCCACACTCCTGATCGCCGGTCTCGTGCTTGCAGGCTGCGGGGGCTCGAGTTCCGACAGCATCGGCCCGACGGATCCGACGTCGGGCAACGGCAACCCGGGCACCTCATCCGGCGTCGGCGTGTTCCATCCGAATTTCGTGCCGGGCTCCGGCGTGCTGCCCTACCCGACAGACCTCTATTTCAGCGGCTCGACGGACGGCACGGTCAACGGGCCGGTGACGCCGTTCCTGCCCAATGCGACGACGATCAACGCGCTCGACGGCTTCTCCACGGTCGCGAGTTCGACCGTGCGGTTCTCGGCGCCGATCAACGCCGCGACGATTTCGCCCGCGACGGTGATCGTGCTTGAAGTCGACCTCGACAATGCCACGAAGGCGGCGATCGGGTTCCGGCGCCCGCTCGTCTACGGCACGGATTACGTCGCACAGGTCGCGGCGTCCCTGGATTCCGGCGGCAGCACGCTCGAAATCGTGCCGCTCAAGCCGCTCACGCCCTCGAGCGGCGCGACGAACGTCGGCTATCTCGTGATCCTGACCGCGGGACTGCAGGACACGAGCGGCAATGCCGCGACCCCTGACAGGGATTACCTGACGGTGCGCACGGCGGCGATCGCGGACCTGACCGGCGGCGTTTTCCCGCCGACCTGCGCCACGGTCACGAATGCGACGCTGAACGCGATCTGCCGGCTCACGTACACGCACCTCGCCGTCGCGAATGGCGCCGGCATCCCGCTGACTTCCGTGGTCCTGACCTACTCGTTCTCGACCCAGTCGACCGCGGACGTGATGGCGGCCGCGACGGCCACCGTGCCCGCCGCCTCGGCCGGCGTGGTGTTCACCGGGCTGAACCTGCAGGCACTCAACCCGGCGCTGCCGCCGATCGCGGACGTGTATGTCGGCCAGCTCGCAATCAGCTACTACCTCGACCCGGCGGCGCCGCTCACGGGCCGTTGGGAGGCCGCGCCCGGCGGGCCGGACGGCGTCTCGACCCACCTCACGCGCTTCAACCCGGTGCCGGTGGCGAAGGCGTCGAATTTCCCGATCCCGCTCTTCGTCACGGTGCCGAATGCCAACAGCGGCCAGGCGAAGCCGGTCGCGGGCTGGCCGGTGGTGATCTTCCAGCACGGCCTGCAGGGCAACCGCACGCAGTCGGCGGCCATTGCCGGCGCCTATGCCTCGCAGGGCTTCGTGGTCGCGGCGATCGACATCCCGCTGCACGGCATCACGGACACGACCAGCCCGCTGTACCAGGCGGGCGCCGAGCGCACCTTCGACCTCGACCTCGTCGACAACGCGACGGGCGCTCCGGGCCCTGACGGCGTGATCGACGCCTCGGGCACGCACATCATCAACCTGACGAGCCTGCTTACGAGCCGCGACAACCTGCGCCAGGCGGCGCTCGACATCGTGCAGCTCACGGGCGCGCTGCCGAACCTCGACCTCGACGGCGACACGCTGCCGGACATCGACGGCACGCGCATCCATTTCTCCGGCCTGTCGCTCGGCGGCATCGTCGGTACGGTCGCCAATGCGATGCCGATCCCGACCGTGTCCGCCTACCTGAGCGTGCCGGGCGGCGGCGTCGCCAACCTGCTGCGCGATTCCGCGGCGCTCGGGCCGCGGATCGAGGCGGGCCTGGTGGCGGCGGGCCTCACGCCGGACACGACGCTCTACGAGCAGTTCTTCCGCGACGCGCAGACCGCGGTCGATGCCGGCGACCCGCTCAACTTCATCGCCGGCGCCGTCGCGGCGCGTCCCGTGCTGCTGACGCAGGTCGTCAACGACACGGTCGTGCCGAACTCGGCGACGCAACGCATGGTCAACGCGACGACCTTCCTGAAGGCGGCGACACCGGGCCTCAACCCGGTCGCGGCCGGCTCCGGCACCTGGGTGCACTTCCTCGAAGGCTCGCACGGCTCGCTGCTCTCGCCGACGGCAAGCCTCGCGGCCACTACCGAGATGCAGACGCACGCCGCCTCGCTCGCCGCGTCCGGAGGCGCCGCGTTCGCGATCACGAACCCGGCCATCCTGGAACCTTGACGCCGGCCGGCGACGGTTTCCTCGCGCGCCTGCGCGCGCGCGTCAACCGCGGCGCTTCCTGGGCCCTCGACCTGCTCCCGGGTCGGCGCATCGACGCCGCCCTGCTCGAGGAGCTCGAGACGCGCCTGCTCGCCGCGGACGTCGGCGTGGAGGCGACGGAGACGATCCTCGGGGAGTTGCGGCAGAAGGTCGCGCGCTCCGAGCTCGCCGACGCAAAAGCGCTCGAAGGCGCGCTCGCGGCCTCGCTCCTCGAGATACTCGCGCCGGTCGAGCGACCGCTCGACGTCGATCGATCGAAGAAGCCCTTCGTGATCCTCGTCGTGGGCGTCAACGGCTCCGGCAAGACCACGACCATCGGCAAGCTCGCCCGGCGGCTCAAGGAACAGGGACTGTCCGTCATGCTCGCCGCCGGCGATACCTTTCGCGCGGCGGCCGTCGAGCAGCTCGCGGTCTGGGGCGAGCGCAACGGCGTGCCGGTCATCTCCCAGGCGCCCGGCGCGGACCCGGCGGCGGTCGTCTTCGACGCGCTCCAGTCCGCGAAGGCGCGCGGCGCCGACGTGCTGATCGCGGACACGGCCGGGCGGCTGCACACGCAGTCGCACCTGATGGACGAACTCGCCAAGATCGCGCGCGTCCTGAAGCGGCTCGACCCGCAGGCGCCGCACGAGGTGCTGCTCGTGCTCGACGCGGGCCTGGGTCAGAACGCGGTGCGCCAGGCCGAGCAGTTCAGCCAGGCGATCGGCGTCACCGGAATCGCCGTGACCAAGCTCGACGGAACGGCGCGGGGCGGCGTCGTCGTCGCGATCGCGCGGCGCTTCGGCCTGCCGATCCGGTTCGTCGGCGTTGGCGAACAGGCGGAGGATTTCGGTATCTTCGACGCCCGGGCCTATGTCGAGGGGCTGCTGCGGCCCGCAGCGGCCGGCGCAACGTGATCCGATTCGACCGAGTCTTCAAGCGATACCCGAACGGCCGCGAGGCCCTCGCGGAGCTCTCCTTCGAGCTCGAGGCCGGCGAAATGGCCTTCCTGACCGGCCACTCCGGCGCCGGCAAGAGCACGGTCCTGCGCCTCATCGCGCTGCTGGAGCGACCGACGCGCGGCCAGGTATTCGTGAACGGGCGAAATACCTCCACGCTGCGCAGCGGCGCGATCCCGGCGTTCCGCCGGCAGGTCGGCATCGTGTTCCAGGACCACCGCCTGCTCGACGACCGACCGGTGTACGACAACGTGGCGCTGCCGCTCGCGGTCGGCGGCGTGCCGCGCCGGGAAATGGACAAGCGCGTGCGCGCCGCCCTCGACCAGGTGGGACTGCTCGGGCGCGAACGCTCCCTGCCGCTGGAGCTGTCGGCCGGCGAACAGCAGCGCGTCGGCATCGCGCGCGCCGTCATCACCAAGCCCCCGGTGCTGATCGCCGACGAGCCGACGGGCAACCTCGACCCGGACCTGGCGCTCGAGGTCATGCACCTGTTCCAGCGCTTCAACGCGGTCGGCGTGACCGTGCTGGTCGCCACCCACGACGTGCACCTGCTCGACCGCTTCCGCGTGCGTCGCGTCCACATCGAGAATGGCCGCCTCGCCGCAGTGCCGCATGCCGCTGCCTGACGCCGTCGCCACGCATTTCGAGCGCCACGCGCAGGCGCTGCTCGGCTCGCTCGGGCGGCTCGCCCGCCAGCCGTTCGCGACTTTCCTCACGGTCGCCGTGATCGGCATCGCGCTCTCGTTGCCGGCCGCGCTCTGGCTCGCCGTCGCCAACCTGCGCGCCGTGACTGCCGGTCTCGACGACACCGTGCAGCTCTCCGCGTATCTCGCGATGCCGACGTCCGCGGCCGAGGCCCGGCAGGCCGCTGCGGCCATCGAGGCGATGGATGGCGTCGCCGACGCGGTGCTGGTGAGCCCGGATGAGGGGCTCGCGGAGTTCCGCAAGCTTTCCGGCGTCGGCGACGCGCTCGAGGCGCTGCCCGAGAATCCGCTGCCCTGGCTGGTCAAGGTGCGGCCCTCGCCGCCGCACGACACGGCCACGGCCGTGGAAGCGCTGGCGGCGGAGCTGCGCAAGATCGAGCGCGTGGAACTGGTCGAGGCCGACACGGCCTGGGTTCGCCGCATACACGCGATCCAGGACACGATGCAGCAGCTCGTGCTGCTGGTCGCGGCGGTGCTCGCGGCCGGCGTGCTCGCGGTGGTCGGCAACACGATCCGCCTCGAGATCAACGGCCGCCGCGCGGAAATCGAAGTGACCAAGCTCGTCGGCGGCAGCAACGCCTTCGTGCGACGGCCCTTCCTGTACTCGGGTTTCTGGCACGGCCTCGGCGGCGGCGTGCTCGCCGTCGCGCTGGTTGCCGCGGGCCTGGCGGCGCTTGGACCTTTCGTGGACCGCCTCGCAGCGGCCTATGGCGCGGCTTTCGCGCTCCGTGGTCTCGCGCCTGATGAGTGGCCCCTGGTGATCGGAGGCGGTGCCTTGCTGGGACTCGTGGGCGCTTGGCTGGCTGCCACCTATCACCTGCGTCGCATCGAACCGCGCGCTTAAGCCTTTGATTCGAAAGGTTATTAGCACTCTATGTTAGTGAGTGCTAATATTGCGTCACGGAGGTAACCGCACGCAATGTCTGGCCAAGCGCTCGCTCTGCCGAATCCCGCCCTTGCCCTTGCCGGCCCGATCGGAAGCCTGGAGGCTTATGTCGAACGGGTGTCGGCGATTCCCATGCTGGGCCGCGAGGAGGAACTCGCGCTCGCCCGCCGCTACCGCGACGAACAGGATCTCGAAGCGGCACACACCCTCGTGCTCTCCCACCTGCGTTTCGTCGTGCACATCGCGCGCGGCTACCTGGGCTACGGCCTGCCGGTCGGCGACCTGATCCAGGAAGGCAACGTCGGCTTGATGAAGGCCGTCAAGCGCTTC
>ERZ1066138.186-NODE-186-length-21420-cov-8.904236_pt1 | contig 21420 bp, 19 predicted proteins | sample MGYA00382785_ERZ1066138 | MGnify/ENA primary metagenome ERZ1066138 (study PRJEB33369, sample SAMEA5778368) | biofilm metagenome | biome: Industrial cooling water; feature: Water cooling tower basin; material: Biofilm | place: United Arab Emirates | collected... | reverse complement strand
CCTAGATCCCGGCGCAAAGCCCGTCGCGATCATCCGCGTGACCTCATGAAAGACCCGGGCTAGAAACTCAGCTGCCGCATGGCGTCGGTGATCTCACTCCCTTGAATTGGCATTTCCATCCTTGCCCGCTGCGCCTCCTCCGGCCACAGCTCGAAGTACGCGCCCATCCCCAGCAACACACCGCTCTTGGCCAAACCCACCTGTTGCCGGGCCGAGTGCGGGAGCACGATGCGACCATTGCCATCCATTTCGAGGTGGCTGGCTGCGCCGATCAGGCGCCGCTTCATCGTTCGATGCGCGGCCTCGAAGCTCGGCAGCTTCACCACTTCGTCGCGGATGCGCTCCCACTCCGGGCGCGGCAACACCCACAGGCAATCGTTGTCGTAGGGGCTGTAGGTGACGACGAGTTGACTGCGGCAAAGCACGGACAAAGAGTCGCGGTACGCCGTCGGGATGGCGCAGCGTCCCTTGTCGTCGATGGCCACGGTGGTCTCGCCGTAGAACATCTGATCCCCACAAAGCCCCACAAAACTCCACAATTCACCACTCTACGCGCCGACCTTGGGGCGGTCAAGAAAAAGCCTTGCAATTCAATGACTTGAGAAGTCATCAGAGGAGTATTCGCTAAGCGATTGATTACACAAGGATTTGCGCATCGCACACGCGCAAATCAGGGACTTGGCGGCACTTCCTGGTGTGGCGAAGCGCGGGCGAAAGCGTGATCGCGCGCCGCAAACGGGCGCGCGCGGGGACGCGTGGCGAGTGTCCGCGCGATGCCGGCAGGCGCCGCCGCGATCCGCGATCCGCCTGCGTCGACACGGCCTCACCAAGGGTCAATAGACGGCCCTCAACCGGTGTCGCCTTCGGGTGCCAGCGATGTCGCTGCGCTTGCGGGGGCTGGTGAGCCGCCGGGACGCATCGATCCCAACTGCCCTCCGGGCTTGCGCTCCAGCCCCCAGTCCCGACCTCCGGAAGGCCACACGCATGCGCCCGACAAGCCGCCAAATGTCAATAAATGTGAATCAATCCAGCCACTTATCGCGACACAAGTTTTTGGAATTCGAGTCCTGGACCCGCTGTTAGTGTGCGGCCCTCCTGAGGGGCGGAGAGTGGACCATGGCAGCAAAAGCAGTAGTGGAAGCACAAGCGCTGGTACCCGATTGCGTGGCGATCGGTGTGGTGGATGTGGAGTCGGGTCTGTTGCTCGATGTGAAGACGGTGGATTCGCATCCCTCCGACGTGCTTGATCTGGTCGCAGCAGCCACTGGCGACCTGTTTCAGGGTCCGAACGTGTCGGCGATCGAGAACCACTTCAAGAAGGCGCGCGGCGTGTCCAGCGATGCGCGTTACTTCCAGGAAATCATCGTCAACAGCACGCATCTGATCCACGTCTTCATCCGTATGAAGAAGAAGCAGAGCCAGGTGGTGGTGTTCGTGTGCCGCAACACCGCCAACATCGGCATGGTGCTGTCGAAGGCGCGGCTTGCAATGCCGTCGCTGGAAGCATCCTTCTGATGGCTGAGCAGGCGCCAGATGGTGCCGCTCCGCGTGTCGCCGGTCTGATCTTGACCGGCGAGCACGTGGGCCAGCTGCGGCGTGTGTTGGCAGAGTCCTTCGCCGAGCAGACGCGCTTGCAGATCGCATTGCTGGCGACGATCGACGGCCGCGTGGTGGCCCAGGAAGCGCGTGTCGGACTGGATGCGGTGAAGCTGGCGGCCCTGGGCTCGACCATGATGTCGATGGCGGCTGCAGCGGTGCGCGAGATCGGCGGCAAGACGCCCGATGAGTGCCTGCTGACCCATGCCGGCGGCATCTTGTGCATCGGGCGTACCGGACCGCTGGGCCGATTGGTGCTGTGCCTGGCCGCGGGTGCTGACTTGAACATGGGGTTACTGGTCAGCGGCTGGCGGCGGACTGCGTCCGCGATCGCCGCTGCCGTGCAGTAGCGAGACTGGCGCATGGGCGAACTGATCCGCCTGATCTACGTGAGCCGCGCGATCAGCACGGCCCTGCATGCCAAGGAGATCGTGCGCGTCGCCCAGCTGCATAACGGCGAGCACGACCTGACCGGCGTGCTCATCGCGACCACTCGCCTTTACATTCAGGCACTGGAAGGAGCGAGTGACACCGTGCATGCGCTCTACCAACGCATCGCCAAGGACCAACGCCACGTCGATCCTCGTGTCATCGAAGTTTCCGAAACCGATTTGCGTCTGTGGCCGGGATGGTCGATGCAACTGCTGAGCGCAGCGCATTGGGAAGCGCGCACGGCCAGTCTGGGCATCGACACCTACGAGCATGCGATCAAGTCCGGCACTCAGATCTGTGAGCATCTTTACGGCTTGAAGCGTTGACCCATGCCCGAGATCGAAACACGCCGACTGCATTACGCCGGGCTCGCACTACCGGGACTGACGGCGCTCACCGCAGCCATTCCGCGGACCTTGGGCGACCATTGGCGCATCGAACCCTGGATGGGTCGGATGAGCGGAGACTTGCTGGTGGTGGGCGAAGGCCCGCTCGCCGAGCAGGCGCGCCTCGCTGGATGTGCGGCCTTGCAGCCGGTGGTGCACGTTGCTGCCGAGAGCGTGGCCGAGTTCAGCCGTGGCTTCCATGCCCAGCTGCCGGCATACGCCCACTACAGCCCGCCGCAGCTACGTCCCTTCCATGCCGCGCGCAGCCTGGGCGGTCTCGCGCCACTGCTGCTTTGCGGTGCACTCGACGCCAAGTCCCGTGCCGAACGCCATCACTACCAACACCCGCAAGCCGGCGCCGTGCTGATCGACTTTCGTGCCGGCTGGATCAGCACCGAGCAGCCGCTCGCGAACGTCATTGCGGTTCTGTTGGAGCACAGTTGGAAGCCAGCCGCAGCCAGCACCGAGCTGGGCCATCGCCACTCGATCGAAAGTGCAATCTGGCTGACCGTGTTGCGCTGGCGCAGCGCCTTCGGTGCGGTGGGTCCGCTGCCACGCTGCCGATTGACCGAGTTCCCTGACATTGCCGCCATCACCGGTCAGGCCGGGCTGCATGAAGCCGTGTTTCTCTGGCAAGACGTGGCCAGCATCGAGTCGCTGGTGGCCCGCACCAGCATTGGCAGCGAACTTGCCAATGCCATCGCCGTCGCCGCCGCCCTGACCGGCCTGATCGAAGTGCTGCCCGCGCCTGCCCATCCCGAGCCGCCACCCGTCGAGCGCGCGAAGCCCAAGCATTCGGTGCTCGCCCGTCTGGCCCATTTCCTTGGCCTCAGCCACGCTTCCGAGCGAGAACGCTGGTGATCGACGCGCAACAGAAATTCGTGTTCGCCGGCAACATGGGCGCCGGCAAGACCACCGCGATTGCGGCCATCAGTGGCGGCGACACGCTGCGCATGGAAGTCCCCTTGCCCGAACATGAGCACCAGGGTGACAAGACCACCACGACGGTCGGCTTCGACTTCGGCATCGTGAGTCTGGGCGGCACGCCGCTGTACCTCTATGGCACGCCCGGCCAGGAACACTTCCACATCGTTGCCGGCGAGATCATGACCGGCGCAGTGGGTGTGGTCCTGCTGATCAATGCCGCCACCCGCCGGATCGAGGCTGATCTCGATGCCTGGATCGAGGTCATCCATGGCGCCGCAGCGCGCGTCCCGGTGGTGATCGCGGTCAATCGCCCGGAGCCGCAGACACCCTCGATCCAAGACTTGCGCCGCCAGTGCCGTGCCCGCTCGTCTGCCATCGTGGCGGTGCAGATCGCCGATCCCCGCCGCCGCATCGACATGATGAGTTGCCTGCGCGTTCTCACCCTGGCCCATCTGCGCGGATGAGCGAGGCGGCGGTCTCCATGGTGCTGCGCCACTTCGGCGTGGCCTATGACCAGAAGATCATCATCAGCGACTTGAGTTGGGAAGTTCACGCTGGCCGTGTGCACCTGTTGTTCGGTGCCGCTGGCAGCGGCAAGTCCAGCCTGCTCAAGGCGCTCGCCGGCTGGCATCGGCGCATTCCCAGCATGCGGGTCTGGGGCAGTACACAGATCCACGGCAGCACGCAGGAGCCGGCACTCGTGCACCAGAGCCTCGGCGCCTTTGTCTCCACGGTGGGCGTGAATCTGGCCACGGCCATGCCGGACCGCTCCGCCTTGACTCAGGCGCAGCAGCGCGAGCGGGCACGCGAATGCCTGGCACCAGTCGGCTTGCAGGCCCTGGTCGACCTGTGGAACGAGCCGGTGAGCCTGCTCGATGCCTTGCTGCGGCGCCAGGTCTGTCTGGCGCTGGCCTTGATCGAAGGACGTGAAGTGCTGCTGCTGGACGAGCCGGGCGTGGGCATGGACCAGGCGCAATACGACCTGCTGGCCGCCCAGCTGGTGGCGATTGCAGCAACACGCCTGGTGATCGTCGTCACCCATGATGCGCAGGATCGTCGCCGCTATCGCGACGCGGCGGTCGCCACCATGAACGAGCGCTATGCATCGACACCGCAGGATGCAAAGCCCATCGAGGCGGTGCGCCAGCCCGCGCAACCCCTCACCGCGCCGGTCGCGATCCGCCGCATGGCACCCAGCGGCTTTCACTGGATTTGGGACAAGCGCCTGGCAGCCCTGGCACGCCCGGGCCTGCTGGCTGACATCGATGAAGACCTGCTGCTGCTCAAGCGCCTGCAGATCGTGGTCCTCCTGTGTCTGGAAGAGCAGCTTCACTACGCCGATGCCGCGGCCCGCCACGGTATCGAAGTGATCCACTTTCCAATTCCGGACATGCATGCGCCGGCGTCCATCGAGGCCCTGCGCCCGGTGCTCGGCGAGGTGATCCGCCGCCTACACGCGCAGCAGCGGATCGGCGTGCACTGCAAGGCCGGCCTCGGCCGCACCGGACTTGTGCTCGGCTGCGTGCTGATCGAGCTGGAGCGACTCAGCGCAACGCAAAGCCTGCAGCGGATCCGTTCGATCAATCCACGTTTCGTGCAGAGCGACGAGCAGGCCGAGTTTCTGGAAAGGTACACACCCTGAGAGCGGCCTCGTTGGCGCGGCGGGTGTCCACCATCGATCGGCGAACTCGGCCATGCGCTGCTTGCGGCCCATCCCGCCCTGCGCACCGCTCGCCGTAGCGGCGCCGTGGCGGGCTGGCATTCGGTTATCGTCGGCGGCGTTCTGACCCCGGGGAATCACGATGCGCCTTCGTCCACTTGCTCTTGCCATCCTGCTGACGCTGCCGACTTTGGGCCTGGCCAAGCCGGCGCCCTACACGCCGCCTGAGGCGCGCTGGCAGGCCTGGGAACTGCACCAGAAACTGGAGCGCGAGAGCCTCTTCCATGGCCTGCCGTGGCGGCCGATCGGTCCCACCGTGCAGGGCGGCCGCGTGGTCGACATCGAGGTGCATCCGGCGCAGCCCTACACTTTCTACGTGGCCTACGCCTCCGGCGGCGTGTGGAAGACCACCAACAACGGAGTCAGCTTCGAGCCGCTGTCGGACCAGCTGCCGAACATGATTTCGGGCGATATCGCGATCGACCCCAATGCGCCGGAAACCCTGTGGATCGGCACCGGCGAGCCCAATTCCTCGCGCTCCTCCTATTCCGGCATGGGCATGTTCAAGAGCACCGACGGCGGCAAGAGCTTTGCCCCGGCGGGCCTGGATGGTGCCGATCGCATTGCCCGCGTGCGCGTCGATCCGGCCAACGGGCAGCGCGTCTTCGTGGCGGTGCAAGGTCCGCTGTACACGCCGGGCGGCATGCGCGGCCTGTATCGCACCGAGGATGGCGGCAAGTCCTGGTCGCAGGTGCTCAAGGGTGCAGGCGAATGGACCGGCGCCATCGATGTGATCTTCGACCCGCGCGACAGCCAGGTGGTGTACGCGGCGATGTGGGAGCGCTCGCGGCGGCCCTGGGATTTCGTCGAGAGTGGCGCCGGCTCGGGTGTGTACAAGAGCAGCGATGGCGGCAATACCTGGACGCGGCTCGGCGCTTTCCCGAGCGGGGAACACGTGGGCCGCATCGGCCTCGCCATCTCGCCAGCCGCGCCCGATCGCGTGTATGCCTCGATCGACAGCCAGGAGCCCTTGCCGGCCGAGCTGATCGACCAGGGCGACAGCCCGCTGGCCCCGGCACGGCTGAAGAACATGAGCAAGGAAGAGTTCCTGCGCATCGATCCGGACGAGATCGAGTTGCTGCTGCGCTTTTCGGACTTCGAGCCCAGCCTGGACGCCAAGACCCTGATCGAGAAGGTGCGCAAGGACGAGTTCACGTTGGACCAGCTGCGCGCCCGCCTGCGCGATGGCAACGCGGCGCTGTTCGACACCGACATTCGCGGCCTGGACATCTGGCGTTCGGACGATGCCGGGCAGAACTGGCGCCGGGTCAATCAGCAGCCGATCCGCGATTTCACCTACACCTACGGCTACTACTTCGGCGAGATCAAGGTCGCGCCGGACAACGCCGATCGCGTGTATGTGCTGGGCGTGCCGCAGGCAGTGTCGGAAGATGGCGGCGTCACCTGGAGCGGCAAGCTCAACGATCCGGCGGTGCACGTGGACCACCACGCCTGGACCATCGATCCGGCCCAGCCGCAACGCATCTTCAACGGCAATGACGGCGGCGTGGATGTCAGCTACGACGGCGGCAAGACTTGGCTCAAGCTGGACTCGCAGCCGGTGGGTCAGAGCTATGCCGTGGCGGTGGACATGGCCGAGCCCTACAACGTCTACACCGGTTTGCAGGACAACGGCACCTGGCGGGGCTCCTCGCGCATCGATCTCGCGCAACGCGGCGGTTTCTGGGATGGCGCCGGCGATGGCTGGAGCTTCATCAACGGTGGCGATGGCATGCAGATCCAGGTCGATCCGCGCGATGCCAGCAGGGTGATCACCGGCTTCCAGTTCGGCTTCTACCGCCGCGGCGGACCGGATGCCGGCGAAGTGCGCCCGCGCGCACCGCTGGATCAGCCGCCGCTGCGTTTCAACTGGCAGACGCCGATCCAGCTCTCCGAACACAACCCGGACATCCTCTACCTCGGCGCCAACAAGCTGTTCCGCTCGATGGACCAGGGCAAGTCGTGGACCGCGATCTCGCCCGACCTGACCCGCGCCAAGGAGCGCGGCAACGTGCCCTTTGCCACCATCACCACGCTCAGCGAGTCGCCCAAGGCCTTTGGCCTGCTGTGGGCCGGCACCGATGATGGTCAGGTGCACATCAGCGAGGATGGCGGCGTGGCGTGGCGCGAGGCGATGAGCGGCCTGCCGCGCGCGCGTTGGGTGAGCCGTGTCGAGGCCTCGCATCATGTGCGCGAGCGCGCCTACTTGAGCCTCAACGGCTATCGCGACGATGACATGCGCGCCTATGTCTATCGCAGCGAGGACCTGGGCAAGCGCTGGGTGGACATCAGCGCCGGCCTGCCGGCCGAGCCGGTCAACGTGATCCGCGAGGACCCGGTCAATGCCGATGTGCTGTATGTGGGCACCGATCGCGGCGTGTATGTCTCACTGGATCGCGGCGAGAGCTGGCAGGCCCTGCAGCAGGACCTGCCCAATGTGCCGGTGCATGATCTGGTGGTGCATCCGCGCGATCGCGAGCTGGTAGCCGGCACGCATGGCCGCAGCGTGTGGATCGCCGATGTGCTGCCGATCCAGGACCTGACGGCCGAGGTGCGTGCCAAGCCGCTGCATTGGTTCTTCGTGCCCGAGGTGCAGTACCAGCGCCAGTGGCGCTCGCGGCCAGACCAGTGGATCCGCGACCCGGCCAGCGACCCCAAGGCCACGTGGTCGTATTGGGCGGCTGGCGATGCCAGCGGCACGCTGCGCATCAAGGACAGCGAGGGCGCGGTGATCCAGGAGCAGAGCCTGCAGGCCCGTCGCGGCATCAACCGCATCGAGTGGAATCTCCAGGTGGACCCGGACAAAGCCATCGCCGCCGAAGCCGCACGCGTCGCCAAGGCCGCCGAAGAGGCGGCCAAGAAGGGCGACAAGGCGGCGGAATCCAGCACCGCACAGACCCCGCTGGCCGAAGCCCGCCGGCTCGGTCGCCCCTTCTACATCACCCCGGGCGACTACAAGCTGGAACTGGTGTTCGGCGACAACAGCGCCAGCACCAGCCTCAAGATCACCCCGCCGCGCGCCTTCGAGTCGCGGGTGAAGCCGCCGTACAAGCTGCGCGGCAAGTAAGGCCTGGGCCCGACCGGACGCCGGTCGGGCCACGCCATCGCATGGGCGACTGCAGCGATGCCTTTGTCGGGCGACCCTTGCGATCGCCCGCGTCGCGGCCGGCGAACAGGCGATGCGGGGCCGACGTTCCCGCCTTATTGCGGCACCGGCTCCGGCTCGGAGGGTTCGGGCGGCAGGCCGTTCTTGAGGAAATCATCGTAGGCCGGCAGCAGCGGCTGTTCCTCGGCGGGCAGCAGGCCGCTGTTCTCTTCGCGCGCCTTGATCTGCTCGGCGCGCATGAAGTTGTACTTCTCGCTGGACAGCACGCGCTCGGTGTTGGCGTCGCGAGCGATGGTGGGCTTGAGGAAGACCATCAGATTGCGGCGCTCTTTCACACTGTTGCGCGACTTGAACAGATTGCCCACCAGCGGAATGCTGCCCAGACCCGGCACGCGTTGCTCGGATTCGCGCACTTCCTCGCTGGACAGGCCACCCAGGACCAGAAGGCCGTTGTCGGGGACCATCACTCGCGTCGACAGCTTGCGCGTGTTGGTGATGAGGTCGACCGCGCCCTGACTGTTGGGCGCCAGCGAGGACACTTCCAGCTCCATGTCCAGCACCACGGTGTCGCCTTCATTGATGTGCGGCGTGACCTTGAGCTTGATGCCCACTTCCTTGCGGTCGATGGTCTGGAAGGGATTGACCAGGCCCGCGCCGCCGCCTTGACCGCCCTGCTGGATCACCGTGTTGGCACCGGTGGAGGCGTACTGACCGGTGAGGAAGGGCACTTCCTGGCCCACGCTCAAGATCGCTTCCTGATGGTCCAGGGTCATGGTCGAGGGCGTGGACAGCACATTGGTGCCGCTGTCGCCGGCCAGAGCCTTGGCCAGCGCGCCGATGCGCAGGATCTCCGTATCGCTGCCGGGCAGACGCACGCTTCCGAGCAGATAGCCGATGTTGAGGCCGGCGGATCCAGCCAGCGCGCCCGGATTGGCGGCGGTCCCGATGATGCCGCCGGCGCCGCCCGCGCCCGGGAAATTGGTGCCGCCGAGCAGGCCGCGGTCGTTGAAGTCGTTGTCGGTGGCCTGCCACTGGATGCCCAGTTCGCGCGCCCGCTGATCGTTGACCTCGGCGATCACCGCCTCGATCAGCACCTGCGCGCGGCGGATGTCGAGCTGGCGGATCACCGAGCGCAGCTCGCGGAACACCGCCGGCGGCGCGGTGATCACCAGCGAGTTGGTTTCCTTGTGCGCGCGGATGAAGGAGCCGCCCTCGCCTTCCTTGCTCGCACCCTTGTCGCCCATCAGGCTGCTCATGGTGGTTTCGAGGATCGACACCAGTTGCTCGGCATCGGCGTAGCGCAGGTACACCACCTGGGTGGAGTCGCTGCCGTTGAGCGGCGTGTCGAGGTTGGCGATCAGCGCCTTCCAGCGCAGTCGGCGGCCCTTGTCGCCGGCCAGCAGCACCGAATTGGTGCGCTCATCGGCGGCAATCTTGTTGCCCGCGCCATCGCCACCCGGCTGCAGCATCGCCAGCGTGCGCACCACTTCGGTGGCATTGGCGTTCTCCAGCGGCACCACTTCGATCTCGCTCTCGCTGCTCTGGTCGAGCCGGCGCAGGATCTTCTCGATGCGGCTGACATTGGCAGCGCGATCGGCCACCACCAGGCTGGAGGAATCGGGATGCGCCAGCAACTGCGCGCTTTGCGGCGCCAGCGGGCGCAGCACCTGCACCGCTTCGGCCGGCGTGATGTGCTTGAGCTCGATGATGCGCGTGACCAGCGCATCGCCATCGCCGTCGCCATTGGTGGCGTCCTGCGTGGCGGCCTGTTCCGGCACGATCTTGACCACGCTGCCGGATTGCACGGCGGCGAAGCCGTTCACGCGCAGCACCGACAGGAACACGTCGTACAGGGCTTCCTTGTCCAGCGGCTGTTGCGAGATCACCGTGACTTTGCCGCTGACGCGCGGATCGACCACGAAGTTCTTGCCGGTGGCCTCGGAGACGAGGTTGATGAAGCCCAGGATGTCGGCCTCCTTCAGATTGAGCACCTGCTGACCGGGCTGCGCCGGTGCCGGCTCGCCCGCCGCGTAGTCGGGCTCGGGGATCTGTTGCGCGGCCAGCGGCATGGCCAGCGCCAGCGCCAGCCAGCAAAGGCGGGGCGAAAGTCCGGGTTTCCTTCGACTCATGCTCATCTCCAGCCCTCAACCGCCAGGCGCCAGGCGAATGGCGGGCAGCGTTTGTTCTTGACCGTCGCGGCGAATGGTCAGCGTCACCGAACCTTGGGACTTCAGCGCATCCAGCGCCGCCAGCCCGGATTCCACGCCGGTGAGCGCGCGACCATTCACCGCCACCACCACATCCTCGGCGCGCAGACCGGCATTCGCCAGCAGATCGCCGTACTGATTCGAACTGACCCTGACCCCGGCCAGCTTGCCCTCGATCATCACCGGCAGCACGGTGAAGGCCTGGGCGAAACTCTGCGGATCGGCATTCACCTGTCGCCGCACATCTTCCCAATCCACCGGCACCGCGGCCACCACGGGCTGCACGCCGCCATTGGGTGCGGCAAAGCCGAGCAAGCCACTTTGCGTGGTGGGCAGGCCGGCTGGCGCCGGCGGTGCATCAGCAGCCGCGCCGGGATTGCGGTCGCTGGCGGCGGCCATTGCAGCGGCACCGGTGCGCAGACGCAGCACCTCGATGCGCCCATTGGCATCCAGGATCACCCGATCCGGATAGATGGCACGCACGCGTGCTCCGCCAGGCAAGGCGCTGCCCACGCGATAAGTTTTTTCGTTGCCGTTGTTCTCGGCGATCAAGGCCCGCGCTTGCTCAGACTCGTGGGTGGCGTAGGTGCCCTTGAGCTTCAGCGCCAGCGTGGTTTCCGGGGCATCCGGATAGGCCGCCAAGCTGCCCGGGGCCGGTCCGAAGAGATGGTACTGGGCGAGTGGGATGGGCGCCGCGGCCACGTCGCGCGCGATGCTGCCGCTGCTCAGTGGCGGCGGATCCGGCAAGGGCCGCAACAGCACCCACAGCGACTGGGTCAGGCTCCACACCAGCAGGGCGCCGGCCGCCAGCAACACAGGCCACGGCCACCAGCGCATCAGCGCCTGGCCGCGAGTCCCGAGTTGCAGGGCCATGCTGCTCATTCGGAGGCGGGCTCCTGGGCTGGCGTCGGCGGCGCTGCGGCTGGCGCAGCCTCGGAGGCCGGCTTGGTGGAGGCGCCGCGGCCGCGACCGCCACCTCCACCCCCGCTGCGCGAGCGCCCACCACCGCCGCGCTGGCCATCACGGCCACCGCTGCTGCTGCCCGGTTTGCCGCGTCCGCGGCCGCCGGCAGCACCACCACGTCCGCCGGGCGGCGGCGGGCGACGCTCGAAACGCAGCGGCGCCACATCGGCCAGCAGATTGGGCGTGATGCTCTCCACCGGGATGCGCTGGCCGATGTAGGTCTCGATGTCCGGCAAGCTCATCGCGTAGCGCTCGCAGGCGAAGCTCACCGCATCGCCACTGGCACCGAAGCGCGCCGTGCGCCCGATGCGGTGCACGTAATCCTCGGCATCCTGCGGCAGGTCGAAATTGAACACGTGGCTGACATCGGGAATGTGCAGCCCGCGCGCCGCCACATCGGTGGCCACCAGGATCGCCACTTCGCCGCGCTGAAAGCGGGTCAGCAGCTTCTGGCGCTTGTCCTGCGGCACATCGCCGCTGAGGATGGCGGTGGGCAGCCCATGTGCATCCAGACGATCCTTGACTTGCTGCGCAGCGTGCTTGGTGTTGACGAACACGATGCTGCGCGAGGGCTCCATCTGGCTCATCAGGCCGATCAGCAAGGGCAGCTTTTCCTCGCTGGACGGGAAGTACACACGCTGCGCCACGCGCGCGGCGGTGACGGTCTCGTTCTCCACCTTCAGCGAGATCGGGTTGCTCATGTGCTCATAGGCCAGCTCCAGCACGCGATAGCTCAGCGTGGCGGAGAACAGCAGGCCCTGGCGCTCGCCATGCGGCGGCAGCTTGCGGAACAGGTAGCGCACATCCTTGATGAAGCCGAGGTCGAACATGCGGTCGGCCTCGTCCAGCACTGCCACCTCGATCGCGCGCAGGCTGAAGATGTGCTGCTTGTAGTAGTCGAACAATCGCCCCGGCGTGCCGATCAGCACATCGACGCCGGCATCGAACTGAGCGCGCTGCTTTTCGTAGTCGACGCCGCCATAGACCAGCCCGAAGCGGATGCCGGTGGGGCCGCCCAGGCTCAGCGCGTCCTTGTGGATCTGGATCGCCAGCTCGCGAGTGGGGGCCAGGATCACCGCACGCGGGTCCTGGATGCGCCGTTCGGCGCGGGCCGGGTGGGTCAGCAGGCGCTGCATCACCGTCACCAGGAAGGCCGCCGTCTTGCCGGTGCCGGTCTGCGCCTGGCCGGCGACGTCGCGGCCCTGCAGGGTTTGCGGCAAGGTCAATGCTTGAATGGGAGTCAGCCGGGTGAAGCCCGCCTCGCGGAGGCCCTGCGCAAGGCTGTGGTGCAGATCAAGACTGTCGAAATCGATGTCGGTGAGCGGGCGCTCGTTCATTCATTCCCATCCAAAGCCGGCGCCCGGGGCGGCGGCTTGCCAAGGGCGGGCTTTGTGTCGAGACTTGCCCGCGCGATCGTGAGGCCCGGGTCAGCGGGCAACCGGCGCATGCCGGCGCCGGGATGGGCCGCGAGTGTATCTCAAAACCGACGTAAGAATGTGGAGTAAGTGCCTGTGACTCAAAGCATCACCCAGGTCACCGACGGTGATTTCACCGAGGCGGTGCTGAAGCATGACGCGCCCGTGCTGGTGGACTTCTGGGCTTCCTGGTGCGAACCCTGCAAGCGCATGGAACCGGTTCTGCACGAACTGGCGCAGGAGATGGGCGCCAAGCTGAAGGTCGCCAAGCTGAACGTGGAAGAGAACCCGGGCACCGCCCAGCAGTTCCGCGTGCGGGGTCTGCCCACCTTCATCCTGTTCAAGAACGGCCAGGTCCATTCCACCCAGATTGGCGCGGTCAGCAAGTCGCAACTGGTGCAGTTCATCAATCGCGCCCTGTAAGCGGGGCGCGCTTCGTCATCTTGCGGGCCAACTGCCCGCTTCCTGCCCGCAGCAGGCTTGACCCGTCGGGGTGGGCGCCAACAGCATCGGCGCCCTCGTCGACAGCGGGGTGCCTTGCTTGGACTTCCTCAAGATCCTGATCCTGGCGGTGGTCCAGGCGATCACCGAGTTCCTGCCGATCTCAAGTTCCGCCCATTTGTATCTGGCGTCGGAGTTCTTCGGCTGGGCCTACCAGGGACTCATCTTCGATCTCGGCCTGCATCTGGGCACCTTGCTGGCGGTGCTGGTGTACTTCCGGCGCGACTGGCTGGCCTTGGCCCGCGCCGCCTGGCGCTGGCGGCCGGGGCATGGCCTGGATGAGGACCAGCGCCTGCTGGTGGGCCTGACCCTGGCCACGATCCCTGGCGGCCTGGCAGCGCTGGCGCTGGGCGACGAGGGCGCCACCGCGCTGCGCAATCTCGCGGTGATCGCCTGCACCCAGATCGTGTTCGCGCTGCTGCTGTGGTGGGCCTTCTGGCGCGCGGCGCGGCACCAGACCATGGAGCGCGGCTTCACCGTGGGTCGCGCGGTGCTGGTGGGCTGCGCCCAGGCGCTGGCGCTGATTCCAGGCGTATCGCGCTCCGGCGTGACCATGACCGCCGCCCTCTTGCTCGGCATGCAGCGCGACGCGGCAGCGCGCTTCTCCTTCCTGCTGGCGGTGCCGATCACTGCAGCGGCGGCCCTGCATGGCGTCGCGGAACTGGCCAAGGGCGAGAGCCAGGTCGATGTGCAGAGCTTCTGGATCGGCGCGGCGATCGCGGCGCTGGCCGGCTACGCCTGCATCCACCTGCTGCTGGTCGCCATCCGCAAGATCGGTGTGCTGCCCTTCGTGCTGTATCGCTTGCTGCTGGGCGGGTTGCTGGCCTTGATGGTGCTGCGTTGAGTCCTGCGGAGGCCGAGCATGCAATTGCACACACCCGATCCAGTCCACAGCCTGCGCGAGCAAGGTTTCGCCCTGCTGCAGCCTGCGGCCTTGTGGGCGCTGGCCGGCTGCGACGAAGCCGCATTCATGGCCCTGAGCCGGCGCTGGGAGCAGCTGCCGCCGGATGAGCATCTGCGCGACGGCGGTCGCTATCGCTATCGACGCCATGCCTCGCTGCGCCTGGCCGAAGACGGCCGCTCGATCCGCGAACGCGTGCGCCGCCCGCACTGGCAGCCCACCGACTACAACGCCTTGCACGGCGGTTTCGAGCGCTGGTTCGCGCCGATCGAAGACGCCACCCTGGGCGATCCAGCCTTTCGCGCGCTGCTGCTGGGTCTGGCCCGCCTGCTCAATGCCAGCGCCGGCCATCCGCTGCCCTTTGTCGAAGCCCACCAGTTCCGCATCGACACCGCCGACGGCATCGGCCGACCCACGCCCGAAGGCGCCCATCGTGACGGTGTCGACTACGTGGTGGTGGTGCTGATGGCACGCGTCGAGGTGCGCGGCGGCGAGACCCGCGTGTTCGAGGCCACGGGCCCGTGCGGACTGCGCTTCACCATGCAGGCGCCGGGCACCGCGCTGTTGCTGGACGATGCGCGGGTGATCCACGAAACCACGCCGATCCAGCCCGCCCAGCAGCGCGGCCACCGCGACACCCTGGTGCTGACCTTCCGCCGCGATGGTTTTCTCGATCCAGGCTGAGTGCCGAGCCCCAGGCCGGGCCAGGCGCCTCGCCCTCGCATGAAACATCCGGGCTAGCATCCGCGGCCCGACCCCATGCAAAGCAATGGCCCGAGGAATTCCATGTTGATCGGCATCGATCTCGGCACCACCCATTCGGCGATTGCGCTGTATCGCGATGGCGAGACCCAGTTGATCCCGAATGCGCTCGGCCATCTGCTGACCCCCTCGGCGATCAGTGTGGACGAGTCCGGTCGCGTGCTGGTGGGCCTGGCGGCGCGCGAGCGCCTGTCCACGCATCCGCAGAGCACGGCGGTGGCCTTCAAGCGCTGGATGGGCACGGAGCGGCGCCTGCAACTGGGCGGGCGCGAATACCGCGCCGAAGAGCTCTCGGCCCTGGTGCTGAAGACGCTCAAGGCCGATGCCGAGGCCTATCTGGGCCAGGCGGTGGAGCAGGCGGTGATCACCGTGCCGGCCTATTTCAATCAGGCCCAGCGGCGCGCCACCCAGGCCGCCGCCGAACTGGCCGGCCTGCGCGTCGAACGCCTGCTCAATGAGCCCACGGCGGCCGGCCTGGCCTATGGCCTGCAGGAGCGTGCCGACCACAGCACCTTCCTGGTCTTTGACCTCGGCGGCGGTACCTTCGATGTGTCGGTGCTGGAGTACTTCGATGGCGTGGTGCAAGTGCGTTCCAGCGCGGGCGACACGCGACTGGGCGGCGAGGACTTCTCGCATGCCCTGGGCACCTTCTTCCTGGCCCGGCGCAAGGATCTGAGCGCCGCCCAGAGCAAGGCCCTGCAGGCCGCCGGCAGCTTGTGGCGAGCGGCCGAACAGGCCAAGCGCGACCTCAGCGAGCAGCGCGAGACCAATATGCGCGTGGTGCTGGATGGCCGCGAACTCAGCGAGACCCTGACCCGCGAGGATCTGGAGCAGGCCAGCACCGAATTGCTGCAGCGCTTGCGTCGGCCGATCGAACGCGCGCTGCGCGATGCCCGACTCAAGCCCGACGAGTTGACCGAGGTGGTGCTGGTCGGCGGCGCCACGCGCATGCCCATCGTGCGGCAGCTGGTGACGCGCCTGTTCCAGCGCCTGCCGCTGCGCACCATCAATCCGGATGAGACCATCGCCCGCGGCGCGGCCATCCAGGCCGCCCTCTGTGCGCGCCACGCCGCGCTGGACGAAGTGGTGCTGACCGATGTGATGCCCTACTCGCTGGGCGTGGGCATGGTGCATGACCGCTACTCGCCGATCATCGAACGCAACATGCCGGTGCCGATCTCGCGAGTGGGCTACTACTGCACGGTGCGCGATGGCCAGACCCAGATCACGCTGGATGTGCGGCAGGGCGAGTCGCCGGTGGCCAGCGAGAATCTGTTGCTGGGCGAGCTGAGCATCGAAGTGCCGTCCAAGCCGGCTGGCGAGGCCCATGTCGAAGTCCGTTTCAGCTACGACCACAACGGCCTGCTGGTGGTGGATGTGAAGGACCCGGCCAGCGGACGCATGGTCAACCGAGTGATTCGCCAGCGTGATGACGGCCTCGACGAGGCCGGACTGAAGGCGGCCCTGGCCGCGCTGGATCGCATCAAGCTGCACCCACGCGAGCAGCAGGACAATCGCTATCTGATCGAACGCGCCAAGCGCCTCTACGAGGATCGCCTGGGCGAGGAACGCATGGCCATCCAGGAGGCGCTGTCAGCCTTCCAGCAAGCCTTGGACACGCAAGATCCGGAACAAGCCGAGCGCGCCCGCGAACGCTTCCGCAGCTTCCTGGACTCGATCGACAAGGGCTTTGTGCTGTGAGTGGGCACGAGGAGCCGTGGCGCAGCCTGGCACTGGCGCCCACCCACGATGCGCTGGCGATCAAGCGTGCCTATGCCCGGCGACTCAAGCTGACCCGACCGGATGTGGATCCCGAGGGCTATCAGGCCCTGCGCCAAGCTTACGAATGGGCTCTGCATCTGGCTGCAGAGCTCAGCGATGAGGCGGCTGCCGCAGCAGAAGAAGGTGGTGCACTGGCGCAGCAGTCAACGCATTCCGAGGCGCTTGCCCCCTCGGCGGCCGCCGCGGCCAGCGTGGCAGAGGCGCCCGCAGCCCTGAATGCCGCGATACCCGCAGCCGGCAGCGACACGGCGAGCCCGACCACCGCAGCCGCACAGCCATCGGCAGACGCATCCGCCAGCGCCGAACCCGTCGCCAGCGCGGCCGAGACCCTTGCGCCCGATGCGCCCACCACGCCTGGCGCGGCTGCGGACAGCGCCGAGTCTCAGGCTACGCCAGCGGGTGTAGAGACTGGCGCGGCGGCCGAGACGCAAGAACCCAGCCCCGAGGAACTGGCACGCTCGCTGTACGGGTACTTCCATCAGCACGGCGCCGAGGCCACGATCGAACTGGGCCCGCGCATCGCCTGGGCGCTGGATGGTGTGCCGCTGTCGCGGCGCGACGAGGCCTCGTGGTGGTTCGCCAAGCTGGTGACCGAATGCCCCGACCTGCCCGCGCCCACTGCGGCTCTGTTGGCCGATTACTTCGAGTGGAGCCGCGACTATCGCAGCCGCTCGGCATTGGGTGAGGAACTGGGCAGGCAACTGGACGCGCGCCTGCTCGCGATCGGCTACACGCGCACTCGCGATCCCGATCTGCTCAATCGCTACCGACGTCTGCAGGTCATCCATGCGGCGCTGGAGGCAGGCCAGCGCTTGCGGGCTTACTGGCTGGGCCTGCTCAGCGCGCCGCGCAACCTGGAGCGTTACGTCGACAGCAGCCCCGAGCGTCTGGCCAGTCTCGGGCTGCCGCGGATCGGCGGCACGCTGATGAACTGCCTGGAGCACACCCAGCATCTGTACCTGGGCATGCTGCTCGCCCTGCTCCTGCTGCTGGCTGGCAGCGAGGGGCGCGCCCAACTCCTGCAGTTGGTGCTGCCCCTGGCCTTCATCGTGACCGGTCTGCGCTTAGGACCCTGGTTGGATCTTCTGATCCAGCGCTGGTCGGAGTACAGCGTGCAACGGTTGGCCGTCGCAACCTTCGTTGTCGTGATGAGCCTTGGACTGCTGGACTCGCAGCCAGAAGCGCTGGGCGGCAGCGTGGAACTCGTGGCCATCCTCTTGCAACTCTTCGCACTGGGACTGGGCTGGCTGCCCGATCAGCGCTGGCGTGCCTGCGTCCCCAGCCTGGTGATCGTCCTCGGCCTCGCCCTGGGCCAGCATGAGGACCTGAATGGGCTGGTTGGCACTGGCATGGCGATGATCTGGGTCAGCATCTCGCAGATCCTGTACATCGCTTTGCAGCCACAGATCCACACCTTGTATCGGCGTCAGACCTACGAGCGTTGGCTGCCCGACAACGACATCGCGCGCGTGGTGCTGATGATTCTGGCGATCAGGTTTCTGTACGGGTTGTTTCTCGGTCTGGCCGCCTGTCTGCTGCCGATGACCTACCTGGTGCAGGCGCGCACCTACGGCGCGCGATTCGCGATCCACGGCTTGCTGGTGGCGCTGTGCATCAACGTCTTGTGGCAACTGGAGGTCGTCGAAAGCCTGCTGACGCTGGTGCTGACGCCCATCGCGCTGGCGCTGCTGCAGCGACTGCAAGACTGGTATGCCAATCGCATGACCGACTCCCGCCGCAGCGAGTCCTGAGGCGGGCAGACGCGCCGCAGCCGGACCGAATCAGCCCGGCGTCTGCGTGGCAAGCCTGGCCGGCTCGCTCGGGGTCAGGGTCAGCGTCATGAACACGCTGTGCGGATCCAGGCGGTAGTCGGCGAAGGGTGGGCATTCCTCGAAGCCGCGTTGTGCATAGAGCTTGCGCGCCGGCAGGAAGGCAGCCTGCGAGCCGGTTTCGAGACTCAAGCGGCGGATGCCCTGGGCCCGCGCGGTGGCGATCAGGTGATCGAGGATCATCGCGCCGATGCCGCGTCCGCGCTGATGGTGATCCACGCGCATGGACTTGATCTCGCCGTGGTCGGGCGCCAGCTGCTTCAAGGCACCGCAACCGAGCAGGGTGTCGGCTTCCCACACCGTCCAGAAGGCAATCTCGGGACGGCGCAGACGGGCCAGATCCAAGGCGTGCACGCTGTCGGGCGGGGAAATGCTGCGCATCTCATCCAGATGCTGTTCCAGCAATCGATGCACCCGAGGATCGGTGAGGTCGTCGCGACGGATTTCCAGACTCATGATCGGCAAGGACTTGGGCGATGCGCGATCATGCCGCCAACGGTGAAGGGAGCGCGCCATGCCGCTGCAATTGATCATGAGCGCCCTTTTGGTGCGCGACTACGACGAAGCCATCGATTGGTACACGCGGGTGCTCGGCTTTCGGTTGCTGGAAGACGAAGCGCGCGGCCCGGGCAAGCGCTGGGTGGTGGTGGAGGCGCCCGGCGGCGGCCGTTTGCTGCTGGCGCGCGCCGCGACACCGGTGCAGGCGTCGCAGATCGGCAATCAGTGCGGCGGCCGCGTGTACCTGTTCCTGCACACAGAGGACTTCGATGCTGAAAGGCAGCGCCTGGAAGCCGCCGGCGTGGTCTTCGAGGAAGCCACCCGCAACGAGGACTTCGGCCGCGTCGCAATCTTCCGCGACCTCTACGGCAATCGCTGGGACCTGATCCAGCCACTCGCTCATTGAGTCGGTGGGAGCTGACGATGAGACGACGCTTGGCGCACCGAGCTTTGCAAAGTTCGCTCTCTTTGCGTCCTTTGCGTCAACGGCGCTTCCAGACAAGCAACCGGCGACCAACCCGCCCGCAGCACGCCCCAGCCCCCAATCCCGCGCTCGGCGCGAACAAGATGACGCCGCCCGCCTTTCGATTCCGTATGTTTGCTCAGCCACCCTCGGAGGATTCATCTCATGCCGCACTTCAAGCACTGCCTTGGCAAGCTGATCTTGGTTCTGGGCCTTTCGATTCTGGCCGGCATGGCAAAGGCCGCTGACGCGCCGGGTAGCGCCGACCCGCCTGGGCTCAAGCGCTTTGATGGCGCCTCGATCCTGTTCCAGAGCAAGGCCGACTACGACGCCTTCAAGCTGGCTTTGGAGAAAGTCGAGTGGAGCGGCGCCGAAGCCAAGGTGAAGCCCTTCCGCTCGCTGCCGGTGGAAGGCCGGCGCATCACCACGTACTACCGTCTGCCGGCCCAGGTTGGCGTGCTGGAGGCGCTGCGCAACTACGAGCAGGAACTGCGCGATGCCGGCTACGAGATTCTGCATTCGGGCATCGGTGAGGCGATCGAAACGGTCAGCTACAACAACCAGATCGCACGCGAGGTCTACGGCATGCGCGGCACCTACGGCACACCGGAGGAAAAGGTGCAGTGGCCTTTCCAGCACACCGATGAGGCCAAGGCCGGCTACTTTACCGCGCGCAGCACTGGCGCCGATGGCCGCGAGCGCTACGTCAGCGGCTACTTCGTGGTCAACACGCACGATCGCTGGCTGGATCTGCCGGTCGACACCACCTTGGCGCGCATCGATCTGATCGAGAGCAAGCCGCGCACGCAACGCATGGTGCTGGTGAAGAGCGCCGAGATGGCCGAGAGCATCGGTCGCAACGGTCGCATCGCGCTGTACGGCATCGAATTCGCACACGACTCGGCCGAAGTGCAGGCCAGCGCCGATGCGCTGCTGCAGGAAATCGCCAAGCTGATGCGCGAACAGCCGGCCTTGTCGATCCTGGTGGTCGGCCACACCGATACCAGCGGCAGCTTCGACTACAACCGCGGTCTGTCGCAACGCCGTGCCGAGGCCGTGGTCGCCAAGCTGGCCGGATTGGGTGTGGCACGCGCGCGCTTGTTCCCGGTGGGCGTGGGCTTTGCCGCGCCGCTGGCCAGCAATCTGGACGAGGAAGGCCGCGCCCGAAATCGTCGCGTGGAACTGGTCGATCTGGCCGGTGGCAAGCTGCCCTGATCGCGCAGGCCCGCGCGCCGATACGCCGCCCCTTTCACGCTGACGCTCTCGCCATGCCCCAGTCCCTGGATTGCTTCATCACTGGAACCGACACTGAAATCGGCAAGACCTACGTCAGCGCGCTGCTGCTGCGCGGTCTGCGCGAACTGGGCGTGTCGGCGCTGGGCATGAAGCCGATCGCCAGCGGCGCCGAGCGCGGGCCGCAGGGCTGGCGCAATGAGGATGCGCTGGCCTTGCTGGCCGCCGCGCCCAGCCCTTTTGCCTACGAGTTGCACAACCCCTATTGCTTCGAGCCGCCGATTGCCCCGCACCGCGCTGCCGAACTGGTCGGCGTAGAACCTGATCTCGAGCGCATTGCGAGTGCTCATGCCGAACTCGCCCGGCATGGGCCGGTGCTGGTGGAAGGCGCCGGCGGCTGGTGCGTCCCGCTGTCCGCGGCGGCCATGATGGCGGACATCCCGCGCCGCCTCGGCTTGCCAGTGGTGCTGGTGGTGGGATTGCGCCTCGGCTGCATCAACCATGCCTTGCTCAGCGCGCGCGCCATCCAGGCCGACGGCCTGCGCCTGCTCGGCTGGATCGGCAATCGCATCGACCCCGCCATGCTGGAACCCGAGGCCAGCATCCGCGCCCTCGACACCCGCATGCCGGTGCCCTGTCTGGGGCTGGTGGATCACCGCGGCGGTGATGCGCGCACACTCGCCCAGGCCTATCTGGATG
>ERZ1066138.185-NODE-185-length-21452-cov-8.386923_pt1 | contig 21452 bp, 34 predicted proteins | sample MGYA00382785_ERZ1066138 | MGnify/ENA primary metagenome ERZ1066138 (study PRJEB33369, sample SAMEA5778368) | biofilm metagenome | biome: Industrial cooling water; feature: Water cooling tower basin; material: Biofilm | place: United Arab Emirates | collected... | reverse complement strand
CGCCGCGAGGGCGGCGCAGGCGAAGATTCCCGTGAACTGCCAACGGCTTCCGAGCAGTACGCCGCCGGCCAGGCCGCCGGCGAAAGCCCCGGCAAACTGGCAGGTCGCGAAAACGCCGAGCGCCGCACCCCGCACGGCCTGCCCCGCGGCCTCGGTCAGGGCCGCAGGCAGGCGCGCCTCGAGGAAATTGAAGGCGCCGAAATAGGCCACGAGGCCCGCGACCAGCACGCCGAACCGCGCTCCGGCGAACGCCATCGCGCCGAGCGCCGCGCCGATGCCCAGGCACGCCGCGACGGCGGCACCGCCGATGCGGCGGCTGCGTTCCGACCAGAGCACGAGCGGCACGGTCAGCGCGACCGACGCCAGGAACACGCCGAGATACACCAGCCAGTGGCGCGACGCGGGGAGTCCGTGCACGTCGCGCAGCAGCTGCGGGACGGCGATGAAGGACGCGGTCAGGGTGAGGTGGAGCATGAAGATGCCCGCGTAGTGCGGCAGCAGCCCCGGCGTGAGCGCGGCGCGCCAGTCGCCGCGCGCCGCCCTTGCGTGCGCCGGGGGCTCGGCCGGCAGGGCGAAGGCCACGAGCGCGATGGCGAGCGCTCCGAGGGCGCCGATCAGCCAGAAGACGCCCGCAACGCCGACCTGGGCGGCGAGCAGCGGGCCGGCCACCAGCGACAGCACGAAAGACCCGCCGATGCTGATGCCGATCGCGAACATCGCGCGGGTGCGCGACTCGGGGCGCGTCAGGTCGGCCAGGAAGGCCGTCACCGGGCCGGAAACGGCGCCGAGGCCCTGCACGACGCGCGCCAGGACGAGCGCGGGCGCGGTGGCGGCCAGCGCGCCCAATGCGGAACCCGCCACGTGCAGGAGCAGTCCCACGACGATCAGCGGCTTGCGCCCGATGCGGTCGGACCAGACGCCGAATGGAATCTGCATCAGGGCCTGCGTGAGGCCGTAGGCGCCGACCGCGAGGCCGGCGAGCAGCGGCGTCGCGCCCGGCAGGGCGCCCGCGTGCAGCGCCAGCACCGGCAGGAGCAGGAACAGGCCCAGCAGCCGGACGACGTAGATTGCCGCCAGCGAGGCGACGGCGCGGCGCTCTGCGGGCAGGAGTGCCGCGCCCCTCGGCAGGTCCACTGGGAATCCCTTTGCGGTGCCCGGAACGGGCGGGCTATTCTAGCAGGCTGCCCCGATGAGCCAGACCATCCACATCCGCGGCGCGCGCACGCACAACCTCCAGGACCTCGACCTGGAACTGCCGCGCGACCGCCTGATCGTGTTCACGGGCCTGTCCGGCTCCGGAAAATCCTCGCTCGCCTTCGACACGATCTACGCCGAGGGCCAGCGGCGCTACGTGGAGTCGCTCTCCGCGTACGCGCGGCAGTTCCTGTCGATGATGGAAAAGCCCGACGTGGACTCGATCGAAGGCCTCTCGCCGGCGATCTCGATCGAGCAGAAATCGACCTCCCACAACCCGCGTTCGACGGTCGGTACGGTCACCGAGATCTACGACTACCTGCGCCTGCTGTACGCGCGCGCCGGGATCCCGCGCTGCCCGGACCACGGCCTGGACCTCACGGCGCAGACCGTCAGCCAGATGGTCGACCAGGTCCTGTCGCTTCCCGAGGGCACCGCCGTCGCGCTCCTCGCCCCGGTCATTTCGGGCCGCAAGGGCGAGCACCTGCAGGTCATCGAGGAGCTGCGCGGCAAGGGCTTCGTGCGCGCGCGCGTGGACGGCCGGTACGTCGAACTCGACGGCGTGCCGAAACTCGACGCCAAGAAGAAGCATTCCATCGACGCCGTGGTGGACCGGCTGAAGGTCCGGCCGGACCTGCAGCAACGGCTCGCGGAATCCTTCGAGACGGCGCTGCGCCTCGGGGAGGGATCGGCGCGCGTCGCCTTCCTCGACGACCCCAAGCGCGAGGAGCTCGTCTTCTCGGACAAGTTCGCCTGCCGGGTGTGCGGCTATTCCGTGGCCGAGCTCGAGCCGCGGCTGTTTTCCTTCAACAACCCGTTCGGCGCCTGCGCCGGCTGCGACGGGCTCGGGGTGAAGCAGTTCTTCGACCCGGAGCGCGTGGTCGGCAACCCCCAGCTCTCGCTCGCGAACGGCGCGGTGCGCGGCTGGGACCGGCGAAATGCCTACTACTACCAGATGATCCAGGCGCTCGCGGACCACTACCGGTTCGATCCCGAGGCGCCGTACGCGAGCCTGCCTCAGAAGGCGCGCGACGTGCTGATGCGGGGCAGCGACGGCGAGGAGATCGAGTTCCGCTACTTCGACGCGCGCGGCCGCACGGTCAGGCGCCGGCACAAGTTCGAGGGCATCCTGCCGAACCTCGAGCGGCGCTACCAGGAGACCGAGTCGCTCGCGGTGCGCGAGGAACTGGCGCGCTACCTCGGCACGCGGCGCTGTCCCGAGTGCGACGGCGCGCGCCTGACGAAGGCCGCGCGCTTCGTGTTCGTCGGCGGCTGGTCGCTGCCGGCGGTCAGCGCCCTGCCCGTCCGGCGCGCGCTCGAGTTCTTCGGCGCGCTCGCGCTCGAGGGCTGGCGGCAGAAGATCGCGGCCAAGATCGTCAAGGAGATCACCGACCGTCTGGGTTTCCTGGTGGACGTCGGCCTGGACTACCTCACGCTCGACCGCAGCGCCGAGACCCTCTCGGGCGGCGAGGCCCAGCGCATCCGCCTCGCGAGCCAGATCGGCTCGGGGCTCGTCGGCGTCATGTACATCCTCGACGAGCCGTCGATCGGCCTGCACCAGCGCGACAACCAGCGACTGCTCGACACGCTCCACCGCCTGCGCGACCTCGGCAACACCGTGATCGTCGTCGAACACGACGAGGACGCGATCCGGCAGGCGGACCACGTCGTCGACCTCGGCCCCGGCGCCGGCGTGCACGGCGGCCGCGTCGTGGCGCAGGGCACTCCCGCCGAGATCGAGGCGAGCCGCGCGTCGCTCACCGGCCAGTACCTGTCCGGCCGCAAGCGCATCGAGGTCCCGGACAAGCGCCGCAGGAACGAGCCGAAGCAGCAGTTGCGGGTCAGGAACGCCGGCGGCAACAACCTGAAGGGCATCGACGTGTCCTTCCCGGTCGGCCTGCTCACCTGCGTGACGGGCGTTTCCGGCTCGGGCAAGAGCACGCTGGTCAACGACACGCTCTATCGCATGGTCGCGCGCAGCCTGGACCTGGTCGCCGCGCAGCCGGCGCCCTCGGCGGGCATCGAGGGGCTCGAGGCCATCGACCGGGTCATCGACATCGACCAGAGTCCGATCGGCCGCACGCCGCGATCCAACCCGGCGACCTACACGGGCCTGTTCACGCCGATCCGCGAGCTGTTCGCCGGCACCCCGGAGTCGCGCTCGCGCGGCTACCAGCCGGGGCGCTTCAGCTTCAACGTCAAGGGCGGACGCTGCGAGGCCTGCGAGGGCGACGGCGTCATCAAGGTGGAGATGCACTTCCTGCCGGACGTCTATGTCGCCTGCGACGTGTGCAAGGGACGCCGCTACAACCGCGAGACGCTCGACGTGCACTACAAGGGCAGGAACATCCACGAGGTGCTCGACATGACGGTGGAGGACGCGGCCGTGTTCTTCGCCGCCGTGCCGGTCATCGCCGGGAAGCTGCAGACCCTGCTCGACGTCGGGCTCTCGTACGTGAAGCTCGGGCAGAACGCGACCACGCTCTCCGGCGGCGAGGCGCAGCGCGTCAAGCTCGCCAAGGAACTGTCGAAGCGGGCCACCGGCCGAACGCTCTACATCCTGGACGAGCCGACCACCGGCCTGCATTTCGAGGACGTGAGGCACCTGCTCGCCGTCCTGCACCGCCTGCGCGACGAGGGCAACACCGTCATCGTGATCGAGCACAACCTGGACGTGATCAAGACCGCCGACTGGGTGATCGACCTCGGCCCCGAGGGCGGCGACGGCGGCGGCACGATCGTCGCCGAAGGCACGCCCGAACAGCTGGCGCGGGCCGGCGGGTCCCACACCGGTCGTTACCTGAAGCGCGTGCTCGCGCGCGGGAGGAAAGCCGCATGAACCGCAGGATCCTGGCCGGCCTCGCGCTCGCCGCCGCGCTCGCCGGAGCGCCCGCCTCCGCCGGCGGGCTCTCCGTCACGGGCGCCTGGTCCCGCTCGACGCCGCCGGGGGCGAAAGTCGGCGTGGTCTACTTCACGCTGGTCAACGACACGAAGAAGTCCGACCGCCTGCTGAAGCTGTCGACGCCGGCTGCGGCCGGGGTCGAGGTGCATCGCACGGAAGTGCTGGACGGGATCGCGCGCATGCGCGAGGTCGCCGTGCTGCACGTCGACGCCGGGCAGAAGCTCGAGTTCGAGCCGGGCGGGCTGCACGTGATGCTGACGGGCCTGCGGCAGCCGCTGGTCGCGGGCACGACGTTCGAGCTCGAGTTGCTGTTCGAAGTGGCGGGACCGCGCAAGGCGCGCGTCGAGGTGCGCGGCCCATGACCCGCGAGCCGGCGCGAGACTAACGCCCCGCCGCCCCCGCCGGGCCCGCGCTCGTGAAGGAGTGCGCGACCTCGCCCTGGCCTCGCTGCTCGCGATACCTGCCGTTGGTGAACTCGGAGACGACGCGCCGCCAGAAGCGGATCGCGCCGGGATTGCGCGACTGCTCGGGCACGGTCCACTCGCCCGCGTAGCGCGCGAAGATCAGCATCGCGGCGCCGCGGCCGACGCCCTTGTTGCGGAACGGCTTGCGGATGAAGAACTCGCTCAGCCGGAAGTGGCGCTTCGGGTCGCCGGAGTTCGAGAGCCCTCGTTGCACGACCGCGAAACCGACCGGCTCCTGCTCGCGCAGCACGATGAACACCGTGCAGCGGTCGTCGTGGAACCAGCCCTGGATGATCTCGGCCACGCCCTGACCGGTGACGGTCAGCGACGGAAAGACGCCGGTGCTGTCGGCGGTGAGGTCGGCGAGGTATTCGCCGTAGGTTTCCTCGATCCAGTCCCGGTCCGACTTCGACGCGCGCGCTTCACGGATGGTGATCGGCATTCCCTGTCCCGGAAAGAGAACGGCCGGGGGAAGTCGCGGGGTCTCCGCGCCATCCACCCGGCCGTTCAGGCCTGACTAAGGCAATCGCTTACTGCGACGGAGGAGTGGTTTCCGTGGCGGTAGCAGCGGCGTCGGCAGCTGCAGCAGCGGCGTCGGCAGCCGCATCGGCAGCGCCGGCGGCGGCGTCGGCAGCAGCAGCGCCGGCGTCAGCGGCGGCATCGACCGTCGCATCGGCAGCGGCAGCAGCGGCATCACCCGCCGACTCGGCAGCAGCAGCGGCGGAATCCGCAGCGGCGGCGGCGGCATCGGCAGCCTCTTCCTTCTTGGCGCCACAGGCGCCCAGCACGAGGGCAACCGCAATGGCGCCCCAGATCTTTGCATTCATCGTCAGTTACCCCAGTACGTCAGTGAGAGTTACAAGTGCACCTGCGCGACGGATCCGGAGCCTGTGGGTCGGCTGATCGTCCCGTCGCGTCGGCGGATTTTAACGGTATTGTCCGGGTAAGCAAAGGTCGCTGTTTTGCGACAACTGAAGCTGCCGGTTAACCTCTCGAGTCCGATTCTGCGAGACGAATGATGGCGAAAAAGACACTGGCCGAGCTGTACGGGGAGCACCTGAGCGAGGTCTCGGCGCGTGCCGACCGGGCAATGATTGCGGGCGGTTACGACGGATTGATCATGTGCTCTGGAAGCCCGGTGTACTACTACCTGGACGACAACACCTATCCGTTCCGGCCCAATCCCCGCTACCGCGCCTGGCTGCCGGACGGCAGTCCCGATTGTTATGTCGTCTACCGCCCCGGCGAGCGGCCAAAGCTCATGTTCACCCAGCCGGACGACTACTGGTACCTGCCTCCGGAGCGGCCGGAAGGCTATTGGGTCGAGCATTTCGACGTCACGATCGTCCGTTCACCGGCCGAGCTGCGCCCGGCCATCGGGAAGGGCCGCTGGGCGATCCTGGGGCAGCCGGGGCCGGCAACCGAGGGCCTGGGGGATCATGACCCGCCCGCCGTCACCGGGCCGCTGGACTACGCCAGGGCGGTCAAGACGCCCTACGAAATCGAATGCATGGCCGTCGCGTCGGCGGCCGGCGCGCGCGCCCACCGGGCGGCCGAGCAGGCCTTCTCGGCCGGCGCTTCGGAGTACGAGATTCACCTGGCCTATTGCCGGGCCGCGGGCGCGCGCGAAGAGGAACTCCCCTACAACAACATCATCGGGTTCGACCGGCACGCCGCGGTCCTGCACTACCAGGTGCTGGACCGGCACCGGCCGCCGGGCGTGAAGTCCTTCCTGATCGACGCGGGCGCCCAATACGCCGGCTATGCCTGCGACATCACGCGGACCTACGCCGCGGAGACCGGCGAGTTCCTGGACCTCATCCGTTCGCTGGACGCGGCGCAGCAGAGGCTGGCGGGACGCGTGCGGCCCGGGGTCGACTACCGCGACATCCACCTCGAGGCGCACCGCGCGGTGGCGGGCATCCTCGTCACCCACGGTATCGTTTCGGGTACGCCCGATGCGGCCGTGGAATCGGGGCTGACGTCGGTGTTCTTCCCGCACGGCATCGGCCACCTCCTGGGACTCATGGTTCACGATGCGGCCGGCTTCGCAGCCGGGCCGGACGGCGGGACCCGGGAGAAACCGCCCGGGCACCCTTACCTTCGCCTGACGCGCGACCTCGAACCGGGCTTCGTGGTGACGATCGAGCCCGGGATCTATTTCATCGATTCCCTGCTCGAAGCGGCGCGCGCCGACGGTCGCGGTCGCGCGATCGACTGGAAGCGCGTGGCGGCGCTGCGCCCGTTCGGCGGCGTGCGCATCGAGGACGACGTCGTGGCCCAGGCCGGCGCGCCGCGCAACCTCACGCGCGAGGCTTTCGCGGCGGCGGGCTAGGAAAAGGGGACGCACCCCTTTTCGTCGACGCCTTGCAGATCAAGATCGAAAAGGGGTGCGTCCCCTTTTCCTGTCAGCGCTGCCTGAGCAGGTCGCGGATCTCGGTCAGCAGGACGACGTCGGCCGGGGGCGGCGGCGGCGCGGCGGCCGGGGCGGGCTTCTTCAGCCGGTTGATCGCCTTCAGCGCCATGAAGATGGCCGCGGCGATGATCAGGAAATCCACCAGCGCCTGGATGAACCGGCCGTAGCCGATCGTGACCGGCTCGCCGGTCGCCGCGCTCTCCCCGAGGGTGATCGCCAGGCTCGAGAAGTCGACCCCGCCGACGATCCAGCCGAGCGCCGGCATCACGACCGCGTCGACGAACGCCGAGACGATCTTTCCGAAAGCGGCGCCGATGACGATGCCGACCGCCATGTCGACGACGTTGCCCTTCATCGCAAACTCTTTGAACTCGCTAATCAGGCTCATGGTTTCCTCCCGTCAAGAAGATGAAGGGGTCAGACCCCTTCATGGGGAAAGGTATAAAAAAAAGCCGGGGATGTCCCCGGCTTCTCCATGGCGACCGGGGCGGCCGTGGCCGCCCGCAGATTGGAAAACCTCAGCCCGCCGCCTTCCGGCGCTTCGGCTTCGCCTCGGCCTTGCCGGCCTTCGGCGCGGCCTTCCTGGCGGCCTTTTCCTTCTTCGGCGCGGCTTCCTTCTTCGCCTTCCGGGCCGGCTTGTCGTCGCCGGAAGGCGCCGCCGCCGGGGCCTCGCCCTCGACCAGCTGCATCAGCGCCATCGGCGCCGAGTCGCCCGGCCGCGGGCCCATCTTCAGGATCCGCGTGTAGCCGCCCGCCCGGGTGCGGAAACGCGGGCCGATGTCCTCGAACAGCTTCACGACCAGCGCATCGTCGCGCAGCGTGACGAAGGCGCGGCGGCGGCCGGGCAGCGAGTCGGTCTTGCCGAGCGTGATGAGCGGCTCGACGACGCGGCGCAGTTCCTTCGCCTTCGGCAGCGTGGTGCGGATCGTCTCCGCGCGGATGAGGGCCGCGCACATGTTGCGCATCAGCGCCCGGCGGTGGGAGCTGTTGCGCGATAGCTGGCGCCCCGACAGTTGGTGTCTCATTTCCTATCCCGTTCCCGCGCTCAGGCCGTGCGCAGTTCGTCTTCGCGGCGCAGCGACGCCGGCGGCCAGCCGTCGATGCGCATGCCGAGCGTCAGGCCGTGGCTCTCGAGCACTTCCTTGATCTCGGTGAGCGACTTCTTGCCCAGGTTCGGCGTGCGCAGCAGCTCCACCTCGGTCCGCTGCACGAGATCGCCGATGTAATGGATGTTCTCCGCCTTGAGGCAGTTCGCGCTGCGCACGGTGAGTTCCAGTTCGTCGACGGGACGCAGCAGGATCGGGTCCGGCAGCGGGCCTGCGTCGCGCGAGGGCGACTCGCCCTGGCCCTCGAGGTCCACGAACACGGTCAGCTGGTCCTTGAGGATGCTGCCCGCGCGGCGGATCGCCTCGTCCGGGTTGATCGTGCCGTTGGTCTCGATGTCGATGATCAGCTTGTCGAGGTCGGTGCGCTGCTCGACGCGCGCGGACTCGATGCCGTAGGTCACCCGCCGGACCGGCGAGAAGGAGGCATCGAGCTGCAGCCGGCCGATCGGACGGCTCTGCTCCTCGAACTCCAGGCGCTGCACGGCCGGGCGGTAGCCGCGGCCGCGCTCGATCTTGAGCGTCATCGACAGCTCGACCGCCTTGTTCAGGTTCGCGATGACCAGGTCCGGGTTCACGATGACGACGTCGTGGTCGAGCTGGATGTCGGCCGCGGTGACCGGGCCCGGGCCCTTCTTGACCAGGCGAAGCTCGACCGAGTCGCGCGTGTGCATCTCGATCGCGACCGCCTTCAGGTTCAGCAGCACGTCGACGACGTCCTCCTGGACGCCCTCGATGCTGGTGTACTCGTGGAGCACGCCGTCGATCTCCACCTCGGTCACGGCGCAGCCGGGCATCGAGGACAGCAGCACGCGCCGGAGCGCGTTGCCCAGCGTGTGGCCGAAGCCGCGCTCGAACGGCTCGATCACGATGCGCGCCTGGCGCGCGCCGGTCTCGGTGACCTTGACCGACCGGGGCTTCAGGAATTCGGTGGCGGTACCCTGCATTGGCATCACCTGTTACTTGGAGTAGAGCTCGACGACCAGGTTCTCGTTGATGTCCGGGAGAATCTGGTCGCGGTCCGGCAACGCCTTCAGCGTGCCGGTGAATTTCTTGTCGTCCACCTCGACCCAGTCGGGCCAGCCGACCTGGGTGGCGATCGCGAGCGCGGCCGCGATGCGCGCCTGCGCCTTCGACTTCTCGCGCACCGCGACCACGTCGCCGGCGGAGCACTGGTACGAGGGCACGTTGACCACCTCGCCGTTCACCTCGATCGCCTTGTGCGATACGAGCTGGCGGGCCTCGGCGCGGGTCGCGGCGAAGCCCATGCGGTAGACGACGTTGTCGAGCCGGCCCTCGAGGAAGCGCAGCAGGTTCTCGCCGGTCGAGCCCGGCCGCCCCGCGGCCTTCGCGTAGTAGTTGCGGAACTGGCGCTCGAGCACGCCGTACATGCGGCGCAGCTTCTGCTTCTCGCGCAGCTGCACGCCGTAGCCCGAGAGGCGCGTGCGGCGGTCGCCCTTGATGCCGCCGGGCGGCACTTCGAGCTTGCACTTGCTCTCCAGCGGCTTGACCCCGCTCTTCAGCAGCAGGTCGGTGCCCTCGCGGCGCGAGAGCTTGCACTTGGGACCCAGGTATCTGGCCATGGTTATCCGGTCCTCAGACGCGCCGCTTCTTGGGCGGGCGGCAGCCGTTATGCGGGATGGGCGTCACGTCCTCGATGCTCGTGACCTTCAGGCCGCAGGCATTGAGCGCGCGGACGGCGGACTCCCGGCCCGGGCCGGGTCCGCGCACGCGCACCTCGACGGTGCGCAGCCCGTATTCCTGCGCGGCGACGCCCGCCTTCTCCGCCGCGACCTGCGCGGCGAACGGCGTGCTCTTGCGCGAGCCGCGGAAGCCCGAGCCGCCGGACGTCGCCCAGGCGAGCGTGTTCCCCTGGCGGTCGGTGATCGTGACGATCGTGTTGTTGAAAGACGCGTGGATGTGCGCGACGCCGTCGGACACCTGGCGCTTGGTCTTCTTGCGCGCCTTGGCGGGCGCGGCGGCCTTGTCGGCGCCGCCCTTGGCATCCGCCTTGGCGTCCGGCTTCGCGTCGGATTTCTGTTTCGTCTCAGTCTCGGCCATCTTCAGACCTTGCCCGGTTGGACGTTCGTCTTGACTGCCGCACGGCGCGGGCCCTTGCGCGTGCGCGCATTGGTGCGCGTGCGCTGGCCGCGTGCCGGCAGCCCCTTGCGGTGGCGGATGCCGCGGTACGCGCCGAGGTCCATGAGCCGCTTGAGGCTCATCGCGTTCTCGCGGCGCAGGTCGCCCTCGACCATGAAGCGCGAGACCTGGGCGCGCAGCGCGTTGACCTCCGGCTCGGTGAGGTCGCGCACGCGCGTCGACGGGTCGACGTTGGCCGCCTTGCAGGCGTTCAGGGCGCGCGTCCGGCCGATGCCGTAGATGTGCGTCAAGCCCACCCAGACGTGCTTGTTGACGGGAATGTTAATGCCGGCGATACGCGCCATGGCTACTTGACCTCGACCCGCGGAGAACCGCGAAGTGTATGTGATTGCAGGGCTTTTCTCAACATTTCCGGGTACCTGGCTCAGCCCTGGCGCTGCTTGTGGCGGGCGTCGGACGAGCAGATGACGCGCACGACGCCCTTGCGCCGCACGATCTTGCAGTTCTTGCAGATCTTCCTGACCGATGGACGAACCTTCATCTCAAGGACCTCTCTTGCCGGGGCCGCGCAGGTTGGCCTTCTTCATGAGGCCCTCGTACTGGTGCGACATCATGTGCGCGTGGAGCTGGGCCACGAAGTCCATGACCACGACGACCATGATCAGCAGCGAGGTGCCGCCGAAATAGAAGGGCACGCGCGCGTAGGACATCAGGATCTCGGGCAGCAGGCACACGAGCGTCACGTACAGGGCGCCCCAGACCGTCAGGCGCGTCAGCACCTTGTCGATGTACTCGCCGGTCTGCTGGCCGGGACGGATGCCCGGGATGAAGGCCCCGCCCTTCTTCAGGTTGTCCGCCGTCTCGCGCGAGTTGAAGACCAGCGCCGTGTAGAAGAAGCAGAAGAAGATGATCAGGCCGCCGTAGATCAAGAGGTGCAGCGGCTGGCCCCAGCCGAGCGCGGCCGCGACCGTCTGCAGCCAGCTGCCGGTGTCGCTGGTGCCGAAAAAGCTCGCGAGCGTCGCCGGGAACAGCAGCAGCGACGAGGCGAAGATCGGCGGGATCACGCCGGACATGTTCAGCTTGAACGGCAGGTGGCTGGTCTGGCCCGCGTACATGCGCCGGCCGACCTGCCGCTTCGCGTAGTTGACCGGGATGCGGCGCTGGCCGCTCTCCACGAACACGCAGAACGCCGTCACCGCGCCGATCAGCAGCAGCAGGATGATCGCGAACGCCGGGTTCATCTCGCCGCTCTGCACCTGCTGGAAGGTGCCGCCAATCGCCGACGGCAGGCCGGAGATGATGCCGGCGAGGATGATCATCGAGATGCCGTTGCCGATGCCGCGCTCGGTGATCTGCTCGCCGAGCCACATCAGGAACATCGTGCCGGTCGTCAGCGTCAGCACCGCGGGCAGCAGGAAGCTGAAGGTGCCCGGGTTGATGACGACCCCCTGGTTCTGGAACGCGACCGCGGCGGCGAAGCCCTGGAAGGCCGCCAGCACCACGGTGAAGTAGCGCGTCCACTGCGTGATCTTGCGCCGCCCCGACTCGCCTTCCTTCTTGATCGCCGCCATCGAGGGCACGACCACCGCCATCATCTGCAGGATGATGGAGGCCGAGATGTAGGGCATGACGCCCATCGCGAAGATGGACAGGCGCTCCAGCGCGCCGCCCGAGAACATGTTGAAGAGGCCGAGGATCGTGCCTTCCTGGCTGTCGAACAGGCGCGCGAGCGCGACCGGGTCGATGCCCGGCACCGGCACGAAGGTGCCGATGCGGTAGACGACCAGCGCGCCCAGCAGGAACAGCAGGCGATGGCGCATCTCGGTGAAGCGCGCAACTTCACCGATCGCCAGCGCCGCATTGCCTGCCGTCGTCGCCATGGCTGCCCGCGCGGCCGTCAGGCCGCCTTGCCCTCGTCGATCCTGCCGCCGGCCTTCTCGATGGCCGCGCGTGCGCCCTTGGTCGCGACCACGGCCGGGCCCTGCAGCGTGACCTTGCGCTTGATCTCTCCCGACAGGATCACCTTGGCACGCTCGGTCTCCGCCGGCACGACGGAGGCGGCGAGCAGCGCCGCGAGGTCGATCAGCTCGGCCTTCACCTTGTCGAGGTCGGTCAGCGTCACCTCGGCGCGCGTCCGGCGCATCGCCGAGCGGAAGCCGACCTTGGGCAGGCGCCGCTGCAGCGGCACCTGGCCGCCTTCGAAGCCGACCTTGTGGTAGCCGCCCTTGCGCGCTTTCTGGCCCTTGCCGCCCTTGCCGCAGGTCTTGCCCTGGCCGGCGGACGCGCCGCGGCCCACCCGCAGGCGCTTGCGCTTGCTGCCCGGCCCCGGCTTCAACGTGTTCAGTCGCATGTCGTCGCTCCTTCGGGTCTCAGGCCTTCTCGACCGCGATCAGGTGCCGGGCGGCATTGATCATGCCGCGCACCTCGCGCGTGTCGGCGACGACGCGGGAATCCCGGATGCGCCGCAGCCCCAGCCCGTAGACCGAGGCGCGGATGTTGCGCAGCTGCCCGTGGACGCTGCGGTTGAGGGTGACTTTCAGCTTCGCGTTGCTCATCGGCTTCAGCCCGTGATCTCTTCCAGTGTCTTGCCGCGCTTGGCCGCGATGCGGTCCGGCGAAACCATGCGCTCGAAGGCGTCGAAGGTCGCGCGCACGACGTTGATCGGGTTGCGCGAGCCGTAGCTCTTGGCGAGGACGTTGCGCACGCCCGCGCACTCGAATACCGCGCGCATGCCGCCGCCGGCGATCACGCCGGTGCCGTCCGAGGCGGGCTGCATGTACACGCGCGTCGTGCCGTGGCGGCCCTGCACCGCGTAGTGCAGCGTCGCGTTCGTGATCGGCACGCTGGTCAGGTTCTTGCGCGCCTGCTGCATCGCCTTGCTGATCGCCACCGGCACCTCGCGCGCCTTGCCGTAGCCGAAGCCGACGCGGCCGGCGCCGTCGCCGACGACCGTCAGCGCGGTGAAGCCGAACTGGCGGCCGCCCTTCACGACCTTCGCCGTGCGGTTGACCGCGACCAGCTTCTCGATCAGGTCGTCGCCGGACTGTGAACGTTCCACTCGTGCCATCTGTTGATCCTCAGAACTTGAGGCCGGCTTCGCGGGCGGCCTCGGCGAGCGCCTTCACGCGCCCGTGGTAACGGAAACCCGAGCGGTCGAAGGCGACCGAATCGATCCCTGCCGCCTTCGCACGCTCGGCGATCGCGCGGCCGACGGCCTTCGCCGCCGTGGTGTTGCCGGTGCCCTTGAGCCCCGCGGCGACGGCCTCCTGGACGGTGGACGCCACGGCCAGCACCTTCGCGCCGTCCGGCGTCGTGACCTGGGCGTAGATGTGCTGCGGCGTGCGGTGCACCGTCAGGCGCGCCGTGCCGGTCTCGCGGATCTTGGCGCGGGCGCGGGTCGCGCGCCGCAGGCGCCGGTCTTTCTTCGTGAGCTTCATGGCCTACTTCTTCTTGCCTTCCTTCATCACGATCTTCTCGCCGGCGTAGCGCACGCCCTTGCCCTTGTAGGGCTCCGGCGGGCGGTAGCCGCGGATGACCGCCGCCACCTGGCCGACCTTCTGGCGGTCGGTGCCCTTCACCACGATCTCGGTCTGGCTCGGCGTCTCGATGGCGATGCCGTCCGGCACCGGGAAACTGACCGGGTGCGAGAAGCCGAGCGTGAGGTTCAGGTTCTTGCCCTGAACGGCGGCGCGGTAGCCGACCCCGACCAGCTCCAGCTTGCGCTCGAAGCCCTTCGAGACGCCGGTGACCATGTTCGCCAGGTTCGCCCGCGCGGCGCCGGCCGCGGCGACCCGTTCGTTCGTGGCCTTGCCGTCCGCGACCGAGACGACCAGCGCCTGGTCCTGCTGCGCGACGCTGATGCCGTCGCCGAGCGGAAGCGTGAGCGCGCCCTTGGCGCCCTTCACGGTCACGGCGCCCGCGGAGACCGTCGCATTGACGCCCTGCGGGAGCTTGACCGGCATTTTCGCGATTCTCGACATGATCGGTTCCTCAGGCCACGACGCAGAGCACTTCGCCGCCCTGCCCGGCGCGGCGCGCCTCGCGGTCGGTCATGACGCCCTGCGGCGTCGAGACGATGGCGACGCCGAGGCCGCCCAGCACCTTCGGCAGCGCGTCCTTGCCGCGATAGGCGCGCAGTCCCGGGCGCGATACGCGCTCGAGCCGCTCGATTACGGGCTTGCCCGCGTGGTACTTCAGCGCGATGACCAGCGTGGTCCGGCTGCCGTCCCTGCTGACCACGTAGTCGGTCACGTAGCCCTCGTCCTTCAGGACGCGGACGATCGCCTCCTTGACGCGCGAGGACTGCACCCGGACTTCCGCCTTGCCGGCGGCCTGTCCGTTGCGGATGCGGGTCAGCAGGTCCGCGATCGGGTCGTTCATGCTCATGCTGCGTTCCTCACCAGCTCGCCTTGCGCAATCCCGGCACGTCGCCGCGCATCGTCGCCTCGCGCAGCTTGACGCGGCCGAGGCCGAACTTGCTGTAGTTGCCGCGCGAGCGGCCCGTGATCGCGCAGCGGCTGCGGGCGCGGATCGGGCTCGAGTCGCGCGGCAGCTTCTGCAGCGCCTCGACCGCGGCCATGCGGTCCTCCTGGGAGGCCTTCGGGTCGCGGATCTGCTCCTTGAGCTTCGCGCGCTTCACGGCGTACTTCTTCACCGTCTTCGCCCGGCGCTTCTCGCGCTCGATCATGCTGGTCTTCGCCATCGGTCACTTCCTGAACGGGAAATTGAACGCCTCGAGCAGCGCGCGGCCACGCTTGTCGTCGCCCGCCGAGGTCGTGATCGTGATGTCCATGCCCCGGACCTGGTCGATCTGGTCGTACGCGATCTCGGGGAAGATGATCTGTTCCTTCACGCCGAAGCTGTAGTTGCCCTGGCCGTCGAACGAGCGCGGGTTGACGCCGCGGAAGTCGCGGATGCGGGGCATCGCCACGTTGATCAGGCGGTCCAGGAACTCGTACATGCGCGCGCCGCGCAGCGTCACCATGCAGCCGATCGGCAGGTTCTCGCGGATCTTGAAGGTCGCGACCGACTTCTTGGACTTGCGGACCGAGGGCTTCTGGCCGGTGATCTTCGCCAGGTCGCCGGTCGCGGCGTCCATGACCTTCTTGTCGGCCACGGCCTCGCCCACGCCCATGTTGACGGTGATCTTGGTGATGCGCGGCACCTGCATGTCGGAGACGAGCCCGAGCTCCGAGCGGAGCTTCGGCTTCACGACCTCGCGATAATGCTTCTGCAGCCTGGCTGATTCGGCCATCTCGATACTCTCCGGTTACGCGTCCACCAGCTCGCCGTTCGACTTGAAGAAGCGCACCTTGCGGCCGTCCTTGAGGGTGCGCACGCCGACGCGGTCGGCCTTCTTCGTCGCCGGATTGAGCAGCGCGACGTTCGACGCGTGCAGCGGGGCTTCCTTCTGCACGATGCCGCCCTGCACGCCGCGCTGCGGGTTCGGGCGCTGGTGCTTCTTGACCATGTTCACGTTCTCGACCAGCACGCGGCCGTCGGCCTGCACGCCGACCACGGTGCCGGTGCGGCCCTTCTCGCGGCCCGCCGTCACGACGACGGAGTCGCCCTTGCGTATCTTCCTCACAGGACCTCCGGGGCCAGCGAGATGATCTTCATGAACGCGACGCTGCGCAGCTCGCGCGTCACGGGCCCGAAGATGCGGGTGCCGATCGGCTCGAGCTTGTTGGTCAGCAGCACGGCCGCGTTGCCGTCGAAGCGGATCAGCGAGCCGTCCGCGCGGCGCACGCCGCGCCGGGTGCGGACCACGACCGCGTCGTACACCTCGCCCTTCTTGACCTTGCCGCGCGGGATCGCGTCCTTGATGCTCACCTTGATCACGTCGCCCACGCCGGCGTAGCGGCGGCGCGTGCCGCCCATGACCTTGATGCACATCAGCTCGCGCGCGCCGGAATTGTCCGCCGCCTGCAACCGGGTCCTGAGCTGGATCATGGCCGCGTACCTCCGCTCATTCCGCCGGCGCGCGCTCGATCACGCGCACCAGGGTCCATGACTTGTTCCGCGACAGCGGCCGGCACTCCGAGATCGCGACCGTGTCGCCCTCGTTGCACTCGTTCTTCTCGTCGTGCGCCAGCAGCTTGGTCGTGCGCCGCACGTACTTTCCGTACGTCGGGTGCTTGATCAGCCGCTCGACGGCGACCGAGATGGTCTTGTCCATCTTGTTGCTGACCACGGTGCCGGTCAGCGTCTTCGCGCTCTTCTGTTCGGTCTCGGTCATCACGGCTTGCTCCCCGCCTGCGCGCGGTCCATCTCGTTGAGGACGGTCTTCACGCGCGCGATCTTGCCCATGGCCTTGGCGTGCTGGTCCGGCCGCGCCGGCTGGCCCGAGGCCGCCGCCATGCGCAGGTTGAACTGCTCGCGGCGCAGCTCGGCGAGCTCCTCGCGCAGCTCCGCGCGGGTCTTGCCGCGCAGCGCCGTCAGCGACCGCGCCCTTTCCTTGACGTTCTTCCTGCTCATCAGCGCACCTGCCGCCTGACGAAGGCCGTGGATACCGACAGCTTGGCCGCAGCCAGCTTGAATGCCTCGCGCGCCGTTTCCTCCGGCACGCCCTCGATCTCGAACAGCACCTTGCCCGGGGTCACCTTCGCGACCCAGTACTCGACGTTGCCCTTGCCGCTGCCCATGCGCACCTCGAGCGGCTTCTGCGTGATCGGCACGTCCGGGAAGACGCGGATCCAGATCTGGCCGCCGCGCTTCACGTAGCGCGTCATGGCGCGGCGCGCGGCCTCGATCTCGCGCGCGGTCATCCGCGAGCGGTCGGTGGCCTTCAGCGCGAAGTCGCCGAACGCGACCGAGCTGCCGCGGTGCGAGCTGCCCTTCAGGTTGCCCTTGAACTGCTTGCGGAACTTGGTCCGCTTCGGCTGCATCATGTCCCTGGCTCCTCGCTCAGCCCGCGGCCGGTTCCGGCGCCGACGCCGGCGCCGCGCCCTCGGCGGGCTTGTCGGACCCCGAGGCGGCCTCGGCCTGGGCTTCCGCCTCGCGCGCCTCCTGCTCGGCCTCGTCGCGGTCGAACACCTCGCCCTTGAACACCCAGACCTTCACGCCGATCACGCCGTAGGTCGTGCGCGCCTCGGCGGTGCCGTAGTCGATCTCGGCGCGGAAGGTGTGCAGCGGGATGCGGCCCTCGCGGGTCCACTCCGACCGGGAGATCTCGGCGCCGTTCAGGCGGCCGGCGATGCGCACCTTCACGCCCAGGGCGCCGCTGCGCATCGTGTTCGTGACCGCGCGCTTCATGGCGCGGCGGAACATCACGCGCTTCTCGATCTGCTGCGCGATGCTCTCGGCGACCAGCGTCGCGTCGAGCTCCGGCTTCCTGATCTCGGCGATGTTGAGGCGCACGTCGGCGACCGCCATCTTCATCAGCTTCGCGACCTCGACGCGCAGCTTCTCGATGTCCTCGCCCTTGCGGCCGATCACCACGCCCGGGCGCGCCGTGTGGATGGTGATGTTGGCCTTGCGCGCCGCGCGCTCGATGTGGATCTTGCTCACCGAGGCGTCGGTCAGCTTGCCGCGCAGGTACTCGCGCACCCGCCAGTCCGACAGGATGTGCGCCGGGAAGCCCTTGGTGTCCGCGTACCAGCGCGAAGTCCAGTCGCGCGTGATGCCGAGACGGATGCCGATCGGATTTACTTTCTGGCCCATGTAACGCCCTCAACGCGCCCGGTCGGCGACGGTGACCCTGATGTGACTGAGCCGCTTGACGATGCGGTTGCCGCGGCCCTTGGCGCGCGCATGGAAGCGCTTCGCCACCGGCGCCGCGTCGACCTCGATGCGCGCGACCTTGAGCTCGTCGATGTCCGCCTCGTGGTTGTGCTCGGCGTTCGCGATCGCGGACTCCAGCACCTTGCGCACCAGCTTCGCGCCCTTCTTGGGCGTGTAGGCGAGCACCGCGAGCGCGTCGCCCACGGGCTGGCCGCGCACGAGGTCCGCGACGAGGCGGCACTTCTGCGGGGAGATGCGCGCGTGGCGCAGCACTGCCGATACCTGCATGTCCTTACTCCGCCGTCGCCTCGACCTTCTTGGCCGAGGAGTGGCTCTTGAAGATGCGCGTCGGCGCGAACTCGCCGAGCTTGTGGCCGACCATGTTCTCGGTGACGAGCACCGGGACGTGCTGGCGGCCGTTGTGCACCGCGATCGTGAGCCCGACCATGTCCGGCAGGATCATCGAGCGGCGCGACCAGGTCTTGATCGGGCGGCGATCGTTCTTGTCGCGGGCCGCCTGCACCTTCTTGGCGAGGTGCAGGTCGACGAACGGGCCCTTCTTCAGCGAACGTGACATCTCGCTTACGCTCCCTTCTTGCGACGGCGCACGATGAACGCGTCGGTGCGCTTGTTCTTGCGCGTCTTCTTGCCCTTCGTGTGCCAGCCCCAGGGCGAAACCGGGTGCGGGTTGCCCTGCCCCGAGCGGCCCTCGCCGCCACCGTGCGGGTGGTCGACCGGGTTCATCACGACGCCGCGCACGGTCGGGCGGATGCCGCGCCAGCGCTTGGCGCCCGCCTTGCCGTAGCTGCGCAGGTTGTGTTCGTCGTTGCCGATCTCGCCGATCGTGGCGCGGCAGTCGACGCTCACCTTGCGCGTCTCGCCCGACTTGAGCCGCAGGATCGCGTTGCCGGCCTCGCGGCCGGAAAGCTGCGCGGAACTGCCGGCGGCGCGCGCGATCTGGCCGCCCTTGCCGGGCTTCAGCTCGATGTTGTGCACCAGCGAACCCACGGGGATGTGGCGGAGCATCATCGAGTTGCCGGCGCGGATCGGCGAGTCGGCGCCCGACTGCAGCTCGTCGCCCACGGCGACGCCCTTCGGCGCCAGGATGTAGCGGCGCTCGCCGTCCTTGTAGAGCAGCAGCGCGATGTACGAGGACCGGTTCGGGTCGTACTCGAGGCGCTCGACCGTGGCGACGACCCCGTCCTTGTCGCGGCGGAAATCGATCAGCCGGTAGTTGTGCTTGTGGCCCGAGCCCTTGTGCCGCGTGGTCAGGCGGCCGACGTTGTTGCGCCCGCCCGTCGACTTGTGGCCGGCCACCAGCGCGCGCACCGGCTTGCCGCGGTGCAGGTGCGAACGGTCCGGGCGCAGCTGGAACCGCGTGCCCGGCGAAGTCGGCTTGAGTTGCTTCATTGCCATGTGACGTTACCTTCCGGGAGCCGTGCTTCACGCACGCTCGCTGCCCCCCATTTCGATCTTCTGCCCCTCGGCGAGGCGCACGTACGCCTTCTTCCAGTCCGACCGGCGGCCGAGCGAGCGCCCGAAGCGCTTCTGCTTGCCGGCCTGGTTCACCACGCGCACCGCGTCCACCTTCACTTCGAAGAGGAACTCGACGGCGGCGCGGATCTCGGGCTTGGTCGCGTCGCGACGCACCCGGAACACGTACTGGTCGCCCTCGGCCGCGATCCGCGCGGCCTTCTCGGACACGTGCGGGGCGATCACGACGCGCGACAGCCAGTCCTTCGAGAACGCGGTCATGCCAGCTTCTCCTCGAGCATGCGCAGCGCGCCGACGGTCGCGAGCACCTTCGGGTAGCGCGCCAGCGAGATCGGGTCGAGGCTCGCCACCGTGCGCACGTCGACGTTCGCGAGGTTGCGCGCCGCCAGGTGCAGCTTCTCGTCGTAGGCCTCGATCAGGATCAGAACCTCCTCGAGGCCGAGTTCCGCGAGCTTGCCGACCAGCATCTTCGTCTTCGGCGCCTCGAGCTCGAGCCCGCCGGTGACGACCAGGCGCTCCTGCCGCGCGAGCTCGGAGAGCATCGAGCGGATCGCGCCGCGGTACATCTTCTTGTTCAGCTTCTGCGCGTGGCTGCGCGGCTTCGCCGCGAAGGCGCGGCCGCCGCCGACCCAGATCGGGCTGCGCGTGGAGCCCGCGCGCGCCTGGCCCGTGCCCTTCTGCCGCCACGGCTTCTTGCCGCCGCCGCGCACCTCGGCCTTGGTGAGCTGCGCCTTGGTGCCCGCGCGCCCCGCGGCCGCATAGGCGACCAGCACCTGGTGCACCAGCGGCTCGTTGAACTCGCGGCCGAAGGTCGCGTCGGAGAGCTCGATCTCGGAGCCCTGGGCCCCGCCGTTGACCAGCTTCAGCTTCATTGCGGTTGGTCCTCGATCACTTCTTCGTCGCGACGACGGACTTGCGGCGCTTCTGCGCGGCCGCCTTGACCGACGGACGGACCACGACACGGCTGCCCGGCGCGCCCGGCACGGAACCGCTGACCAGCAGCAGGTTCCGCTCGAGGTCCACCTGGACGACCTTCAGGTTCTCTTCGGTCCGGCGCGCGTTGCCCATGCGGCCGGCCATTCGCTTGCCCGGGAACACGCGGCCCGGCGTCTGACGCTGGCCGATCGAGCCCGGGGCGCGATGCACCACCGAGGCGCCATGGCTCGCGTAGCCGCCGGCGAACCCGTGCCGCTTCATGACGCCCGCATAACCCTTGCCGATCGTCGTGCCGGTGACATCCACGACCTGGCCGGCCTGGAACAGGTCGACCTTGATCTCGGCGCCGGACTTGAGGTCGGCGCCCTCGCCCTCGGCCAGGCGGAACTCGATGAGCGTCTCGCCCGGCAGCACGCCCGGCTTGGCGTAATGGCCCGCCACCGGCTTCGTCAGCCGGGAGGCGCGGCGCGTGGCGAAAGTGACCTGCACGGCCCGGTAGCCGTCGGCCTTCGAGTCCTTCACCTGCACGATGCGGTTCGGCAGGGCCTCGATGACCGTCACCGGCTGGGCGTCGCCCGCGTCGGTGAAAACCCGAGTCATGCCGGCCTTGCGGCCGACCAGACCTATGGTCATGATTTGTATCCTTTTTTCACCGCACCGGCTGCAATTGGCCGATGCTGTCCCGTCAAAAAGCCGCCCAGTATAGCGGCCCTGAAAATCAGTTCAAGCCGCTCAGTTGAGCTTGATTTGCACGTCCACGCCCGCCGGCAGCTCGAGGCGCATCAGTGCGTCCACGGTCTTGTCGGTCGGGTTCAGGATGTCCATGAGCCGCTTGTGGGTGCGGATCTCGAACTGGTCGCGCGCGTCCTTGTCGCCATGCGGCGAGACCAGCACGGTGAAGCGCTCGATCTTGGTCGGCAGCGGCACCGGTCCGCGGACCGTCGCGCCGGTGCGGCGCGCCGTCTCCACGATTTCCCGCGCCGAGGTGTCGATCAGCTTGTGATCAAACGCCTTCAGGCGGATGCGAATGTTCTGACTCGTGGCCATCGCCGCTCCTTACTTGAGGACCTTCGACACGACGCCTGCGCCGACGGTGCGGCCGCCCTCGCGGATCGCGAACC
>ERZ1066138.184-NODE-184-length-21507-cov-8.576636_pt1 | contig 21507 bp, 17 predicted proteins | sample MGYA00382785_ERZ1066138 | MGnify/ENA primary metagenome ERZ1066138 (study PRJEB33369, sample SAMEA5778368) | biofilm metagenome | biome: Industrial cooling water; feature: Water cooling tower basin; material: Biofilm | place: United Arab Emirates | collected... | reverse complement strand
TCCCTATTACACGGGCGTCGGCTACAAAAACGTTGCCGATATCGCGCGCGAAATCGTCGAGGAGCACCTCGATATCTGTCTTGCAGCCGGCATCAATCACGAAGGCATCAACGCGGAAGTCGCAAAGGGCCAGTGGGAGTTCCAGGTTTTCGGAAAAGGTTCGAAGCGCGCCGCCGACGAGATCTGGATTGCGCGTTACCTGCTCGAGCGACTTTGCGAGAAGCATGGCGTCGATGTCGAGTATCACTGCAAGCCACTTGGCGATACCGACTGGAATGGTTCGGGCATGCACTGTAACTTCTCGACCAAGTTCATGCGCGAAGTCGGCGGCAAGGACTACTTCGAGAAGCTGATGGCCGCATTTGCCAAGAACTGGAAAGAGCACATCGACGTCTATGGGCCCGACAACCACATGCGTCTGACGGGCAAGCACGAGACGGCGCCGTGGAACAAATTCAGCTATGGCGTCGCCGACCGTGGCGCGTCGATCCGGGTGCCGCATTCGTTCGTGAACAACGGCTATAAGGGATATCTGGAAGACCGCCGTCCGAACTCGCAGGGCGACCCCTACCAGATTGCTTCGCAGGTTCTGAAGACGGTTGCGGAAGTACCGCTCTCGGCTGCCGCTGCGGCCTGACCGATACCGACGGCAAGGGATGAAACTGCGGGCGCCGGAGCTATCCGGCGCCTGCTTTCGTTTCGATGCGGCGCAGCCCATTGAACGGCACGCTACGCGGCACGGCAGAACAAGCGTTCAAGTTCGCGCATGAGTTTGCCGATGCGGGGATCGGCAATGCGATACCATAGTGTTTGCGCATTGCGGCGGAACGATACGATTCCTTCTTCGCGCATTTTCGCCAGGTGCTGAGACAGCGCCGATTGAGACAGGCCCACACCGGATGCCAGTGTGGAGACGGATGCCTCACCGTGGCTGGCGAGTGCGCACAAGATCATCAGCCGTCGTTGGTTGGCCAGAGCCTTCAAGATGCCAGCGACCTCGGAGGCATTCTTCACAAGCACATCTGGGTCGACGGCGGCACGGGCCATGGCTGCGCTCCTATAGATTAGCTATTGCTAAATTAGCAATCACTCATATATATGTCAAGCCAACACAGGTCATTCAACGTTGGGAGTTCCTGAGCATGACCGACAAGCCAACCATACAAGCGTTTTTTGATGAGGCGACCAATACGGTCACGTACCTTGTCTCAGACCCGGCGACGCGGTTCGCGGCCGTCATCGATCCGGTGCTGGATTTCGATTTTAAGAGCGGCAAGGCTTCGACTGCTTCAGCCGACCGCGTGCTTGCGGCAGCCGCGACCGCGGGTCTCAGGATCGTCTGGGTTCTGGAAACGCACGCCCATGCCGACCACCTCACCGGCGCGCCGTACGTCAAGCTGAAGACCGGCGCAAAGGTCGGCATCGGTGAACACATTAGGAAGGTGCAGAAGATCTTCAGACCCGTCTTCAATGCAACCGATGTGTCCGGAGACGGCGCGGAGTTTGATCGTCTGTTCAGCGACGGCGAACGCTTCGCGATTGGCGATCTTCAGGCTGAAGTCATGTACGTTCCCGGTCATACCCCTGCTGACGTGGCATACAAAATCAGCGATGCGGTGTTCGCCGGCGACACGATCTTTATGCCCGACTATGGGACGGCGAGGGCCGACTTTCCTGGGGGCAGCGCGCGCGATCTCTACCGGTCGATGAAGCGGATATTGTCACTGCCTCCCGAGACCCGGTTGTTCATGTGCCACGACTACAAGGCTGTGGGCCGCGACCATTACGCTTGGGAGACGACAGTCGGTGATCAACGCGCGGCAAACATACACATTCGTGACGGCGTTACCGAAGACGAATTCGTAGAAATGCGAGAGAAGCGCGACGCGACGCTTGCGGCTCCGGTGCTTCTCCTCCCTTCGATCCAGACAAATATCCGCGCTGGAAGATTGCCGCCGCCGGACGCCGACGGCATTCGATACTTGCGCATTCCAGTGAAGGTTGGGAACCCGGACGCTGCCAGGGCGATGGAGTGAGAGATCCAAATGGTGACGGAATTTACACCACTAGCGTCCTTGGCCGGAGGCGTGCTGATCGGACTATCCGCGGCCGGGTTGATGCTCGTGTCTGGGCGGATTGCCGGAATTACGGGTATCGTGCGCCGGTTCTTGATGCCCGATGCCAATTCCCGACCACGCGAGGCGGCGGCCTTTCTGGCCGGATTGGTCGTGGCACCTGTAATCTATTCGTGGGTGACGGGGCTCACAGTCGAGCAGACTGTCTCTAGCAATGGTCTTTTGATGGTCGTCGCGGGGATGCTGGTCGGCTTCGGTTCGACCATCGGCAGTGGCTGCACAAGCGGTCATGGGATTTGCGGTCTGTCTAGGATGTCACTTCGTTCGCTGGTTGCGACAGCGACATTCATGTCGACCGCGGCGGCGACCGTTTATGTGTTCCGTCACGGCTTGGGAGTGATTTGAAATGCTTGTCGGCGTTAATCTCCTCCTCGGGCTGCTGTTTGGGCTCGGCCTCGTACTATCGGGCATGGCCGATCCAGCTAAAGTACAGAACTTTCTAGACGTCACGGGGAGCTGGGATCCGTCCCTGGCGTTTGTCATGGCCGGAGCTGTCGCCGTGACGTCGGTTGGCTTCGGCGTGGCGCGCGTGCGAACGGCACCGATGCTTGATAGCGTGTTTCAATTTCCGCAGCGGCAAGGCATTGACGTCGACCTCGTTGGCGGTGCCGCGTTGTTTGGGATTGGCTGGGGGCTTGGCGGATTGTGCCCTGGTCCGGCGCTGACGGGATTGCCGCTTGCCGCGACGGGAACACTGGTGTTCGTGCCGTCCATGTTGGCAGGCGTCACTCTCGGCACGTGGGTCGGCCGGATGCGCCGGAGACCCGAACGTCTATCGCTAGGCGTTGAGTTGAGGTCGCCGGAGCTCACTCGTCGTGGCGGCCGTTGCGAGCCATTGACCGAGGCCGGCAAAGATCCCGTCCAGATCGGCCAGTGACATGAGAGTGGCGCGCGCGGCGTTGCGCTGCTCGCGGGCTTCAGGAGGCTCAAAGCGGGTTTCACTCGCGAGTATGCGCAGGACGGCGGTTAGATCGGCGCGCATCATGGCGGCGTGGCGTGCGGGCGACGGCGACCCGATCGCGGCGGGAGTAACGGGAGGACGGGTGTCGTTCCGATCCGGAGCACGGATCACGCCGGGTTTCAGTTCTTCCGCTGTATAGGCGAACGTGTGAACAAGTGAGCGTGCCGTGCGATCGAGCGTCATGCGGCCGGCGCGATGCTCCTGGAGTGCGCGATCGCTGACGGTTTGCCAGTTGGCCAGCGCGGATGCGGATGCTGGGCTGATAGCGTTGCGGCCGAACTCGTGGAGTGCCAGGCGCGCGAGCCGCTGGACGATGCGTCGCGCTCTCTTCAGGCGGCGGTTGCGAATGATTTGCGCGGAGCCTTCGATAGCCGCGCGAAGTATGGCGGTCTCGCCCGAAACGCGGGCGCCGTCTTCATCGCTTTCCTCAGGGGCGGCCGATACGAGGAGCGCATCGCGAAAAAGGCCGTTGGTCATGGCTTGCAGGCGCCGCAAAACCTGACTGCACTCGTCATCGGAAAAAAAACTGTCCTTGTGGGTCGCAACGAGAAGTGCGCTCCTGAAACACCGCGCCGGTATCGTCGACCATAGCGTGCGCTCGCTTTCCGTCCACGCACGGGTGGCAACCGTGCACCAGATTGCGATGTCGCAGTCGGATGTGAAAAGGGCAGGCGTCATGGTCGCTGGAGTATCGAGCACTTGATGGTGCTGAAGCCAGGGCAACGGCAGGCGAATGTCGACGGCGCGATAATCGAGATCCGTGAGGGCATCGTCTCCGGCGCCATCGATGCGGATGGAAATTCCGTTCTCGTCAATGCCGAAGAGCGCCGGTTCGCTGCCATAGCCGACGAGCACGGGAACGCCGGTATTCGATAGGACGCTGACGGGGAGAAGCCCCTTGCCTATTACGAGACCTGTCACGGAGGTCTTGCCGGAATTGTATTCGCCAAGGACGGCGGTGCGCAGCGGGCGGCGGAGCATGGCTTCGATACGTGCGAGCCCGGCGACGCACGCGGGAATTGCCGGTTCGTCAATGCGAAGATTGTGAAGGCGTTCACGGGCGGCCCGAAGTATTGCGGCAAAGCGAAGCCATTCGGGTCCGGCATCAGCCGGGTTGAGGGAACTCATTGCGATGCACCTCCCGGTTTGAAGATCTGTTCAAGATCGCGGGCGAGAAATTCGAGATGTTGCGTCAGCGCTTCGGTGTCCTTGAGGCGTTGGGCCTGCGCGGCGATGCGTTCGTCGCTGCGCGAAGGCGACACGTCATTGGCCCCATCTTCTTGCAGCAGCCTGTCGAGGCGGCGTTGGAGGGCCTGTTGAATGTTGCGGCACGCGCCTAGCGCCCAGCCGATGGTGGTGGCGGCGAACTCGTGGAACGTGCGGCCGGCGGTTGCGGCCAATTCATCCGCAACTTGGGTAAATTCCGCCTTGATGAGCGCTTCGATCTTGCCGCCCGCCTGATCGGCGCTTGCGGCGCGATTCCAGAATGCCCGCCAACGCGAGCGGTCGAGATCGAGCACGAGCATCCGGCTGAGCGGCATGCCGGCGGGAACGGGGATCGAGAGGTTGTTGCTTTGCGGGATCGGAATCTCGGGGGCCGGAACGACGGTTTGCAGCAGCTTGAAAAGTTCCGGAATGAGGCGCGCATGGAAGGCGAGGAGCCGTTCGGCGGCCTCATCGAAGCCGCCTCGAAAGCTGTCGGCCAGGGCGCGCCGCAGCTCGAAGCCTTCATGGGTCCAGGTGACCGTCAATGCGCCACGGGTGAGGCTGTCGGTGAGGATCTTGCGTTCGCGCGCTGCGTGTGCGTCGACCAACTTGACGAGGTTCATGCGCAGGCGGGCCTGTTCGTCCGCGATGACGCGGGCGAAAATCTCGCCGATGGCCAGAGCGGATGCGTCGATGTTGGCGGAAACCGACAGCAGTAGTTCACGTTCGCGCGCGTGGATGGCGCGACTGTCGCTGGTGGCGCCGTTGTTCGCCGCGGCCTTCTGGCGGCGCGCACGGTCGGCGAGAAGCAGTTTCAGCTCGGCTTCGGCGGCGCGCTCGCAGGCTCGCGACATGTCGGCCAGACCGCGTGCGACGAGGCTCATCGAAAATGTCGGGCTCGTCATCCCGGCGATGAATTCGAAGGCGTCATACAGTGCGGGCATGCCCGACATGGCATGTAGCGCGTGACTGACGCGTGCTTGCGTCTCGGGGTCGGCGAGTGCGCGTTTATCCGCGTCGCCGGGCTGCAGGAGACCGCTACGGAACAGGTGCGCTGCTGAGGGGCGCTTCAGTGTTTTGGCGATTGCTTCAGGTTCAAAGGCGAGGGCCTGGATGGCCCACCATGCGCTGCCGTGAACGACCGGGATCTGGGTACCGGGAAATTCTTCGGCCAATCGTGCGCGAACAAATCTTAGAACCTGCGGAAGCTCTGTCTCGACGTCGGAGAGTTCGTCGATGCGATTGAGCAGCACGACCACGCGGTCCTTGTTGAGGCCCCGCATGAAGCGGAGCAGCGCCACATCCTGCTCAGAGAGGGGTTGTCGAGCGGTCAGAACGATAATGTAGGCATCGGCGGCGCCGAGGGACCGGCGTGTGATTTCGTCGCGAACGAGTGATGGATCGTTGATGCCGGGGGTGTCGATGACGGTCGTGGGGAATTCGAATGGGCCGCCGGGAAGGTAAAGGTCGGCGCTGCGGGTCAGTTCGGAGAAGCGGCCGATCCGTTCCGAGCCGCTGTACTCGCCGGAACAAATATACTGTTCGAGCATGCCGGGGTGCAGCGTCTTGTAGAGGTGCGCGCGGCCGATCAATTGCTCGAAGTCGGCGCCGAGTTTCTGCTTGGCGCGTTCGGCCAGCGCGAAAGTTTCCGATTGCAGGATGCGGGGTTCGAAGCCGGGTATCAGCCGCTCGGTCAATTCGCGGAAGCGCCCGGCGCCGTTCGCGATATCGCTCCACTCGTTGGCATCCATGAACGAGAAGCGGACCGCGCCGTCGGGCGGAGGGCTTTGCGCGAAGTGCAGGTTGGTAACGGCGGTGGTCCATGGCGTCACTGCGGTCGGCAATAGACGTGGATGGCGTACGAACGCGTTAATGAACGTGCTTTTGCCGGATTTGATCTGGCCGACTACCGCAATGCGCAGACTAACACGCGTGATCTTCGACAGGGCTTCGGTTACGAGCGGCTGTGATTGGGGTTCGACAAGGCCCGACATCACGCTGCCGCAAGACAGCAGCTGCTGGCGCATGTTCTCCAATTGCGCTCCGAGCCGTTGTCGCGGTGCGCCGTTGGTTCGCTGCATGAGGTCTGCGTTCACGCTGCTCTAATCTCGCAAGTCACTGGCCCGAAGGCCGCGTGGGCCCGGACGCGCCGGCCATGCCCAATTCGCGTGCGCGTTCATACCAGACGCGGGCAAGCGCGGCATTCGTCTCCCGGGGTTGAGGGGCGGCGTTTGCCGCCTGGGCGGGATCGTAGGTGCGTGCAAGTTCGAGGGCTGCGGGGCCCGATCCCAACTCGGCGGCGCGGCGGAGCAGTTCGCGGGCGGCGTCTATGTCTCCCTTTTCCACGAGCGCCGCTGCCGTTCGGACGATTTCCATCGCCGCGTCGCCGCGATCCGTTGCGGGGGACGCGGTTCCAGCCGGGGGTGCTCCGACAGGCCGGATGGCGGTTGGGGCGGTCACGCGGCTGCCTGACGACATGAAAACGTAAACGGTGGCGGTCGATAGGAGCCCGACGATCACGGCGGCGAGAAGTGCTGCGGATCGGACCGAGACGTCCCTAGGTTTGGGTGCGTCAGTGGTTGCGCCATCATCCTGGTCGGGAGCGCCCCGCAGAGTGCCGACGTAATCGCTCTGCTCGGCATCATTGGTCGATGAATTGCCGGCGAGCGACCGGCGGGAATCCAGCCCGTCGAGCCGGTGAAGTAGCCGCTTCAACTCGTTCATCTTGGGCTCGTCGCTCGATGCCATGATCGTAACATCCCGTTTCACAAGCACCCCCTCGGTGCCTGTTTCGTCGGAGCTTCGATGTCCCGCACCGTTTTGCGAATATTCAGCACATCCGGCCGTTATCCGCAGATCATGTGTCGTAACTCAGGCGCGCGTCACCGACAACAGTGCGTTCCGCGCTCAAATTAGGCGAGCCGATCAATAAAGAAGCACGCCATGATCGAACCTGCCTGGACCCATTAGCTCGCTTATGAGCGTAACGGGCGGTAACATGCTTTATTCCTAAGGGGCCATCGCAAGCATGAAAATTCGTTTGTTGGATTTAGGGCGGGGCCGCAGGGCGGGGTGTCTGACGGCTGCGGCTTTAGTTCTCCTGGCGCGCCCTGATCCGGCATGGGCGGCCGCCGACAAGGGTGACACCGCGTTCGTGATGATGGCGACGGTGCTCGTCCTCTTGATGACCATACCGGGGCTCGCCCTGTTCTACTGCGGGCTGGTGCGAACCAAGAACGTTCTGGCGACCATGATGCAGGTGTTCATGACGGTCGCCATCGTATGCCTGATCTGGATGATCTACGGGTACAGCCTTGCGTTCACGCCGGGCGGAGGCACCGCGCCCTTCGTGGGCGATCTGTCCCGGGCCTTTCTGGCAGGGGTGACGCCGGACAGCCTTACACCAACCTTTTCGCCGGGGGTCTATGTTCCCGAGTACGCTTACATCTGGTTTCAGATGATGTTTGCGGCGATCACGCCGGCGCTGATCGTGGGCGCATTCGCGGAGCGGCTGCAGTTCCGAGCCGTGCTGCTCTTCATGGTTTTGTGGGTGACGTTCGTCTACTGCCCGATCGCGCACATGGTCTGGTACTGGCCGGGACCTGACGCGCTGATCGAGGCCGCGCGCAAAGTGGAACTTGCCGCGCCGGAAGCGCGCGCTGCGGCGGAGGTGGAACTCAAGCGGTTGATCGAGACCTCCGGTCTGGCCTTTCAGTGGGGCGTTCTCGATTTTGCAGGCGGGACGGTCGTACACGTGAATGCCGGCATCGCCGGACTAGTGGGCGCCGTGCTCGCGGGTCCGCGTTCGGGTTACGGCCGCGAGCCGATGCCGCCGCATTCGCTGACGCTCAGCATGGTGGGGGCCGCGTTGCTGTGGGTCGGCTGGTTCGGTTTCAATGCCGGCTCGGCCCTGGAGGCGAACGGCACGGCCGCGCTGGCGATGGGCAACACGTTCGGGGCCGCCGCGGCGGCGGCCGTGGCCTGGACGGGCGTGGAATGGCTGGTGAAGGGAAAGCCAACGTCGCTGGGCTTCATTACCGGATTGGTCATCGGCCTGGTGGCGGTGACGCCGGCAGCGGGCTTTGCCGGTCCAATGGGCGCGGTACTCCTTGGGCTGGTGGCGGGGCTTGCAGGGTTTCTCGCCTGCACATGGTTGAAGCGCTTGCTGGGCTATGACGACAGTCTCGACGTGTTCGGTGTGCACTGCATCGGCGGTATTCTGGGAGCGCTGGCCACCGGTCTGCTGGTTGCGCCGGCACTCGGCGGTACTGGGGTCGCGGACTTCACTGCGAACCCCGGACAGATCACGATCGTCTATGATCTGCCGAGCCAGATGGCGGCACAGATAAAGACGGTCGTGTTCACGCTTGTGTGGTCGGGCGTGCTGTCAGCGGTCTTCTTCCGGCTGATCGATCTCACCATTGGGTTGCGGCCGTTGCGCGAGAAGGAGCGGACCGGCTTGGACCTCAGCGACCACGGGGAGCGCGGCTACCATTTCTAGGATGCCGTGCCGGTGCTCAGGCCAGCACTTTTGCGGCTTCTATGACGATGGGTTCTTCAATCAGGCGCGGTTCCAGCGGCTTCTTGGGTAGGATGAGGGGATTGTTCGGCGGGCGGGCTTCGCCATTGTGCAGGCGCCAGCGCCAACCCGTTGGACCGGGCACGGTGTCGAGGGCCACGGGATAAATTACGGCGCGATCGGGCTCCAAGCGGATGCGCAGAAAATGTTTGTAGTTCTTCAGGCCGAGCGCGCCGAATGCGTCGCCCGTGTGCATGTTGAAGAGTGTCGAGGTCAGCGTCCAATAGAGGCCCATGACCAAACCGCCGATCAGTCCGCCGAGAAGCAGCGTAACCAAGAAGTTCCAGTGAAGCGGATAATGTCGGGCCAAGGATCGGCAATGTGATACTTGAGAACGGTGGCGAGTGGCGTTCCGACGCCGCTTGCAATCCAACTGATGACCAGAAGCGCGATGAGATGGGCGGAAAAATGCGCCGTGCCGATGATCAGCTTCGCGATACGGCCGTGCAGGGTCGGGGTTGCCTCCACGTAATTGACCAGCAAGGCCCATAATCCGAGCAGCAGGAATGCAAAGAGGGGGCCTTGCTGGCAGGCGGCAAGCAGTGCGGTGGGATTGAGCACCTCGTCCAGCGGACTGTATTGCTGGAAGAACACGACCAAGTAACTCAAGCGTTCGTTGATGCTGAGATTGGTCATCGATTCCAGTTCGCGGATCTGGTCGTTGAGTTGGACCTTGCGTCCGCCGTCGACAGCTTTGCTCCGGTTGTCGAGATCGGCCCATTCCTCGCGCGCCGGCTCTTCCTTGCTCCGCGCGGCGGCGAGTTGCTCCTCAAGTACGACCATTTCCGTGGTGGGTGCCTCGCCGGGCGGAAGAGCGGCTTGCTGCTCCTTGAGGCGCGCATCGAGGTCAGCGATTTCGCTGCGAATGCTTTCGTATTCGGTGCGTGAATGCTGCGCCTGGACGGCAATGTCCTCGGCGAGTTTGGTCATGATGGGGGAGTGGCGCGGATCGGACGACGACCAGACCCAGGCGAATACGAAGTAGATGACGCCGACGAGGACCGCGAATTTCTTATTGCGGAACGGCAGCACGAGATTGTTGAGGCACAAAAGCCGGCTCTTCCAGCGCGCGGGATAGATTGCGGTCGCGTGCATCTTGTAGCTGTTGCTGGCGATGGTTTCCTTGCGCACGGCCTTGGCGCGACGGCCGGGACCGGCATCGACATCACTGATCGGTTTGGGTTCGGACACCGACGAGGCCATCCTGGCGGCGACATTCTCGAAGGCATTGGTTGCGAGCCCAGCAGTTGCCAGAGGGCCCGGAATGGGCGGTGGTTGCGGTGACGGCGGTGCTTCGCTTTCCTGGTCGGGTTGCAGCGAGAAATCCGGTCCTTCCGGGCCGATGACGGACCTCTCCATCCGGTTGAAATCTTCCGGGTCGGAGGGATCGGAAATGCGCCGGGTGGCGCCGGTGATGGTGGCCCAGTTGAGGGATATATGTTTTCTCAGGCCATGCGTGGCGTGGGCGAACGCGCCGCCTCCACCGCAGGTGATGAACTGCATGCCGAGCTTGTCGCAGGCGTAACGGCTGTAGTGATGCCAGTCGCCAGCGAGGACAGCCAAGACCTTGGCGCCGTTCTTGCGCGCCAGCATGCTGATTTCGTGCATGTTGTCGTAGTTGTGGTGCAGCCAGCTCGGTTCGGCGAGACAGAGTATTATCTTGTCTCCGGGTTTGGTCTGGTCTGCCATGAGGTCGAAGTAGTCGCGCTGGCTGTCGTCGAGGTTATCGGCAAGCTGGATGTCGGGGCCCCAGATCCACCAGTCATGCGGAAGCTTGATTGCGAAATAGCTACGATGCTGATGGCAGCGCCAGCCGCCGATCTGTGCACCTACGCCGCCGGAGATGCGATCGCGCGCGGAACAGAAAAGTGCGTTGAAGGACGATAGCCCATCATACCAGTCGTGGTTGCCGGGAATGGCGAAGAGTTTGCGCTTGGGTGCATCGGTGTTGAAGGCCCAATCGTAGGGGTCGCGCAGCCGGTCCTGATATTCCTGCTTGGTGGCGTCGGGATAGACTTGGTCGCCGCCCATGATGAGAAGCCCACCGGCTGGCAGATCATCACTCGCACCGGCGACCTTTAGTTTGTCCTGCGCCAGCAAGTAGGCCATCGCGAACGTTGGCTCGAAGCCGTCACCGAGATCGGCGATGTAGTCAATCCAGACCGCGCCCGTTGCATCAGGCTGTATTGCGCCTGCCGATGTTCCGGGTTGGCTGTAATCGTAACGGGACTTAAGCTCGTCCTCGGTCGCATTGTCGGTGGCCGCCTCGATAAGGCGCTGGTCGGTGTAGGAGCCGATTGTTGCGGAGAGGATGGAGCGCACGCCGACCTTGGCGAGCAGCTGAGGATCGAACCAATCGACCATTTGCGGGAGTTCACCTCGCCGCAGGCGCTCAATGATCGCTTTCCCGCGGCCCGCTTCGGGCGAACTGTCGCCGTCGCGGCCAAAAAGCTGGAACTGCATAACGCCCCCCTGACGCGGTCACCGCCCATCTCCCGTCTATTTGGATCGATCCAGCGCGGGAGTTTGCAATGCTCAAGGAGACTTTAGGCGTTGAGCGGGGGGCAGTGCTATCGCCCATCGCATCGGGGTGAAGCGGTCGTACCGATCCGTACGGCTTCGTGTCCGCTGTGCCACTGTGCTGATTTTAGGTGGCGCGCGTCCTGACAACGTGCCTCATGATCCGGCCTTGCATTTCAGGTCAGGATCAATTCTCAGCCCGCGATTTCGGGCTATTTTATCGCCGCGCGCGGACGCGATTTAGGTCACTGGATAATCGGGTGCTGATCAGTATGACTGATCGATTTAATCAGTCCTTCATACTTTACCTTATCGCAGAAGTTGGCTACATCGAGCTTGAACGGTATTTGCGCGGTGCAACGCGCCAGGAGACGATATGAACGAGATCAGTAAGTGCCCCATCCACGGCGTTCCCGCGAATGTCACATTCGGGTCGCGGTCGAACCGGGATTGGTGGCCGAACCAGCTCAATTTGAGAATTCTGCATCAGAACTCACCCGCCGGAAATCCGCTGGGGCATTCGTTCAATTACGCGGACGCGTTCGGGAAGCTCGATCTTGCGGCCGTGAAGCGAGATCTCACCGCCCTGATGACCGACAGCCAGGACTGGTGGCCGGCAGACTATGGTCATTACGGCGGGCTCTTCATTCGATTGGCATGGCACAGCGCGGGTACGTACCGCACAGCCGACGGCAGAGGCGGAGCCGGCTCCGGCACGCAGCGCTTTGCGCCGCTCAATAGCTGGCCCGACAACGGCAATCTCGACAAAGCCCGGCGCCTGCTTTGGCCGATCAAGCAGAAGTATGGAAACAAAATCTCGTGGGCCGATTTGTTCGTGCTCGCCGGCAACGTCGCCATTGAGTCCATGGGCGGCAAGACGTTCGGCTTCGGTGGCGGTCGCGAGGACGTCTGGGAGCCGGAAGAGGATATCTACTGGGGCGCTGAAACCGAGTGGCTGGCGACGAGCGATAAGCCGGGCGGCCGCTACACCGGCGACCGCGTGCTGGAGAACCCGCTTGCTGCTGTGCAGATGGGTCTCATCTATGTCAACCCGGAAGGTCCGGACGGGCAGCCCGACCCGCTCGCGTCCGCGCGCGACATTCGCGAGACTTTCGCGCGCATGGCCATGAACGACTACGAGACGGTGGCGCTGACGGCGGGCGGTCACACATTTGGCAAGACGCACGGAGCGGCCAGCGCGTCGCACTTTGGTCCCGATCCAGAGGCAGCGCCGATCGAAGCGATGGGTTTCGGCTGGCTGTCCAATTACAAGAGCGGCAAAGGTCGCGACGCGATCACGTCGGGACTTGAAGGAGCGTGGACGCCCAACCCGATCCAATGGGACATGGGCTACTTTGACGTGTTGTTCGGCTACGACTGGGAACTGGTGAAGAGCCCAGCGGGTGCGTGGCAATGGACGCCGAAGAACCTGCAAGAAAAGGATATGGCGCCGGATCCGGAAGATCCGTCCAAGAAGGTGCCAATCATCATGTCGACCGCCGACATGGCGATGAAGCTCGATCCGGCCTACGAGAAGATTTCGCGGCACTTCCATGCCAATCCGGATGAATTTGCCGATGCGTTTGCGCGCGCCTGGTTCAAGCTCACGCATCGCGACATGGGGCCGAAGGTGCGTTATCTCGGACCGGAGGTGCCGGCCGAAGACCTGATCTGGCAGGATCCCATTCCGGCGGTGGATCACGCGCTGATCGACAACACTGACGCGAGTGATCTGAAGGCCAAGATCATGGCGTCGGGCCTGACGGCGGCGGACCTTGTGACGACGGCTTGGGCCTCGGCTTCGACCTTCCGCGGTTCCGACAAGCGCGGCGGCGCGAATGGCGCTCGTATCCGGCTCGCGCCGCAGAAGGATTGGGCTGCCAATGAACCTGATAAGCTCGCCAGGGTTCTGGCCGTTCTGGAAGGCATCCAGGCGTCGTTCAATGCCAGCGCCACCGGCGGCAAAAAGGTTTCGCTGGCCGACTTGATCGTGCTGGGTGGCAATGCAGCCGTCGAGCAGGCTGCCAAGGCCGGGGGGCACGCAATCGACATTCCATTTTCGCCGGGCCGCATGGATGCATCCGTCGATCAAACCGATGGCGACTCGTTCGATGTGCTCGAACCGGAGGCCGATGGGTTTCGCAATTATGCGAAGGGCGCGTATACCGTTCCGGCGGAAGCGATGCTCGTGGACAAGGCGCAGCTGTTGACGCTGACAGCGCCGGAAATGACGGTGCTGGTGGGTGGTTTGCGTGTTCTCGGCGCCAATCATGGCGGGACGGCACATGGCGTTTTCACGAAATCGCCGGGGTCGCTTACCAATGACTTTTTCATCAACGTGCTGGATACCGGTACGGAGTGGAAGCCGGTGTCCGACGCGAAGGATCTGTTCGAAGGCCGCTGCCGCAAGTCCGGCGCGGTGAAGTGGACCGGTACACGTGTGGACCTTATCTTCGGGTCGAACTCGCAGCTGCGCGCGTTGGTTGAAGTCTATGCGCAGGACGACGCGAAAGAGAAGTTTGTCCGGGATTTCGCCGCCGCATGGACGAAAGTGATGAACGCGGACCGCTTCGATCGCGTCTGACGGTCAAACTTGATCGCGATAAAGAGGGGTGGCGCGCCAGTGCCGCCCCTTTTGCGTTCATCCGATCAGGCGAGCATGCCGGAGGCCTTCGCCTCGGCTACGAGTTCGGCAACGATGCCGACGGCAAGCGTGGACCGGCTTCGGGCGCCGGGAATGAGGCCGATGGGGCTGCGTAACCGCTTTTGCAACTCTGCCGGGACGCCGAGTTGCGCGAGCCGTGCCAGGCGGTTCGCATGGGCATTTTTACTGCCCATGACGCCAACGTAAAAACTGGGCGTGCGGAGAATCTCGGCCAGCACCGGCGCTTCCCAGTCGTGTTCGTGGAACGCCACGATGGCGGCGGTCCAGCAATCGAGATTCGACAAGCCTGCGGAATTCGGGTCGGTCAAGGCGCGGACCGGTAGTCCCATCCCGGTCAGCGTAGCGCGGGCCGCGTCGTCGGGGGTCACAACGTCGATTGCGAAGCCTATGGCGGCCACGAGACTTGCAATGGCGCCAAGCGCCGGGCCGCCGCCGACGAGCACGACGCGCGGCAACGGGAGATGAGCGCGGTGGAAGCGGCCATCCACAAGGCGGGTGGCTTCGCCAGCGTGCAACGGCGCGATCGTGCTGACGCCGGAGTCGAGGTCGGTGACATGAACGTAAGCCCGGCGGGCTCGGCGGTGCGCTGCCGCACTCGCGATGACGGTGGCCGGCAAACCCTGGTCGATATAGAGATCAAGACCGCTGCCGCAGGGGAGCTTGATATCGAAATAGGCTGAGCCTTTGCCGTAGCGGACGAGCCGGTTGCGGCCTTCGGCTATGGCGCGTCCGGCTTCTTCCGCGACCGACTGTTCTATACAGCCTCCGGACAAGTAGCCCGTGAAGTGGCCGCCTTCGGCGACGGCCATCTGCGCGCCCAGCGGCCGCGGCGTGGCGCCGTCAATCGACACCAAGGAGACAAGTGCGCCGCGCCGGCCTGCGTCGCGCCACGCAATGAGATCGCCGATCACATCATCGCCGGCCAGCAGCGATTCGTTAGTATCGGAACGATGCAAAGGTTCTCCGGCTTGCGGTCGATGGCTCACTTTGTATCTCTGGCAAAAACCGGGCGTTGCCTGTCGCGGGACTGTAGCGGAATTCGGCTGTGTCCTGCCATCCGGGCAAAAGATTTCGTGCGCCACATACCAATCGACGAGACTGCCGTGCGACTTGAAGTGGGGCTGCCGTCTCGCAAAATCCATACAGCACGCGTGCCGGTGCACACGTCCTATCGGAACCAACCTCGGAATCAGGCTCTGAAGCGCGACGCATTGCGGAAAATTAACCACGAACTGTGCGCCGGCGTTACGTATCTGCAACTTAGCTCGGCGTCGGGGAATGCGGGTTGCGCGGCCGCTTTGAGCGACGATCATCAAACTTTGATAGAAAATCTCTATCAAGCCACGGATCAGCGACATTGAAGCCGAGGGGCAGTGGGCTCATATCCTAAACCAATACAACATAGAACGACTCTGGGGAGGCATTGGAATGCCGGCGCACGAGCCATGGAGCGAAGAGCGCACCCGCGCCATCGTCCGGGCCTTTACCCATCTCGAAGGGCCCCTGATGCCCATTCTGCACGCTGTTCAGGAAACGTTCGGCTGCGTGCCCGAGGAGGCGGTTCCCGCTATTGCTCACGAACTTAACCTGAGCCGGGCCGAAGTGCATGGTGTCGTGACGTTTTACCACGACTTCCGGCGGGAGCCTGCCGGGCAGCACGTGGTCAAGGTCTGCCGCGCTGAAGCCTGTCAGGCGATGGGGTGTGAGGCGCTGGTGAAACGCGCCGAGGATCGCCTGGGAATCGAATGCGGCGGGACCACCGCCGATGGCCGCGTAACCTTCGAAACCATCTATTGCCTTGGGCTGTGCGCGACCGGGCCGTCCGCGATGGTCGACGGCAAGATTATTGGCCGGCTCAACGAAGCAAAACTCGACAAAATCCTCGCGGAGGCCGGCGCATGACAATCCGGATCTACATTCCGCGCGATGCGGCCGCCGTAGCGTGCGGGGCCGATGACGTGGCAAAGGCCGTCGTTGCGGCCGCGGCGAAGGCGAAAGTCAAGGCGGAGGTCATCCGCAACGGTTCGCGCGGCATGCTGTGGCTCGAACCGCTGATGGAGATCGAGGACAACGGCGTGCGTTATGCCTTTGGTCCGATGAACGAGGCCGAGGCGAAAAAGATCGTCCCGCTGCTGGCCAAGAGCGGCGCAGCCAAAATCAAGCATGCGTTGGCGCTTGGACCGACCGAAGACATACCGTTCTTCAAGAAGCAGACGCGGCTGACGTTTGCGCGCTGCGGGCTGACCGATCCGGTCTCGCTTTCCGATTACAAGGCGCACGGCGGTTACAAGGGATTGGAGCGCGCGCTTAAACTGAAGCCGCTTGAAATCGTCGAGGAAGTGACGAAGTCGGGCTTGCGCGGTCGCGGCGGCGCGGGCTTCCCAACGGGCATCAAGTGGAAGACGGTCCTCGATACGAAGGATGCGCGAAAGTACATCGTCTGCAACGCGGACGAGGGCGACAGCGGAACTTTCGCTGACCGTATGATCATGGAAGGCGATCCGTTCGTGCTGGTGGAAGGCATGACGATCGCCGGCATCGCGGTCGGAGCGACGAAGGGCTACATCTATTTGCGGTCGGAGTACCCGCATGCCGAGATTGCGCTGAACGAAGCCATCCGGCACGCGCGTGGCGCGGGGCTGCTCGGTCCGAAAGTCGCCGGTTCGAACCATGCCTTCGACATCGAGGTGCGCATGGGAGCCGGCGCATACGTGTGCGGTGAGGAAACGTCGCTCCTGGAAAGCCTGGAGGGCAAGCGCGGACTGGTTCGCGCCAAGCCGCCGCTGCCGGCCCACAAGGGACTGTTCGGCAAGCCGACTGTCATCAACAACGTGCTGTCGCTTGCCGCCGTGCCCTACATCCTCGCGGAAGGCGCGCAAAAGTACTTCGATTACGGAATGGGGCGTTCGCGCGGGACCATGCCGATCCAGCTGGCCGGCAACATCAAGCACGGCGGTCTGTTTGAAACCGCATTCGGTATATCGCTTGGCGAACTGGTCGACGACATCGGCGGCGGGACGCTGACCGGCCGGCCAGTGAAGGCGGTACAGGTTGGCGGGCCGCTCGGCGCTTACTTTCCGCGCGGCTACTTCGATACGGCCTTCGATTACGAGGCGTTCGCGGCGCGCGACGGTCTGATCGGCCATGCCGGTGTCGTCGTGTTCGACGATACCGCTGATATGGCCAAGCAGGCCCGCTTCGCTTTTCATTTTTGCGCGGCCGAGAGTTGCGGCAAGTGCACGCCGTGCCGGATCGGCGCCGTGCGTGGGCGCGAGACGATGGATAAGATAATTGCAGGCCGGGATACCGGTGAGAACCTCACCGTGGTCGAGGATCTCTGCAATACGATGAAGTTCGGTTCGCTGTGCGCGCTGGGCGGGTTCACGCCGTACCCGGTCATGAGCGCATTGACCCATTTCCCTGAAGATTTCGGACGGGCGCGCACGCTGCCCGCCGCTGCGGAGTGAAACCCATGACGCTGATCAAAGAAATCGACTACGGCACGAAGGCCTCGAAATCCGAGGAGATGGTGACGCTGACGATCGACGGCGTCGAAGTGACGGTGCCGGCCGGCACGTCGATCATGCGCGCGGCGATGGAGATCGGAACGACGATCCCGAAGTTGTGCGCGACGGATATGCTGGACAGCTTCGGCTCCTGCCGGCTCTGCCTCATTGAAATCGAGGGCCGCAACGGCACGCCGGCTTCGTGCACGACCCCGGTTGCGCCCGGCATCAAGGTCAAGACGCAAACCCCGCGCCTGAAGCAAATCCGCAAGGGCGTGATGGAGCTTTACATCTCCGACCATCCGCTCGACTGCCTGACCTGCGCGGCGAACGGCGATTGCGAGTTGCAGGACATGGCCGGCGCGGTCGGTCTGCGCGATGTGCGCTACGGTTACCAGGGCGAGAACCACGTTTTCGACTCGGTTGGCGCACGCGAAAACCCGCTGTTCCTGAAGAAGGACACGTCCAACCCCTATTTCACCTACGACGCATCGAAGTGTATCGTGTGCAATCGCTGCGTGCGGGCGTGCGAGGAAGTGCAGGGTACGTTCGCGCTGACGATCTCTGGGCGCGGGTTCGACAGCCGCGTCGCGGCCGGCATGGACGAGACGTTCCTCAATTCGGAATGCGTATCGTGCGGCGCGTGCGTGCAGGCGTGTCCGACAGCCACGCTGTCGGAAAAGAGCCTGATCGACATCGGCCAGCCGGAGCATTCGCATATCACGACCTGCGCCTATTGCGGCGTCGGCTGCACCTTTAAAGCCGAGATGCGCGGCGAGGAAGTCGTGCGCATGGTGCCCTGGAAAGACGGCAAGGCCAATCGTGGCCATTCGTGCGTCAAGGGCCGCTTTGCCTACGGTTACGCCACGCACCGCGACCGCATCATGAAGCCAATGGTTCGCGACAAGATCACCGATCCCTGGCGCGAGACGACCTGGGAAGAAGCCATCAAGCACGTCGCCTCCGAATTCCAACGCATTCAAAAGAAATATGGGCGCGGTGCGGTCGGCGGCATCACGTCGTCACGCTGCACGAACGAGGACGTCTATCTGGTTCAGAAGCTCATCCGGCAGGGCTTCGGCGTGAACAACGTCGATACCTGCGCGCGCGTCTGCCATTCGCCGACGGGTTATGGACTGAAGACGACGTTCGGTGAATCGGCTGGCACGCAGGATTTCGACAGCGTGGAGCAGTGCGACGTCATCATGGTGATCGGCGCTAATCCGACCGACGGGCACCCGGTGTTCGCAAGCCGGATGAAGAAGCGTCTGCGCGAAGGCGCGAAGCTCATCGTCGCCGACCCCCGCCGTACCGACCTCGTGCGGTCACCGCACATCGAGGCCGATCATCACTTGGCGCTTCAGCCGGGTACGAACGTAGCTCTTTTGACCTCGATGGCGCATGTCATTGTGATGGAGAAGCTCGTGAATGAGAGCTTCGTGCGTCATCGCTGCGATTGGGACGAATTCACGGAGTGGGCCGAATTTGTCGCCGAAGCGCGCAATTCGCCCGAGGCCATGGAGGCCTACACCGGCGTTCCGGCCGAAGACGTTCGCAAGGCGGCCCGGCTGTTCGCCACCGGCGGCAATGCGGCCATCTACTACGGCCTGGGCGTGACCGAGCATAGCCAGGGGTCTTCGACCGTTATGGCGATCGCCAATCTCGCCATGGCGACGGGAAATATCGGCCGTGCCGGCGTGGGCGTGAATCCGCTGCGCGGGCAGAACAACGTGCAGGGCTCGTGCGACATGGGTTCGTTCCCGCACGAATTGCCGGGCTACCGGCATGTGTCCGATGCGGCAACGCGCAAGATTTTCGAGAACGCTTGGGAGTGCAAGCTCGACTCGGAGCCTGGCCTGCGCATTCCCAACATGCTCGATGCAGCAGTGGAAGGTACGTTCAAGGCGCTATACATTCAGGGCGAAGACATTCTGCAGTCCGATCCCGATACGCATCACGTCTCCGCCGGCCTTGCGGCGATGGAATGCGTGATCATTCAGGATCTCTTCCTGAATGAGACGGCGAACTACGCGCACGTCTTCCTGCCGGGCTGCAGCTTCCTGGAGAAGGACGGAACGTTCACCAACGCTGAGCGCCGCATCCAGCGCGTGACAAAAGTGATGGAGCCGAAGAACGGCTACGGCGACTGGGAAGTGACGCAACTTATCGCCAATGAGCTTGGTCTGCGCTGGAACTACGCGCATCCCTCCGAGATCATGGATGAAATCGCGCGCCTGACGCCGACGTTCGCCGGTGTCTCGTTCGAAAAGCTCGACGAACTGGGTTCGATCCAGTGGCCGTGCAACGAAACGCATCCGGAGGGCTATCCGGTCATGCACATCGAAGAGTTCACGCGCGGTCGCGGCAAGTTCGTCATGACGGAATACGTGCCGACGGACGAGCGGACGGGTTCGCGCTTCCCGCTGATACTCACGACGGGCCGAATTCTTTCGCAATACAACGTCGGCGCGCAGACGCGTCGGACCGACAACGTGGCTTGGCATCCCGAGGACCGGCTGGAAATTCATCCGCACGATGCGGAGAACCGCGGGATCACGGATGGCGATTGGGTGACGATCCGCAGCCGGGCCGGCGAGACGGCGTTGCGCGCGCAGATCACGGACCGGGTGGCGCCGGGCGTCGTTTACACGACGTTCCATCATCCGCTGACACAGGCGAACGTCATCACCACGGATTTCTCGGATTGGGCCACAAACTGTCCTGAATACAAAGTCACGGCAGTGCAGGTCACGCCGTCCAACGGGCCGACTGACTATCAGAAGAAGTACATGGACTTTGCCGACCAGAGCCGCCGGATCGCCCCAGCGGAGGCGGCAGAGTAAGCGCCATGGCCGAGCCGCTTCAGACGGTGGGGTGCACGAAGATGCGATCCGGCAGCGCGTCCGCCTCATCGCGGGTGCTGCCGGAAGAGACGCCGGTTGCGCTGGTGTACGACGGCTCAACGCACGCCGTGATGATGGCAACGCCGCAGGATCTGGAGGACTTTGCCTTCGGATTCAGCCTAGCGGAAGGCCAGATCGAGAGCGTCGCCGAAATTGCCGGCCTGGACGTCGTCGAGCAGGAGACAGGGATCGAGTTGAGGATGTGGATGTCGCCGGGTGCGGGCCACCGTCTCGCGGTCCGGCGGCGCGCCATGCTGGGTCCCACCGGTTGCGGCATCTGTGGCGTGGAGAGCCTGGAACAGGCGTTGCCGGCATTGCAGCCCGTGCATTCAGACCTCAAGGTTACAGCGGTGGAGATAGAGGCGGCGGTCGCGTCTCTTGCTCCCGCACAACGTCTCAACGCTGAAACGCGCGCGTTGCATGCGGCCGGTTTCTGGACGCTCGACCAGGGCCTCGTGATGCTGCGGGAGGATGTCGGGCGGCACAACGCACTCGACAAACTGGCCGGAGCCATGGCGCGATCGCAGACGTCCGCCGCAGGTATCGTTGCTCTGACAAGCCGTATCTCGATCGAACTCGTGCAGAAAGCCGCCATCATGGGAGCGCCGGTTCTGGTCGCAGTATCGGCCCCGACCGCGCTTGCTGTCCGCACGGCCGAGGCGGCGGGCATCACGCTCGTCGGCATCGCGCGCGACGATTCGTTTGAAGTTTTCACGCATCCCGAGCGCATCGTGACGGAAGCTGTCCGCGCTGCGCGTCCGCTCCACTTTCGCACCAAGGCGACGACACATGCGATCTGCTGATAAGCTCGTAATGATGGCCAACCAGATCGTTCGCAATCTGGCGGTTCAGGGGGAAGACGAGGCGGTCGCGATGGCGGCGGAGCACATGCGGAAGTTCTGGGAGCCGCGTATGCGCAACCAGATCTATGCGCATCTCGACGCCAATGCCGCCGAACTCAGCCCGCTGGCCAAGCGCGCCATAAAGGAACTGGCTCGCATGGAGACGCCGCCGCGGGGTTGATGCGGCGGT